>ERZ1031897.171-NODE-171-length-23363-cov-8.870002_pt1 | contig 23363 bp, 19 predicted proteins | sample MGYA00517881_ERZ1031897 | MGnify/ENA primary metagenome ERZ1031897 (study PRJEB33719, sample SAMN04261280) | wastewater metagenome | biome: rural village; feature: human; material: feces | host: Homo sapiens | place: El Salvador | collected 2013-01-07 ... | reverse complement strand
GCGCGCCAGATTGTGGCTCTGGAGGCCCAGGGTTCGAATCCCTGTATCCACCCTTTGCATTATTGCAAAAGTGTCGTGCGCATTATATGCGTATCCGTGCGGCGCACGAGTGTTACTCAAGGGCTATCGCCAAGCGGTAAGGCACAGGATTTTGATTCCTGCATTCGTTGGTTCGAATCCAACTAGCCCTGTTACAATCTGAATATATGGGATATTAGCTCAGGTGGTAGAGCACTTGACTTTTAATCAAGTTGTCCGGGGTTCGAATCCCCGATGTCTCATTAAAAATGCCTCTCTTAAAGAGGCGTTTTTTAATGTCAGACATCGTAGGAATCGAACTCCGGACAACGGAGTTGACCGGGGCGCTAGACGTCCGGGGGACGTCTGCTAAGCGCGGACCGAAGCGGAGCGTAGACCGAATCCCCGATGTCTCATTAAAATGTGCCTCTCTTAGAGAGGCGCTTTTTAATGTCAGACATCGTAGGAATCGAACTCCGGACAACGGAGTTGACCGGCGCTAGACAGAGGAAAATATGTGGGTATTATATGCATTTGGATCCGCATTTTTTGCGGGTATAACATCAATACTGGCAAAGTGTGGTATCAAAAAAACTGATTCAAACGTAGCAACTGCAATCAGGACAATTGTAGTTTTGATTTTTTCATGGATTATGGTATTTGTGGTTAAAGCGCAGGGGCAGGTCACAGCTGTGTCAGCAAAGACATGGATATTTCTGATGCTTTCAGGAGTCGCTACCGGAGCCTCATGGCTCTGTTATTTTAAAGCACTCCAGCTTGGCGATGTAAACAGAGTGGTGCCGATTGATAAATCAAGCACAATACTGACCATTATACTTGCATTTATCTTTTTTAAAGAGGAGATAAACGTACTCAGGCTGGTATGTGTGGTGCTTATAGCAATTGGAACGTATATGATGATCACCAAAAAGGAGATATCACAGGAAGAGCAGAATAAGGCCAGGGGTTCTCATGGATGGCTGTTTTATGCAGTGCTGTCTGCTGTTTTTGCCAGCTTCACCTCAATACTGGGAAAGGTCGGCATAGAGGGAATCAATTCTAATCTGGGAACTGCGATAAGGACGATAGTGGTGCTTATCATGGCTTGGATAGTGGTATTTGCCACAGGAAAACAGCACACCATAAAGCATATAGAGAAAAAAGAGCTTGGCTTTATCTGCCTTTCGGGACTTGCAACAGGCGGCTCATGGCTTTGCTATTACAAGGCACTGCAGGACGGACTTGCGAGTGTCGTAGTGCCTATAGATAAGCTCAGCATAGTTGTGTCAATCGTGTTTTCATATTTCGTATTTAAGGAAAAGCTGACGATTAAATCCTTTACAGGACTGGTGCTCATTATAGCAGGAACTTTGATTATGCTGGTTTAAATATATAAAAACATCTTGACGTTTTTCTGTTTTTTTATTATCATTGTTAACCGAGGAAATATTTATAGTTGACAATTATAACGGATGATATGTATTATAATGATACTTATTAAATGAGAAAAGAAATACAGGAAACGAAGGAGATTAAAATGGATCCAATAACACTGGCACAGGAGATAATAGACGGAAGAAGAATCACAAGGGATGATGACCTATCATTTTTCCTTACATGTGATTTAGACGAGCTGTGTAAGGGCGCAGATATGATCAGGGAGAAGTTTATCGGCGACAAGGTAGATTTGTGCTCGATAATAAACGGAAGAAGCGGAAAATGTCCGGAGGACTGCAAGTATTGTGCGCAGTCAGCACATAATCATACAAATTGTGAGGTTTATGATTTTTTACCTGAGGAAAAGATACTTGAGGCCTGCAGGATGAATGAGAGAGAGGGCGTAGACCGTTTCTCGATAGTTACAGCGGGAAAAGCACTGACAGGTGAGGAATTTGAAAAGGCAATACATGCATATGAGACCATGAACAGAGAGTGCAAGATTGATTTATGTGCATCGATGGGCTTTCTTTCAGCAGAGCAGCTTCACAGACTGCACGAGGCAGGTGTCAGCAGCTATCACCACAATATAGAGACCTCAAAGCGTAATTTCCCAAATATATGCACCACACACACCTATGATATGAAGATTGAGACGCTTAAAAAGGTGAAGGCAGAGGGTATGTATGCGTGCTCAGGCGGCATCATCGGAATGGGTGAGACCTGGGAGGACAGGCTGGATATGGCAGTAAGCCTTGCAGAGGTAGGAGTGGATTCCATTCCGCTTAATGCGCTTATGCCGATTGCAGGCACTCCGCTTGAGGGACTTGAGCATATCAGTGAGCCTGATATACTGCGTACAGTGTCATTTTTCAGATATATAAATCCAGAGGCTGACATACGTCTCGGCGCCGGAAGGGCGCTGCTTACAAATGACGGAGAGCTTGCATTCAAGTCTGGAGCATCAGCTACAATTACAGGAAACATGCTTACGACAGTAGCGTGTGCCACAATCAGAAGTGATAAGGAAATGCTTGAGGGCATGGGCAGGAATGTGACACCTGAGTACATGAAATAAATGTAATTATTCAGAATATAAAATATGTCAAAGATGCGTAAAATAGTATTAGTTTTGCGCATCTTTTTTAGTATAAATGACAGGTTTTGTTGCGGGGTAAAAAAAATTATTATATAATGAAAAAATTACAGGATATATGACAGAAAAGGAGCAGAATATGAAGACATTGATAGTTGTAGATATGCAGAATGATTTTATAGACGGAGCACTTGGCACAAAGGAAGCTCAGGCGATTGTTGGAAATGTTGCTGCAAAGATTAAAGAATATAGGGCAAATGGTGATGAAATAATTTATACAAGGGATACACATGATGTGGATTACCTCGATACACCGGAAGGAAAGAAGCTTCCTGTGAAGCACTGCATAAAGGGAACAAAGGGCTGGGAAATAGCTGATGGTCTCTATGTCGCAGGCGCAGATTGTATCGACAAGCCGAATTTTGGATGGCCGAACTGGAATGAGCGCAGCTTTGATGAGATTGAGCTTGTGGGACTGTGTACTGATATATGTGTTGTATCAAATGCACTTATTCTAAAAGCACAGTTTCCGGACGTGCCGGTTTCAGTGGATGCATCGTGCTGTGCAGGTGTCACACCGGACAGTCATGAGGCGGCACTAATCACCATGAAGATGTGTCAGATTGATATTAAATAAGCGGGTTACTATATGTCATTTTTAAAAATAAGAGGTTACAGGAAAATATGATTAAAGAAAATCCGTCATGCCGGGGAATGCGCGTGGCGGATTTTTCGTATGTAATTGCTTGCGCCTGATACATTTTAGATACAAGTATCTGTTAATATAGAAAAAGCAATGCATAATCCTGGCTGATACATGCTCCTTAGGATTGACAGCAAAAGAAGAATATGCAAAGATTTATAAAAGAACATAAAATTTTAGAAGGAACAACATGATAGAAATACTTATAGTGGAAGACGAAAAACCGATATCGGACCTCATCAGATTAAATCTCATGAAAGCAGGCTATACCTGCACCTGTGCCTTTGATGGTATGGAGGCAGCAGATATTCTGGAGGAGAGAAATTTTGACCTGATAATACTTGATGTAATGCTGCCGAAGCTAAACGGTTTTGAACTCATGGAATACATAAAACCACTTGGCATACCTGTGATATTTCTCACAGCCAAAGCCTCTTTAGATGACAGGCTAAGAGGCCTTACGTCTGGTGCTGAGGATTATATGATAAAGCCTTTTGAGATAGTTGAGCTTTTAGCCAGGGTAAATATAGTGCTAAGACGTTATAATAAGATGGAGCAGCAGCTTACCTTTAAGGATATAGCTATCGATACGAAAAACCAGAATGTATCAAAGGCGGGGAAGCATATAGAGCTTACACCAAAGGAATTTGAGCTGCTTGAGCTTTTGATGCGCAATAAAAATATCACACTTTTCAGAGAAAAAATATATGAAGAAATATGGGGAAGTGAGTACTCTGTCGAGTCGAGGACTCTCGATCTTCACATACAGAGACTGCGCAAAAAGCTTGATATAGGAGACTGCCTTAAAACCGTATTTAAGGCAGGATACAGGCTGGAAGAACAGAAAACTAAAGACCTTTAAATATGGGTAAGCGTAATATACAAAAAGAGGGCTAAATGAAATTCAGGTACAAGGTATTGTTCACAAATTTAATACTGCTTTCACTTGGACTGGGGCTGGTGGGTTACCTCATGATACACAAGAATTTTGAGCTTGCGAAGCAGACACAGCTTAAAAATGCTATTGTGCAGAATAATCTGGTACAGTCCTCTGTGGAGTATGAGCTTTTGCAGCTTTTAAATTCAGTTTCAGATAATTCTGAAACTTCGAACAATAATACAGATAACAATAATACAGATAACAGCAATGCAGAAAAGAGCAGCATTTCCGCATCATCAATAGCTGCGCAACTTCCGCAGATCGGAAGCCGTGTAAGCAGCAGTGTGCGCTCAAGGGATTCATTTTTCTATATATATTTTGATGGTGAAAAAGTATATACAGATGATAAAAGTGATGCAAGGATAGGTGATACACTTTTCAAAAATCTCACAACAGGAAACAAAAACTATGTGATTAAAGAAGAATCCCAAAAGCACTATATCTATGTTACTTCGCAGAGTGTGATAGATGAAAAAAATCTCTGGATAGTAAGTAAATGCGATGCATCAGAGGCGTATACACTGCTTGATGAGCAGATAAACTATTTCAGGCTGATAATAATAGTCATATTGATTGCAGAGTCGGCAGCAATGTATTTTATCAGCAGGTACATGACAAAGCCGCTCGAGAAGCTTAACCATGTCAGCGAGGAAATAGCGCAGGGGGATTATGCCACAAGGGTAAACGTAAAAAGTCATGATGAGATAGGGCTTCTTGCGCAGAAATTTAATATCATGGCGCAGGCAGTATCGGATCATGTAGACGAGCTTAACGATATGGTGCACAGGCGTGAGCAGTTTGTAGCGGATTTTACCCACGAGATAAAAACCCCTATGACGTCAATTATTGGATATGCAGACACGATGCGTTCAATGGAGCTTCCGAGAGAGGAACAGATGATGGCGCTTGGATATATCTTTTCGGAGGGAAAACGTCTGGAGAGCATGTCGCAGAAGCTTTTTGAGCTGATATATCTGCGCCGGCATGATATTGAAAAAGCGCGGGTTCATATGGCAGATCTTTGTGCAGAGGTGGTAAAGGTTGTTGAGCCTGCATACGAAAACAGACATCTTACTATAGAAACAGAGATAGAGGATACTGTGCTGATCGTGAATAGAGAGCTTCTGGTTACAGCACTTGTCAATCTGATGGATAATGCAAGGAAAGCATCAGAAGAAGGTCAGCAGGTTGAGGTTACAGGAAAATTTGTGGACAATAGGGCTTGTAATATACTTAAAGATAAAACGGATATAGGCGAAGCCGAATCAGCAGATGATGGGAAATGTATGACGGCATATGAAATCTGCATAATCGATCACGGAATCGGAATGACTAAGGAACAGGCAGAAAGAATTTGTGATGAGTTTTATATGGCAGACAAATCAAGAGCCAGAAAAGAGGGCGGTGCCGGAATCGGAATGTCGCTTGTGGCAATCATTTTAGAGCACCATAATGCAGTACTTTCAGTGGAAAGTGAGCCCGGATGCGGAACAACGATGAGGATTTTGCTGCCGTGGTAATCTGAACGCAATATAGATAAAAAAATGGTAAATTCGTAAGTTTTAAAGGAAGATATGAAAAAAGACAGCTTCAAATTAATAATAATGTCTGTTGCAGTAATCTGTATAGTAATAGCAGGCATCATGGTGCCTGGCATAGTGCTTGAGGCAAACCAGAAAAGTGAACATGATCATGTGGCGAAGGTCCCTAAAAGCTATCTGCCTTCAGGCTCTGTAATGGCAAAGGAAGCATCTGTCAATCTGAAATTGTCAGAGAAGCTCTCGCTCATAGATGGGCAGTGGGACAGCACGACAGATGACGCCGCCTCTTATGAGATGGATGAGCAGGATTATCAGGCAGTTGCCGCATGCAGAAAAAGCATGGAAAAGCTTTATGACGAAAAGCTCTATCCTGTAAATCTTTCACCTGACTACTCTAACTGGTATACGTGGGAGGCAGCAGCGAAAAAGGCATCGGATAATACCTTTAACACATATACGGCATATTACTGGATAATCAGGTTTGAGAAGTATGATGGTACACAAAATCATACAATCTGGATGCTTGAGGATGGGACAATCATTATGGCAAAAGCACATATGAAGGATATTAGTGATATGAGTGAATATAAAGAGGTTTTGCAGGCAGATGATGAATCACAGGCAGAAAATGATTTGTCTGCTTACAAAGGATATTTTGACTACAGCGGGATAGATTTTTCAAAGCTTAACCTGATGTCCGAGACAACAGCAGTGGAGCAAAAAAATAATGAAAGCTATGAGGTGCTGCAGTTTTTACAGGAAAATGAATATGTATATGCGATTCATGAGAAGTGAAAAATTATAATGACAAATGCGGTTCACTATGCTACAATCATTTCAAAGCATTATATTTCTGTTGAGCGACACCACAGTACTTATTTTCATCGGTGCGTATCACTTTGAAGAGGGCAGAACCACTTAATATTTTTCGACAAAGACATGGAAATTTTCAATGCTTTAAGTTACCTATCAGTAGCAGGGAAAAATGGATATGTCGATTGAGATAATCTTATGTGAATGAAGCGGACTGGGGTTGCTGATGCTTTATATTGACAAGAGATTTTGTATCATGCGATATTATATTCTCCCTGCTTGCACAACTAAACAGGAGGAGAATAATGTCGGGAGAGACAAAAGAAGTTTTGGACAGTAATTATGGACAAAACGATGTAATCATCAACAGATTGATTGACAAAATGACACTGTTTGATGACAATCTGATGAGTCTTGTATTCGGGCAGAATATCGAGACAACGGAGCTGCTGCTTCGCGTAATAATGGAACGTGATATTAAGGTTATAGACGTCAGGGGGCAGGATGAATTAAAAAATCCCGTGATTGGCGGGCGATGTATTACCTTGGATGTGCATGCAATAGATGTCGATGGCAGGCATATTGATATCGAGGTGCAGATCAATGCGGAAGGCTCGCATGTCAGAAGAGCCAGATATCACAGCAGTATGATGGATGCGAGGATGCTTAAGGAAGGACAGGAGTTTAAGGAGATTAAGGATTCCTACGTGATTTTTATTTATGATCACGATAAATTCAGAAAGGGACTGCCATTTTATCACATTCAAAGACGTGTTGATGAAACAGGCGAAGTCTTTGGAGACGGTTCACATATCATCTATGTAAATGGAAGGTATGAAGGTAATGATGATATAGGTCGGATGATGAGAGATTTTCACCAGTGCAGGCCGGAGCAGATAAAAAGCGAGGCATTGTCAAAAGCAGTGGCTTATTACAAAGAAAAGGAAGGACGTGGTGCTATGAGTGAAGCAGTAAGACAGTATGCAATGGAATATGCCAAAGAATATGCAAAGGAATATGCCAAAGAGTATGGTGAGGAACAGAAGGAAGAGGGGATTCTTCAGGGAAAAAATAATATGTTGTATTCATTGGTTTCAAAGGGAAAGTTAAAAATAGATGTAGCAGCCGAAGAGGCAAATGTCAGCCTTGGAGAATTTGAAAAATCGATGGAGGAAGCAGGATATAAAATTCCTGAATTGGTATAGTTTAATAGTTACAAGATACGTTAAATATAGACCCGGTTTGCATAAGTATGTGCAGACCGGGTTTTTATAATAAAAATGCAATGTATGATACAAAAAGTTTACAACTGACATATATACTCATTATAACAACATGGAAGATAACTATTCTGAATAGTCACCGGGAAAGAACAAAAAGGGAGGAGAACCACATATGGATAAAAGGGGTAACATATCTTCACGAAATATGAGATTATTTGCAGCGATTATGACACTCATCGAGGCACTTGTCCTCACATCATTCACAGGCTGTGCCGGCAAAAAAGTAGATTATGGGAATGAGAGCGAAAGTAAAGAGACAAAAAATATGTCTGCCTTAGCTGATATAAAGGCAGACTCCGGCTGGAATGAAAACTTTACCATACAGACCGGTAATGGCGAGAAAACAGTATATGTAAATGCAAATATTGTAGTTCCGGACTTTGATAACATGTCGGTTGTTGAGGTGGAAAATGTAAAGATAGATGCTGATTACAAAAAGCGTTTTCTGGATTTATATTTTGGTGGGAACGAGTACTATTATCACGATCCGGATCATTATACTGTTGACGAACTGAATGAGGTCATAGAGGACTGGCAGAAAACACAGGATGAAACTCACAGTGAGTGGTTGGAACAGCGGCTGGCTGAATATAGGGATAAGCTTGAAACGGCAAAGACTACTTATACCGTGGCAAAGGATCTCGAAAACTGTGAAGTATTTGCAGGCTACAAGGGTGATGTGTTCTGTGAGGTGGATTTTGAGGCTCACAAGGTACATGCTTACGCCTTGCATCAGTCCGGGACAGATTACGGTCCACCATCTTTAAGGAATGAGGACTATGATACCATAACGCAGACTTTTCAGGATGATGATCTAAAGAATAAGGCAGACGAGACCTCAAATGAGGGCAGTAAATCTGCCGCATCAGCCAAAAAAGAAGCCGGGGATTTCCTTAGTAAATTGGGAATGCAGGATCTGGTGGAACGAGGTGAATGTGAGTGCAGCTGGATAGGGTTTAATAACAGCGAAGAGGGAAATGACTATCAGACAGCAGTGTGGGGATATATTTATTCATACGCGACCGGCATAGACGGAATCACATTTAAGGATGGATTTGATATGGATACCTATTTGTCGGTGTATGAAGCAAATGATAGTGATATAGATGATGTTACACTGCCTGACAGTACACTTCTTACAGTCACGGATGATGGAATAATTGATGTGCAGATGGAATATCCGGTAAATGTAACACAGATCTATAAGGATGTGGAGCTTATTTCTCTGAAAAATATAGAGCAGATCATCAAGGCGGAGATTACGGAAAATCCTGATAAATATGATATTGCATCGTCATTCAATAAGCTACAGCTTAGTTATCTTAAGATAAGAAGTGACAGTGAGCAGGGAAAATACAGCTATGTTCCGGCGTGGGCACTGTCACGTCTGGTAGACTACTCCAATGAGCAAAATGCTATCTTTGTAAACGCTATAGATGGAACAATCATAAATTTGAAAAATTCACTGTAAAGGAGAGGCTATGAAGAGGAAAAACGTTATTATACCGGCGTTGGTTCTTGCAATAGCATTAACCGGCTGTTCAGGAAAAAAAGTAGATTACAATATGGAAACTGAAAATATAAACACAAAAGCAGGAAGCGATATAAGTGCGTTTGACGACAGTACGAAATGGAATGACAGCTTTTCTGTTGAGACATCTGACAAAAGTGTGGATGTGGATATTTCAGCAGACATTACCCTGCCGGACTGCAAAAGCATGTCGGTTGTTGAGGTGAAGAATATAAAGGTGGGTGCCGATTTCAAAAAGAGTGTGATAGAGGCTTATTTTGGCGATAGTACCGTATATTATCACGACATACCTCATTATACGAAAGAAGAGATATATCACTGCATGGAGGTTGTAAAAAATGAGATTGCCGGGTATCAGCAGGAAATTGATGCGGGACTTATCACAGAAGAGGGCGTCAGCAGGGTGATGAAAAGTGAAAATGATCTGCTGGAACAGTATGAAAAGGCAGAACCGTCTGCACTGGATACGCGTGAAAAAGCTACAGATTATACGGATTGTAATGAGTATCTGGGATATATTGGTAATGTTTTCTGTGAGCTTAGATTTGGAATTGCTGAGGACGGCTCTCTTGAATATATTTCAGCACAGCCTCTTAAGGCAGGAAGTGAGGGGACATTATACGATGATAGTGAGTATGGCTATTACGGACCACCATCCTTTGCAGAGGAGAAAGGTGTAGAGGGATTTAACGGAGGCTCTACAGGTGGAGATACTACATCTTCATATGATAATGAGTGTGCATTATCAAAAGACGAAGCTATAAAAAAGGCAGAAGAATTTCAAAATAAATTAGGCATGGCTTCACAGGTATATATAGGAACATCAGACTACGAGTGGAGCGCAGGAGTGATAGAGGATGGTGATGATACTGTAAAAACTGATGATAAAGAGAGCGTCATAAAGGATACAGCCTGGGGATATATCATAGATTATGGCGAGGGTGTGGATGGCATAGCGTTTTGCAAGTCACTCGATTTCACCCGGAATATGGATATATGGGAGACACTCGATAACTATGATGATTTTATGCCATATGGCAGCAGTTCCTTTATTGTGACGGATCAGGGAGTGACGGAATTTACTGTTTCTTACCCGGTTGATATTGTAAATGAGTCAAAAAACGTAGAACTCTTGTCAATGGACACTATTAAAGAGATCATCAAGGATGACATGACAAAAAACTCAGATCAGTATGATTTTACACAAAATCACACTTACAACAATCTAAAGCTCGGATATATCCGTTTGAAGGATGCATCTGACAAGGATAAATGTACTTATGTTCCGGCATGGTGTCTGTCAAAACAGGATAAGGGCTACGACAGATATCCGGTGTATGTGAATGCGATAGACGGCACGATCATAAGGAGTGATGATCTAATATAAGATACTGTTATTGGCTGCAATAAAGTTTACACATGGAGTTACATTTTTAGATAATAGATCAGGTTCATATTTATTTGGAAAAGATGTGGAAAATATATGATTAATAAAAAGAAAAAATATATAGGGCGTTTGACACTTGCCACTGCAATTACCTCTATTTTATTTTCAGGATGTGGGGCGGCACAAAAGGAGCTTGCACAGACGGACAGAGCTTCCTACGAGAAAATATCATACCAGACAGTTACGGTACAGAGCGGTTCACTCACACCGCAGACTACCATCAGTCTGATCGCGCAGGGCTATACCAGGTTTTCCTATGGTGCGACAAACACGGAGCTTACGCTTGAAAAGGTAAATGTGGCAGTGGGTGATCATGTGAAAAAGGGCGATATACTGGTGGCTTTTAAATCCGGGGAGATACAGAAAAAGATTGAGGACTACAGCGGGCAGATCAGTCAGAATAAGCTTTTAGCAGAGCACTACAGGGCTATTATGAAAATCGATGATACTCAGGATTATTCAAGCGATATAGCCCAGCTTGATAAGGATACAGAGGTTGCGCAGCTTTATCTTGATGAGGCTAAGGAAAAACTGTCGAGATATCAGATCACGGCATCAGAGGATGGCACGATCACAGCAATGAACAATTCGCTTTTGGCGGGAGTTTTTGAACCGGGCAGTAATCTTATAACAGAAATCAGCGGAAACGGCAATTACGAGGCTGACAGACCGGAAGGTTATGACTTTAATGTAGGTGATATATACACGGCAACAGCATCTGATATAGAGTTTGAACTTAAGGTAAAAGAGGTGGACGATAAAAAGGTTGTTTTTGAACCGGTATCGGACATGTCGGCAGTATCGGATGCACAGATATTTTCCATGGAAGTGACGCGCCCTGCTATAGAAAATGCTGTGTATGTGCAAAAGGACGCAGTACATGAGAAGGATGGCAGGTATTTTGTATACACGCTGGATGAGAATGGATACAGACAGGCGGTATGGATAAGTGTCGGAGATCAGGTGGGAGACTACCGGATCATCACAGAAGGACTTAAAAGCGGGGATGAGGTGGTTTTGCAGTGAAGATCAGAAACATTTTATCAATAAAAAAGCTGGCAGTATTGGGGATATGTGTATCGTTTGTGGCAGGCGGCTGTGGAAAAATGACAGAAAGCAACATTCCGGAGCTTGAAGAACCTGTAGCTTTAAATGAAGCCTACAGACCTGTGGAATACGGTACGATTGGCTCCATACAGGTGCTGATGGCTACCGCAGTTCCTAGGGATTACTGCAATTACTACAGTGCCAATGTAAATATTTCACAGATATATGTGGAGCCGGGAGATACGGTAAATGCTGGAGATGTGCTTGCGGTCTGTGATGTGGATGAGGCAAAAAAACAGTTGCAGGAATGTCAGGCTGCGCTGGTGCATGAGAATGAGACATATGAGATATCAGCTCAGATCTCGGATACGCAGATCAAATTATGGGAGAGTCAGGCGGCACCAAATATTGATGAACGTGTAGCGGATACGGGCGAATTTTCAACAGAACAGACTGAGAAAAATGAAAGTACAGACGAGGATTACAACAAACAGATCGCTACAGAACAGGAAAATCAGCGGTACGATAAGCAGCTTCACGAATACCGCGTGCAAAAGATCAATGAGCAGATAGCTTTATATCAGCAGCTCGTTGATGATGGAACGCTTAAGGCAGCCCACAGCGGTCTTGTCACTTACACTAAGAAGCTGACAGAGGGAAGGTCTGCTGCGGCATACGAGAATATAGTCATTGTATCAGATACGGATGACCTTGTGCTGGATATAAAAGATACAGCCATAAATGAGTACAAATACAGCGATTATGACAAGAAATATGTGATAGTCGATGGCGAAAAATATGATGTCACCGAGTCTCAATATACATCAGAGGTTTTGGTACTTTCGAAGATAAACAACCGCTATCCGGATGTGTGCGTGGAAAGCAGGGAAAAGCTGTTTCTTACGGCAGGACAGATGTATCCGGTATATTTTGAAAAGACAAAAGTGGATCAGGCACTTGTCGTGGGAAAAGATTCCATCTATAAAGATGGCGATACCAGATATGTCTATGTGAAAAATGATGATGGCGGCCGCGAGAAACGCATCATAACAACAGGTGAGTCTGATGAAAACTATACACAGGTCACAGAGGGCTTAAAAGAGGGGGAGCTGGTCTACTATAATTCTACAGATCAGGTTCCGACAAGGTACAGCAAATATACGGTAACAAGGTCTGACTTTGATATAGCAAACTACGGTGTGAGCTACAGCAGATCTGACGCAGGGACGATAACCGAAACCTGTGATTATGAAGGACAGATCGTATCGGTCAATGTGAAGCAGGACGATACGGTAGAAAATGGGATGCTGCTTTACGTGGTGGATACCGGAGAGGGCAAAGCTGCCATAACAGAGGCAAAAAATGAGATCGACGCAGAGAATGAATCCTATGCGCACAAGATCGCAGATTACGATAAACAGGTAAAAGATTTATCTGAAGGTGGTAGCAGCGCAGAAGAAAATAACAAACAGGATGAAAAGCCGGATACAGCATATGAAGAGCAGCAGTTGAAATTAAACTTACAGCTATTTGATCTGCAGAAAAAACTTGCAGGTGCAGACCACACCTATCAGCTTTCACGGCTACAGTCAGCATATGACAGCATAAGCGCAGGAAATGACGGCAAAGGAAATATTTCAGTATATGCCAAAAATGACGGAAAAGTTTCAAAGGTGAGTGTCAAGGCAGGAGATAATGTGGAGGAAGGCTCAGATATCCTGCAGATAACCGGAAATTCCACGGACGTACTGCTGGTTCAGGTAAAGGATAGCAATAGCTATAAAGTATATAAGGACAATATAGCAGATGTGGGAGAGCGCGTATCACTTGAGCTGGACGGTACAACGATCTACGGAAGCTGTATCGGTTTTGCCGGTTACGGTAGTGTTGCTCAAAAGGGATATATAAATCAGGATGATAAAGGTGTGCATATTACAGGAATCACAGATTCGGGATATGGAAATGCAGCATTTTATATAAAACTTGACAATGGAATACCGGATGATCTGACCAGGGCATCTGCTGTAAAGTTTTCTTATGTTTCTTTTAAAAAGGTGGTAGTGGTGCCGACTTCGATCATACACAAGCAGGTCAATCCGATGGACAAAGATGATATATCATACTATGTGTGGAAAATTGATGGGGACAGCGTGGTAAAGCAGCCGGTAATATTGGGCGATTATACATCAGGCAGCAATACACTTGTGCTTTACGGTATTGATGAGGGCGATGAAATATGTTTGGCTTCGTAATTAATAAATTAAAAAACAGAAAATGGTTAAATCTGTGTCTGCTTATGGGAGTGGCTTTGTTTATAGCACTTTTTGTGTGCCACCCTATGTTTGAAAAGGGTGCGGGAAATCAGATACTCGACAGACTTTTTACGGATCATGCCACACAGCAGAATGAGTTTCCTGCACAGATGAGCCGCGAGGGAACATATGCGGTGGCTGATTATCCTGATTCGCAGTCAGTGCTTGATAAGCTGTCAGGATACGAAAAGAAGTGGACTGAATATGTGGATATAAACAAGGTTTCCTCACAGCTGCTTATCACACTCTCAGGAGGACGCGCAGATACAGAGTTTGGAGGACCTAACAATTATTTTACAATAGGATATCTGCCGGGACTTTCGGAGTACGCGGATGTTGTAAAATCTCAGACTGACACAGCCACATTCGAATGCAGTATAAGCGAAAAGACAATGGATCACTACGGACTTGTAGCAGGTGAAAAAATCTATTTACATGTACCTGATGGCAGTGGGAAAAAGGAAATTTCTTTCGTCATATCACAGATCTGCCGTGAAAAAGATATAAACGATCCATATTGGGCCAAGACGCTTTCGGATATGGGCGATGTGATATTTGTTTCGCAGGATGTTTTTGACGAAATGATGCAGTATTACAGCGAGGACAATATCAGCTACAGTGATTTTCTCATGCTGGATTACAGGCAGATCAACACGGAAAATGCCTCACTATATGACGGTTATATGGAGCAGTTTAAGGATGCTGACAAGCTCTACAATGACAACATCCGTGATACGCTGGAGCACTTTTTTACACAGCAGAAGACGATAAAGCTGATGCTTTGGGCGTTGGAGCTGCCGTGTCTTGTGCTTTTGATTTTATTTATAAGAATGATATCTGCACAGATACTTTCGCTCGAGGAAAATGACATACTTGTTTTAAGAAGCCGCGGTGCGACAAAATTACAGGTATTTATTTTGTACTTACAGCAGTCGGGAATAATAGCGTTTGCGGGCTGTGTACTCGGAATAGTACTCGGATATATAATGTGCCGGGCTGCCGCATCTACAGACGGATTTTTAAGATTTACGGCAAAGGATATAGGCACTTACAGATTTGTATGGCAGATGCTTGTCTATGCGGTGGCAGCGGCAGTTATCATGGTGCTGTTTATCACAGTTCCGGTGTGGAAAAAATCAAAGGATGCCATATCAGAGCGCAGCAGGGAACGAATATCAAAGAAAAAGCCACTTTGGGAGAAATGCTTTATAGACGTTATACTTTTGGCTCTGTCAGCATATCTGCTTTACAATTACAACAAGCAGAAGAGTACGCTTGCGATATCTGTTCTTGAGAACAGGAGCATAGATCCTGTCATGATACTGGACAATTCGCTTTTTATATTTGCAGCGGCACTTTTGTGCGTAAGACTTACCGGACTTATTATTCTGCTTGTGGACAGGCTCTTTAAAAAGCATTTTTCTCCGGCAATGTATGCATCATTTTTACAGCTGAAACGAACCAGATACAATCAGGGATTTCTGGCAGTATTTCTTATCATGACAGTGGCTGGCGGTATTTTTGACGCGAATATGGCGCGCACCATGAACAGCAATATGGAAAAACGGATCGTCTACAATGTGGGTTGTGATGCGATATACAACGAAGATTTCAGACTCAGGATACAGAAGAATAAAGATGGCTCTGTAAGCTGGATGTATGACGAGCCTGATTTCGGTAAATACGAGTCGCTCAAAAATGAGGGCATCTGTGACGGGGTCACGCGTGTGCTTGAGGACGAGCGGGTAGACATTTCCGCAGGCAGTGGTTCGATTTCGGATGCATATCTTATGGCGATAAACACAAAAGAATTCGGTGAGACTGCGAAATTGCAGAGTGACCAAAATGATGATATTAATGACGCGCACTGGTTCAATTACCTGAATGAGCTGGCAAAAGAGCCGGACGGAGTCATCATTTCCTCAAATCTGGCAAAAGATATGGGACTTAAAGTTGGTGACAGCTTAAATTACTCAAGGTATGTACCGGAGGCTGTCGATGATGATCAGATCTACGCATCCGAGAATGCAAAGGTATGTGCCATAGTAAAAGGTTTTCCGGGCTACGAGCGTTACACCTATGAGACAGATGCAGAAGGAAATGTGACCGAGCAGGAGAAATACCTGATCGTTGCAAATTATGCTACGGTTGTGGAAAAGTTCGGCATGACACCGTACAGTGTGTGGATGAACCTGTCAAAGGGAAAAACGGTGGATGATATTGTGGGATATCTGGGCGGTGAGAACAGTGAAAATTCAGACAGTACAGCAGACAATTTAACAGACACTAAAAGTGAAAAAGTACAGAGTGAAATATACAGGAATATAACATCCGCGCAGCAGCTTATAGACGAGAATAAAAACTCAGCCACAGTGCAGATCACAAACGGTATGTTTACATTAAGTTTTATACTTTCACTGATAGTGTGCTCAGTAGGATTTTTGCTGTATTGGGTTATGACACTAAAACAGAGGGAGCTGCAGTTTGGTATATACCGCGCAATGGGAATGAGAATGAGAGAGGTAAAAGCAATGCTTTTAAACGAGCAGATATTTTTATCATTTCTGCCGCTTCTTGCGGGAGCAGGCATAGGTATAACTGCAACAGCGATGTTTGTAAGGCTCATATCGATCATATATCTGCCGCAGAAACATAATATCGGAGTAAATGTATATATTTATCAATCTGATATGCTGGAGCTTGCAGGAGTACTTTTCGTGGCTGTAGCCGTATGCTATGTGGTTATCAGCAGACTGCTTAAGAGTATGAAGATAGCACAGGCACTAAGGCTTGGAGAAGATAGTTAGCATGTAAAAAATGAGGTCGTGACATATGGAAAATGCGATAATTGCTCAAAATATAAAAAGATATTTCAAGGCGGGAGATGGTACAACAGTCCACGCACTTGACGGAGTATCCATGGAGATAAAAAAAGGAACACTTGCCATCTTAAAAGGGCGTTCCGGCTCTGGAAAGACCACACTTCTTAATATCCTTAGTGCGCTTGATATGCCGACAGATGGAAGTGTGCAGTTTCTGGATAAAAACCTCGAGCAGATGACCGAGAAAGACCGGGAAATGCTAAGGCGGTATGAGATGGGATTTGTATTCCAGTCTATAGCACTAATTCCCACGATGACGGCATATGAGAATGTGGAATTTGCCCTTAGACTTGCGAAAAATAAACGTCAGATACGGAAGAATTTGACTGATATGGATAATGACATTGGAGATGCAAAAAACGATGTGATAAATGAGAATATGCATGACAGAGTATCAGAGCTGCTGGAGCGTGTCGGACTCTCAAAGCGCATGAACCATATGCCGGAACAACTATCGGGAGGTGAGCAGCAGAGAGTTGCGATAGCGCGCGCTGTGGTTCATCGCCCGAAGGTGGTCTTTGCGGATGAGCCGACAGGAGCACTTGATACCGCTGCTGGATTTGAAGTCATGCGATTGTTCCGTGAGTTTATAGACGATGAGGACATCACAATAGTTATGACCACGCATGATCCGAACCTGATGGAGCTGGGAGATGAAGTGTTTGAGCTTAGTGACGGCATAGTAATTTAAATTAAAAGGGGGGAAACCCAGATGATAAACTGCGATGGACTGGTAAAAATATATGAGACAGACGATAAAAAGGTGATGGCACTGGAGGGGCTTGACCTGACGGTGGAAACAGGGGAGATGCTTGCGGTAATAGGAAAATCCGGCAGCGGAAAATCCACCCTTTTAAATATGATAGGAGGACTGGAAACACCAACGGCGGGAGTGCTCACTATTGACGGAAAAGACATTTCCACATATTCAGAAGCTGAAATGGTAAGATACCGCAGGGACAAAGTAGGTTTTGTGTGGCAGAAAAGTGCCAAAAATCTGTTCCCATACCTGACTGTGCTGCAGAATGTCGAGGCCGTGATGATGTTTGAAAATTCAGGTAATACCGATAATTTAAAACACAGAGAAATTATAAAAAAACGCAAGGATAATAATAAAAGCTATGCCCTTAAACTGTTAAATGCAGTGGGATTACAGGAGCATAAGGATAAGCTTCCGGCTCAGCTATCGGGAGGAGAGCAGCAGCGCGCAGCGATAGCGGTGGCACTGGCAAATAAGCCGGACATACTGCTTGCGGATGAGCCGACTGGAGCTGTGGATACAAGGACTGCTGATACAATCTATGAGCTGTTTCATAAGCTGAACAAAGAGCTTGGTATAACCATCATCATAGTGACACACGATATGGCACTTGCAGGCCGTGTAGACCGCACAGTGCTTATATCTGACGGAAAGGTAAGTACGGAGAAATTGAAGAAACACCCTGCAATGGAATATACGGTATTGGACAAGGCACATAGGATAAAACTCACTGATGAGATGCTTGAGGCAGCGGGGATAGAGTCTAATAAGGTCAAGGTTGATGTGCAGGATGGAAGGCTTGTGATATCGCGGATTTAAGGCATATTAAACGTTTAGTGTTATAGAGACAAAAAATATATCATTTTCGGTATTAACAGAGATAAAACCACTATTTCTATTTACACATTCTTTGACATTTTCAAGCCCATATCCGTGGATATCTCCGGCTTTTTTTACTGAAACCTGTGGAATAGGATTGGATATTTCATAAAGCAGCACATGATTTTTCTGGCGCAGCGTACATGAGATGGATGGTTTGTGACCTGCCGGAAAAGCATCGCAGGCTTCTATTGCGTTATCCATAGTGTTTCCAATGATTATGTACAGGTCAACAGGCGAAATGTTGAGGTCAGCATCCAGCCATAGATTAAAGTTTATGGAGATTCCCAGACTGTCTGCTTTATTAGAGCCATAGTTTAGGATACCGTCAACAATGGAATTACCGGTATCAATCATTTGGTCAAGGCTTGAAAACTTTTTCTTTAAGGCAGAGAGCTGGCTTTCGGCTTCAGGTTGTGTTTTCGTAGAAACCAGATTTTCCATTGCCAGCATGTATTTTTTTATATCATGCCAAAGTGCGCGGGATTCGTCCTGACGAGCAATGATATCCTGATAGTAAAGCTCCTGTTTGGCAAGCTGCTCCTGCATACAGAGCTGATTTTTCTGTAATTCATAAGATTTCTTTACTATTTCCGTATATCCACAAACCACTATATTGATAACAAGCATACATATGGTGGTCATTACAAAGGTGGAGTATTTACCATTGTCTATAAAGGTAGTGTACTGGGCAAACAGAATAAATATGCTTGACAGATTGCAGAGCATGAGTGGTATGGCATGCAGTAGAGCCTTTGAATCAAATCGGGCATTGGTAAATAAAATAATTATGACCAGCAAAAATAGATGAATAATCTTGCTGGTTGTATTATAGATTAGCCGTCCTTCACTTATTCCTAAAAGTTCATTCATTGAAATTCCAAGTCTGGAAAGTACAAACGCACCAATAACATCGGAAAACATCGACGTGACAAAAAATAATATAATAGTATAGGTGATTTGGAATATTTTGCATTTGAAGCAGAAAGTATAGCATAAAAACAAAAATAAGCTGATAATGACAAGCCGTATAAACATAGGTGTATATAGGGTTGATAGCATTATGACCGCAAAGAGTGATATGCAAAATAGGATAATATATCTGCGGGAAGGGTATACAGGTCTAACCTCTTTATGAAAGAAGTAGAAAACAAGCAGACATTCTATAATAATGGTATATACTTCAATTGGAAAATTCATTTGATGGTACCTCGTATCAAATTGTTAAAGCGCTCTTGGAAAATGGTCTGTTTTTTCCGCGAAAGTGGAATTTTGCAGCCGTCAGTCATAGTGACAGCAAGTGGTGTAAAGCTGTCCACATAATTCAAATTGATGCAATAACTTCTGTGAATCTGTACAAATGAAGGATATGAAAAAACTGAAATCATATTTTCCATTGAATCCTTTATCTCCAATGTGGATGTATTTGCAAAATGAAAAATAATGTGCCGGTTCAGACTCTCAAAATATATGACATCGTTTATAGAAATCATTTTCTGAGTTGAACCACACATTACCGTTGTCTTTTGCGGAAGAATCTCGTCAAGAGCCTCTCTGACAACACTTTGAAACATTGTAATCGTTATCGGTTTGCATAAAAATCGAAAAGCAATTCCGTATCCTCGGACTGCATACTGCAGTGCGTTTGTCGTAAAAACTATTACGGGACGAGGAGAATATCCTGCTAAAATAGAGCCAATTTCAAAACCATTTGGCTTATCCATTTCTATATCAAGAAAAATTAAATCATAAAATTGGGATTTAAAAGCCTCAAGCAGGGCAGAGGCAGACAAGAAAGTAGAAATATTGTATGGTAATTTGCATGATTTGCAGTAATTGTAAAGTATATCAATATCTTGTTGTTCATCATCACAAATAGCAATATTCATAAAAATAATCCCCTTATCAAAACAATTAAGCTATGAAGATTATAGATTATATATTTTGAATTTACAAGATTAAGTTAGGTTGTGTTTTGAGAATTTAATGGCTGATGTAGGAATTATGCTTAATTATCGATAAAAAGTATGCGTGGAATATCATTTATGTGCGAATTTATGTCATTTATGCCGATTTGATTGCAAATGAATTATAGATTGTATATTATTTATTATAGAGTAAGTCAGAAAAGGAATACAGGATGATGTACAGAATTGGAATATGTGATGATGAAGAAGCATGTAGAATAAAAATATCGGAAAGTATAAGAAATATAGCTTTAAAAAATGATATAGAAGTTAAAATTATCCAGTATGAGTCAGGAATTCAGGTTATGGATTGTGAGAAACCTGATATATTGATACTAGACATAGAGATGGAACACATAGATGGTCTGGAAGTCCGTGATTTGTTGGAACAGACGGACAATGAGGTACTGATTATTTTCTGTACTAGCCATGATGAAATAATGAGTAAAGCATATGGGCGAAATGTTACAGATTTTATTAAGAAACCTGTGAGGGAAGAAGAAATTGAAAAGAAATTGCTTCATGCGATAAATATTATTAATAGAAGAGTAAAATGGATTTTTCTAAATACTATAAGTGGACTGACCAAGTTTAAAATTTCAGATATAGTATATGGTATAGCACAGGGAAGGTACTTAAAGATATATATGTTAGATGGGAGCGAATACTTTATTACAGATAAAGGTGTATCACAGCTTTATGAAATGTTGAAGGATATGAATTTTGCCAGAATAAGCAGGAGTGTTATAATTAATTTTGAAAATGTTAATACAATTGGCGATGAGATAATTATGACGGATGGGGTAAAACTAAAGAGTAGCAGAAGAATGAAAAAACAAATACAAGAAGATTTTTTTAATTATATGTGTAAAGTGGCAAGGGTTGAAAGAACAGATAGATGATTTTAGAATTAATATTATTTGAATGGCTGATATGTAAGCTGGAGATTGGTGATATCAAGTTAAAAAAATATTTTGCGTTTGTGCTCATAATGTTAATGCAGTTAGGTGAAATTATTGTTATCTTTATTCGACCGGCACAAAGCATATGGTATACCATATTAGCGCTTCCGAGTGCTTTAATTGCTACAGGGATATTATTCAAAGAAACGATGTGGCGTAAATTGGCAGTGTTTTTGTTTGCATATGGATATATTGATGTAATAGAATATCCGATTAAAATTATAGTTGGCAGCAATAATGATTTAATGGTATACATAATTACTATTATTATAATTTGTCTTATTGGCAAAATAATAAATCAATTCAAAAAAGTATCGTCCATGATAGCGCGTATTGATCCTATATATTTTATGGCTTCGTCCATGATAGAAATAATCAATATGGGAATAATTGTAATGACCGATGATATAATTTTACCTGGTCAGGATAGACTTAAAATTGTAATAAATGTATTAACAATGATTTCATTTGTTATGTTAGGAATATTTGGAATTGTTTTTATGTTTTTGGGGGCATATAAGAAGCAGCTTGAGATAGATAATAAGATAAAACAAAACTATCTGATTATTCAAAAAGAACATTATAGTCAATTGTATTCTCATATGCGAGAAATACGGAAAATAAAACATGATATGAATGCTCATATAAATATATTGTATAATCTGTTAGATACAGAACAATACGATGAAGCTGTTGAGTATATATATGACATCAAAATGCATTATGATATAGGTAAAAAATTGGAATCATATTATGATAATGGAATAATTGATGCAATTATCTATTACTTTAATCAAAAAAATCCTTTAATTGAGTTTATTTGTATGGGAAATTTTAGCGGCAGGAATGAAATTTCTGATTTAACAATTTGTACAATACTTTCAAATTGTATTTCAAATGCAGTCGAAGCATGTAATAGATTACAGAAAAAAAAGAAAGAAATTATGATTAATATATCAAATGTGAAAAATTATATGGTCATTATGATAGAGAACCCTATTGAATGGGAAGTTGATATATCTAAGTTGGGGAGATATACATCAAAGGATGATAGATTATCACATGGATATGGGGTAAGTAATATAATAGATGAAGTCAGGCTGTGTGAAGGAAATTATAACTTTTGCGCAGATGATGGAAAGTTTAGTGTAAGTATTGCAATAAAAAAATAAATACCATTCGTTACAAAAAAAGTACCGCTCATTCTTAAGGTGTTGAAAACAAGTTAGAATAAGTGGTACTGTTTCTATATAAACAAAAAATGTTGATTGAATGTCAAACATGCACGAATTCGTGTCATTCATGTATTTATGGTTGAAGATATATGGATTATAGGATATAAAGAAATTAACAACAGTTGTAGTCAGGACAGATTGCAAACAGAGAGGTAGGTACACATGTATGAATATGAGTAAGAAAGAAAAAATAGTTATTGCATTATCTTTAATATGTCAAGTTTTAGTTATTTTTGCAATAATAATTTTGGGAAATATGTATTTTCCTATACCGGATTGGATTATGAGGATTTATGCAGGTGGAATGATTACCGTATTCATAGTAATAATTCGTCATCATTTAATAAAAAAATAGAAATTTTGTATTACCTAAAGCCAATACTAGCAGCAAATAAAACAGAAAGAATGTAGCTTTTTACATGAAGTAAAAAGCTGCACTGATATTGGCAGGATTTTTTATTAATTTTAAAGTACATGAAGGGAGTAATGAATTTGAATAAAGAGATTGTT
>ERZ1031897.166-NODE-166-length-23600-cov-8.456063_pt1 | contig 23600 bp, 14 predicted proteins | sample MGYA00517881_ERZ1031897 | MGnify/ENA primary metagenome ERZ1031897 (study PRJEB33719, sample SAMN04261280) | wastewater metagenome | biome: rural village; feature: human; material: feces | host: Homo sapiens | place: El Salvador | collected 2013-01-07 ... | reverse complement strand
GGCTTAACTGCTTTTAAAATAAATTATTCAGAAAAGTTTTGACAGAGAATTTATTTTGCTTAACTTTGCGGAATTACTTATAACTATAAAAACAAATAATTCTAACCTATTAAAACTTTATGGCAACAGAAAAAAGAAACCTCCTCAAAGGAGACTTTAGCAAGAAAAATGCCCTACTCTTCGCTTTAGCGGTTCTTGTCACAATTGTGCTCTGGAACCTACCTACAAACAGTTTCGGAATTGAAGGGCTCACCGTTATCCAGCAACGCATTATCGCCGTGTTCGCACTGGCAACAATCCTGTGGGTAACAGAAGCCATTTCGCCTTGGGCAACATCCGTATCGCTTATCGGCTTGTTGCTATTCACAACATCCGACAATGCGTTCCACTTCTTCCGTTCAGGCATTGAAAAGGAAGAACTGCTCGACCATAGCGCTCTTATGGCTACATTCGCCGACCCGATCATCATCCTCTTCCTCGGCGGTTTCATCCTCGCTATCGCGGCAACAAAGTCGGGACTTGACGTGCTTCTGGCACGCACTCTGCTTAAGCCTTTCGGCAACAAGAGCGATAATGTGCTCCTCGGCTTTATCCTCATCACCGGCGTATTCTCTATGTTCGTCAGCAACACCGCTACAGCTGCGATGATGCTCACATTCCTTGCACCGGTTTTCAAAGCTCTCCCGCCAGAAGGCAAAGGCCGCGTAGCTCTTACGCTGTCAATCCCCATAGCTGCCAATATCGGCGGTATGGGAACACCTATCGGCACACCTCCTAACGCAATCGCGCTGAAATATCTCAACTCACCTACTGGCTTGAACCTCGGTATCGGTTTCGGCGAATGGATGATGTACATGCTTCCGCTTACAATCGTTTTGCTCCTTATTGGTTGGTTCTTGCTCAAGAAGTTCTTCCCGTTCAAGAAGAAGACCATCGAGCTTGAGATTGAAGGCGAAGTGCAGCACAACTGGCGTACAATGGTAGTTGCCGGAACATTCATCGTTACTGTATTGCTGTGGATCTGCGACCGCTGGACCGGTGTAGGTGCAAACACTGTAGCCATGGTGCCAATCGTTGTGTTCGCATTCACTGGCGTAATCAAGGCACGCGACTTGGAGGAAATCAACTGGAGCGTTATCTGGATGGTAGCCGGTGGTTTCGCACTCGGACTTGCCCTTAACGAGTCGGGTCTCGCAGAGAACGTAATCAAGAGCATTCCGTTCAGCTCATGGTCGCCGGTAGTTATCCTGCTTGCTTCAGGTATCATCTGCTACCTTCTCTCAAACTTTATCTCAAACACCGCAACGGCAGCACTCCTCGTGCCAATCCTTGCCGTTGTATGTAAGGGTATGGGCAACTCGCTTGAGAGCATCGGCGGCACACCTACCGTACTTATCGGTATCGCTGTAGCAGCATCTGTAGCAATGACTCTGCCTATCTCTACACCTCCAAATGCTATCGCCCACTCAACTGGTTTGGTAAAGCAGAACGAGATGATGAAGATCGGTCTGACAATGGGTATCATCGGTTTGGTACTTGGATACTTATTGCTCTTCTTCCTCGGCGAGATGCACGCATGGCAGTAATACATGCATGTTAAATAGTGCGTGCAATAATATCATAAAACCTATTATTGCACGCATAACAATATAAGGATATACAGAAAACACATGTCTTTTTCACAGGAAACACTTTACGCTATAGCATTAACACGCATTAGCTATTTCAATACAGCCACCTGCTTGCAACTATACCACAAGCTCGGTTCGGCAACAGCTATTATGGAGAACCGCAATAACATCAAGGACGTTATCAGCGACGCTTCTCCACGCCTTATTAATGCGCTGAGCGATGTTTCCGAAGCCCTGCATCGTGCAGAAGCTGAATTAGAATTTGATAACGCGCATGCCATCCGTCCATTGACGATGGCATGCGACGATTATCCAGAACGAATGCGCAACTGCGACGATGCCCCAATCGTACTTTTCTATCGTGGCAATGCCGACCTCAACCAGCGTCGCATCGTGTCTGTTGTTGGCACACGCCATTGTACAGCCTACGGACAAGATATCATCAACAACTTCTGCCGGTCGCTTAAAGAGCTTTGCCCCGATGTGCTCATCGTGAGCGGTCTGGCGTATGGAGTGGATATCTGCGCACACCGTAACGCTCTGAAGAACGGGTTCGACACCGTAGGCGTATTGGCACACGGCTTGGACATGCTTTATCCTTCCGCTCATCGTGACACAGCAAAAGAGATGCTCTCGCACGGCGGACTTCTGACGGAATTTCTTACGAACACAAACCCCGACAAGATGAACTTCGTGAGACGCAACCGCATCGTAGCAGGCATTTCCGACGCCACAATCGTGGTGGAGAGTGCGGCACGCGGCGGCAGTCTGATAACAGCCGACATCGCACAAAGCTACGCCCGCGACGTTTTCACCTTTCCAGGCAACGTGAATTCGCCATACAGCGAAGGTTGCAACAAACTCATACGCGACAACAAGGCTGCCTTGATAACCTGCGCCGAAGACTTTGTAAACGCAATGGGATGGGAGCAGGATAACAAAGTGAAGGAAGCTCGGGCTAAAGGCATCGAACGCCAACTGTTTCCCGAACTGACAGCCGAAGAAACGCGCATAGTAGAACTGCTGCAAAAGAACAACGACCTGCAACTGAACATCATCGCCGTGCAGACCGGACTGCCTATTGGCAGCATCTCAGCACTCTTGTTCAGCCTCGAATTGAAAGGTGTTATCAAGCTATACGCAGGAGGAGTGTACCATTTACTTGGCTAATATTAGAATTTTAGGTATAAAAATTTTGCACTTATTTCTAATTGTCGTAACTTTGCATAATACTCAAAGAAATAATATAACAATAAACAAATACGCAAATGCCAGAAATCTCAACACGAGGACTTGAAATGCCCGAATCGCCGATTCGCAAATTAGCGCCTTTGGCAGTTGACGCCAAAAAGCGTGGTGTGAAAGTCTACCACCTCAATATCGGACAGCCCGACCTGCCCACTCCACAAGTAGGACTCGACGCATTGAAGCACATCGACCGTAGTGTGCTCGAATATTCGCCGTCGCAGGGCTATCTCTCATACCGCGAGCGACTGACCGGTTATTACAAGCGCTTTAATATTAATGTGTCGGCAGACGACATCATCATTACAGCCGGTGGTTCTGAAGCGGTGCTTTTCGCGTTCATGTCGTGCCTTAACCCGGGCGACGAAATCATCATCCCTGAGCCAGCTTACGCCAACTATATGGCCTTTGCTATTTCGGCTGGCGCAAAGATCCGCACAATCGCCACAACTATAGAGGAAGGCTTCTCGCTGCCTAAGGTGGAGAAGTTCGAGGAACTCATCAACGAGCGCACACGTGCCATTCTGATTTGCAACCCGAACAACCCTACAGGCTATCTCTACACACGCCGCGAGATGAACCAGATTCGCGACTTGGTGAAGAAGTACGACCTTTATCTGTTCTCGGACGAGGTTTATCGTGAGTACATCTACACCGGTTCGCCTTACATCTCAGCCTGCCATCTTGAAGGAATCGAGGACAACGTGATACTTATCGACTCCGTTTCCAAGCGCTACAGCGAGTGCGGCATCCGCATCGGAGCCTTGATTACGAAGAACCCGCAGGTGCGTGCAGCCGTAATGAAGCTGTGCCAGGCGCGCCTCTCTCCTCCTCTGCTTGGTCAGATAGTAGCCGAGGCATCGCTTGATGCGCCCGAGGACTACTACCGCGATGTTTACGAGGAATACGTAGAGCGCCGCAAGTGTCTCATCGATGGTCTCAACCGCATACCGGGCGTTTACTCGCCGATACCTATGGGCGCCTTCTACACCGTAGCCAAGTTGCCTGTAGACGACAGCGAGAAGTTCTGCCGCTGGTGTCTTGAGGAGTTCCAGTACGAGGGCGAGACCGTCATGATGGCTCCTGCCGCAGGCTTCTACACCACACCGGGTGCAGGCATCAATCAGGTGCGCATCGCCTACGTGCTGAAGAAGGAAGACCTTGAGCGTGCACTCATCGTTCTGCGCAAAGCTCTTGAGGCATATCCAGGCAGAGTGGACAGCAACGATTAATACATTCATGTTAATCGGAGCATCAAGAACATTCAAAAATAAATATATTTAGATATTAAGACAATAGAACATAAGAATTGAGGAGTTAAGAAGTTAAGCCCAGCGTTTTTACGGCAGATGCAACAAGCCATAACAACGGCTCAACTTCTTAGCTCCTTATTTTTTAACTACCAAACAGAAGACTATGAACTTTCCGCTTTTCGTAGCTCGCCGCATATACTCCAACCAGATAAGCGACCGCCAAAAGGTGTCGAAGCCCGCTATACGCATAGCCACGATGGGCGTAGCAATCGGACTGGCTGTGATGATTATCAGCGTGTGCGTAGTGCTTGGCTTCAAGCATACCATACGCGACAAGGTTGTAGGCTTCGGCAGTCATATACAGATAGCCAACTTCTATGCGTTGCAGACATCAGCCACCGACCAGCCTATCGTTATCAACGACTCGATGGTAAATGTGCTGAAACACATTGACGGCGTGAGCCATGTGCAGCGTTTCGCCATGAAGCAAGGCATACTGAAGACCGACAACGACTTCCTTGGGGTTGCATTCAAGGGGGTTGACGAAGCCTTCGACACAACGTTCATCCACAGCAACATGGTGGAAGGCTACATACCGCAGTTCTCTGGTGAGAAGAGCGGCAACAAGATTCTCATATCGAAGTCGATGGCAGACAAGCTACAGACAAAGTGCGGCGACCGCATCTTCGCCTACTTCATTGACGAGAACGGAGTGAGAGCACGCCGCTTCACCATCACGGGCGTCTACCAGACCAACCTCTCGCAATACGACAACGCTATCTGCTTCTGCGACTTGTATACAGCCGTTAAGCTGAACAACTTCAGTCCCGGTCAGGTGTCGGGAGCCGAACTTACCGTAGCCGACTTCAGCAAGCTCGACGACACGGAGCACATCATCGTGAAGAAAGTGAACCGCACAATGGACTGCAACGGCGCCACCTACTCGTCGAAAACGATACGCGAGTTGTCGCCGCAGATATTCTCATGGCTCGACCTTCTCGACCTCAACGTGTGGATAATCCTCGCCATCATGACCGCCGTAGCCGTTGTCACAATGATATCCGGTCTGCTCATCATCATACTTGAGCGCACAACGATGATCGGCATACTCAAGGCGCTCGGTGCACGCAACAAGACGGTGCGCCACACGTTCCTTTGGTTCGCCGCCTTCATCATCGGCAAGGGTCTGCTTTGGGGCAACTTGTTGGGCTTGGGTCTCGTCATACTGCAACACTTCACCGGCTTTGCTAAGCTCGACCCCGCGACCTACTACGTCAACACCGTTCCGGTGGAGATAAACTGGCTGTTCGTCGTGGCGCTCAACGTAGCCACAATGTTTATAGCCATCGTGGTGCTCATAGCTCCGAGCTACCTCATCTCGCACATCCACCCCGCACGTTCAATGCGTTACGAATAATACACACGACGCAGACAATGCAATACGAATAACAATTCATTCACTAAAAAACGAAACACATAGAATATGGATATAAAGAAATCAGAATTCACGATATCGGCTGCCACCGTGAGCCAGTGTCCTAAAGACACAAAGCCCGAGTTCGCGTTCATCGGACGCTCTAACGTAGGCAAGTCGAGTCTTATCAATATGCTCTGCAACCACAAGGGCCTTGCAAAGACCTCTGCCACACCGGGCAAGACTCTGCTCATCAATCACTTCATCATCAACAACGACTGGTATCTGGTAGACCTTCCGGGCTACGGTTTTGCAAAGCGTTCGAAGACGGTGCAGAAGAAGCTCGACCAAATGATTACATCGTACATTCTGCAGCGCCAACAGTTAGTGAACACCTTCGTGCTCATCGACATCCGCCACGACCCGATGAAGATAGACACCGACTTCATCAACTGGCTCGGCGAGAGCTCGGTGCCCTTCTCCATCATCTTCACAAAGGCCGACAAGCTCGGACCTGTGCGTGCCAAGCAGAACGCAGCGAAGTGGATGAACTCGCTTAAGGAGCAGTGGGAGGAACTGCCGCCCTACTTCATCACCAGTTCGGAGAAGAAAACCGGCCGTGACGAGGTGCTCGACTACATTGGAAACATACTGAACGAAATTAAAGACGCAGAATAAATGACTCCATTACTTGACGTTCAAAACATATCGAAAGCGTTCGGTGCGCACGTTCTGTTCGAGAACATCTCGTTCTCTATAGCCGAAGGCCAGCACGTAGGTCTGATAGCCAAGAACGGCACGGGCAAGTCTACCCTGCTCTCGCTGCTCTCGGGCAAGGAGAGTGTCGACTCGGGCAGCATCATCTTCCGCCGCGACATCAAGGTTGGCTTTCTCGAACAGCAGCCAAAGTTCGACCCCGAAGAGTCGGTGCTCGACGCTTGCTTCAACCATCAGGGCGACCCCGACCGCATATTGAAGGCAAAGCAGATACTCACGCAGCTGCACATCACCGACCTCACGCAGCCTATGGGACAGCTCAGCGGCGGACAGCAGAAGCGCATCGCGCTCGCCAACGTGCTCATCACCGAGCCCGACCTGCTCATCCTCGACGAGCCTACAAACCACCTCGACCTCGAGATGATAGAATGGCTTGAGGGCTATCTGCAGCGCGGCAACAAGACGCTGCTCATGGTGACGCACGACCGCTACTTCCTCGACCGTGTCTGCAACATCATTCTCGAACTCGACAACCATACCGTCTATTCATACCGCGGCAACTTCCAGTACTACATGGAGAAGCGTCAGGAGCGCATCGACGCCACACGCGCCGAGATAGAGCGCGCCAACAACCTCTACCGCCGCGAACTCGAGTGGATGCGCCGCCAGCCGCAGGCACGCGGACACAAGGCACGCTACCGCGAGGAGGCGTTCTACGACCTCGAGAGCAAGGCGAAGCAGCGCATCGAGGAACGACAGATGCGCCTGAAGTCGAAGAACGTGTACATCGGTTCGAAGATATTCGAGTGCCAGTACGTCTCGAAAGCGTTCGACGAGAAGGTGATACTGAAGGACTTCTACTACAACTTCCAGCGCTTCGAGAAGATGGGCATCGTGGGCAACAACGGCACGGGCAAGTCTACATTCATAAAGATGTTGATCGGCGAAGTGGCGCCCGACAGCGGACGCTTCGACGTGGGCGACACCGTGCGCTTCGGCTACTTCTCGCAGGACGGAATGAAGTTCCGCGACGACCAGCGCGTCATTGATGTGATAGCCGACATCGCCGACTACATCGACTACGGCGGCGGCAAGCACATCACCGCAACGCAACTCCTGCAGTACTTCCTCTTCACGCCCGAGCAGCAGTACGACTACGTCTACAAACTCTCCGGCGGCGAGCGTCGCAAGCTCTATCTGTGCACGGTGCTGATGCGCAACCCCAACTTCCTCGTGCTCGACGAGCCTACCAACGACCTCGACATACAGACGCTCGAGGTGCTCGAAGAGTATCTACAGGACTTCCCCGGCTGCGTGATAATCGTGTCGCACGACCGCTTCTTCATGGACAAGATTGTAGACCACCTGCTCGTGTTCCGCGGCGAAGGCGAGATAAAGGACTTCCCCGGCAACTACACACAGTTCCGCGAGTGGGAATCGTTGAAACCGAAGGAACAAGCCGACGCGAAGAACAACGCTTCCGATAACGAGAAGAAGGAGAAGCGCGAATTCGTAGGCGAACAACGCCGCAAGAAGACATACAAGGAGAAGTGCGAGTTCGAACGCCTTGAGAAGGAGATTGCTGCGCTCGAAAAAGAGCAGAAGACCATCGAAGAGGCGCTATGCAGCGGCACGCTCTCCATCGACGAACTGACAGAAAAGAGCAAGCGCCTGCCGCTCGTGAAGGACGAGCTGGAGGAGAAAGAGATGCGCTGGCTCGAACTTTCTGAAATCGACGGATAATCAGTAGGAGGCTACGGCATTCTTGCCGTAGCCATTTCATTTTTATTGGCATACTTTTTGCCAAGACGATATTTGCACGTTTTAACCGCTCAGGAGTGCCCACAAAATCAAAAACGAAATACGTTGTCGGTTTTTCGCGAGTTTTGAGCGTGCAGCCGTAAGCACGTGGTTTACAACGCCTTGCGGCGATAAACGCTAAAGTGTGCAATTTTTTCTTATGTAAAACCAAACTTATCGTGAGACTTTACCATGTAAAAGCTATGCTTTTACCGGGTAAAGTCTCACGTTTTATATTGTAAAGTCTCACGAAAAGTTTGCAAAACCTATCGTTTTAGGTTGAAAAGTCTCGGTTTTAGCAGATTTTTCGCTGCGCCGAACCACAAAAACGCTCGTTTTACGCTTCTGACTTTTCTATAATGAGTTTTTTCGCGGAAGTTTTCAAAACTATATTTGCATATAAAAGTAAAAAGACAAAAAGCTAAAAACATTTAAAAATGCACATATCCGTAGCGTACTCAGATATGTAAAATTCTGAAAGCAATGACAACTTTTGGCACACTTCACACTAAAAACTGTCTGTATAGCCCTGGTTTGCCCATAATTTGAGCCTTTCTGTCGCAATGGCACACTATTTGTAATAAGAGTTTATGATTATAAATCAGAAAAACAAAACTTAAAAGTAAAAATACAAATTCATACTATGGCACAGAAAGGCAATATTGGAGTAACGACAGAGAACATCTTCCCTGTCATCAAGAAGTTTCTTTATTCAGACCATGAGATTTTCCTCCGCGAGATGGTGTCTAACGCCGTCGACGCTACACAGAAGCTGAAGACGCTTGCCGAACGCGGCGACTTCAAGGGCGAACTGGGCGACCTCACCGTGCGCGTAAGCCTCGACACCGAGAAAGGCACGCTGACCATCAGCGACCGAGGCATCGGCATGACCGAGGAGGAGATTAACAAATATATCAACCAGATCGCATTCTCTGGCGTTACCGACTTCCTCGACAAGTACAAGGACAACGCCAATGCTATCATCGGACACTTCGGCCTCGGCTTCTACTCGTCGTTCATGGTGAGCAAGAAGGTAGACATCATCACACGCAGCTACAAAGAGGGCGCAAAGGCCGTGAAGTGGAGCTGCGACGGCAGCCCTGAATTCGAGATTGAGGACGTGGAAAAGGCAGACCGCGGTTCGGACATCGTGCTGCACATCGATGACGACTGCAAGGAATTCCTCGAAAAGCAGAAGATTGAGGAGCTGCTGAACAAGTACTGCAAGTTCATGGCTGTGCCCGTTGCATTCGGCAAGAAGACCGAGTGGAAGGACGGCAAGCAGCAGGAGACTGACGAGGACAACATCATCAACAACGTTGAGCCGCTCTGGACAAAGGCGCCGAGCACGCTGAAGGACGAAGACTACAAGTCGTTCTACCGCACACTATACCCGATGCAGGACGAGCCGCTGTTCTGGATTCACCTCAACGTCGACTATCCGTTCAACCTCACCGGCATTCTCTACTTCCCGCGCATCAAGTCGAACATCGAGCTGCAACGCAACAAGATTCAGCTCTACTGCAACCAAGTATTCGTAACCGACCAGGTGGAAGGCATCGTGCCCGAGTTCCTCACCCTGCTCCACGGCGTCATCGACTCGCCGGATATTCCGCTGAACGTGAGCCGTTCTTATCTGCAGAGCGACGCCAACGTAAAGAAGATCTCGAAGTACATCACAAAGAAGGTGGCAGACCGTCTCGCAGCTATCTTCAAGGAGAACCGCAAGGACTATGAGGAGAAGTGGGACGACCTGAAGATTTTCATCAACTACGGTATGCTCTCGCAGGAAGACTTCTACGACCGCGCTAAGGACTTCGCGCTGCTGAAGGATGTAGACGGCAAATACTTCACATACGACGAGTATAAGACGCTCATCAAGGACAACCAGACCGACAAGGAAGGCAACCTCGTCTATCTCTACGCCAACGACAAAGAGGGCGAGTACAGCTACATCGAGGCTGCCAAGGCTAAGGGCTACAGCGTATTGCTGCTCGACGGACAGCTCGACAACCCGATGGTTTCGATGCTCGAGCAGAAGCTTGAGAAGACTCGCTTCTCGCGTGTGGACGCCGACATCATAGACCGCCTCATACAGAAGGAGGACAAGAAGGAGAGCGAACTCGCTAAGGACGAGCGTACCAACCTTGAGCAGGCGTTCCGCTCACAGCTGCCAAAGATGGAGAAGACCGAGTTCTACGTAGACGTGCAGGCTCTCGGTGAGCAGACGCTGCCGGTGATCATCACACAGAGCGAGTACATGCGCCGTATGAAGGAGGCAAGCAAGTTCCAGGCTGGCATGGCGTTCTACGCACAGATGCCTGATGCGTTCAACCTCGTGCTCAACAGCGATCACCCGCTCATCAAGCAGGTGCTCGAAGACGGCAAGACAGCATGCGCAGCAGAGTTGCAGCCGGTAGAGAGCGAACTGAAGGGTCTCGAAGCACGCCTCGCTGCTTTGCACCAGAGTCAGAACGGCAAGAAGCCTGAGGAAATCTCGCAGGAGGAGAAGGACGACCTTAAGAAGACGGAGCAGTCTATTGAGGAGCAGAGCACAAAGAAGAACGGCATCATCGCCGCATACGCTGCCGGCAACAAGGTAGTTCATCAGCTCATCGACCTCGCATTGCTGCAGAACGGCATGCTGAAGGGTGCGGCACTCGACTCGTTCCTGAAGCGTTCGGTTGACCTTATCAAGTAAGATTGGCGACAATTTGGCAAATCTTATTTAGCAAATCATGTGACAAGTCTGTAGCGGAGCCTTAAGGACTCCGCTACACAAACAATAAAAAGCCCGACAACACGGAGTGTCTGCTCCATGTTGTCGGGCTTTATCTTTATATAATAATATGTAGTGCTTATTCCTCTCCCCGCAGCACGGGCAGCGAGATGTGATACTTCACGGCGAGGATGCGTATGACTACGATGAGAAGGAAGGCGATGATGACGGAGATTGTCATGTCGCAACCAAGCTCTACGAGCGCCCAGTAAGCAAGTCCGCCGATGATACTCGCCATAGCGTATATCTCCTTCTGAAAGATTACGGGCACGTTGTTCAGCAGCACGTCACGTATCACGCCACCGGCAGAACCTGTGATTGTGCCCATGATGATTGCCACCCAGAAGGCATGGCCGCAGTCGAGCGTCTTCTGCAAGCCTGCCACGGTGAATAGCGCAAGGCCGAGCGTGTCGAAGAAGAACCACGTGTTGTCGAGTCGCTTCAGCGATCGCGCGAAGACGATGACGAACATTTGCGCCATGAACGTACAGATGAGGTATATGGATGATGTCATCCAGAACGGCGTTACGCCGAGCATTATGTCGCGTAGCGTACCGCCGCCGATAGCTACGGCAACGCCACAGACGAAGCCGCCGAACCAGTCGAAGCGCTTGGCTGCGGCATGGCGGATGCCGGAGATGGCGAATGCGAAGGTACCGAGAAACTCGATGACATTGAGCAAGGGCTGGTAGATATCTTCTGTAGGCATCATTCTTAGTTTACAACGTTAGTGGGTGATCCTGCGAGGAACGACTTTATGTTGCATACGGCGATGTCCATCAAGCGCAGACGAGCCTCGAGCGTAGCCCAAGCCACGTGCGGCGTGATGAATGCGTTCGGCACACCGATAAGCGGGTTAGACGCCGATGGCGGTTCGCTTGAGAGCACGTCGGCACAGTAGGCGCCGAGCTTGCCCGAAGCAAGTGCGTCGGCAACATCAGCCTCGTTCACAAGCGGTCCGCGACCGGTGTTGATAAGTATCGCGCCGTCGCGCATCTTTTCGATAGAAGCGCTGTTCATCAGTTCGCGCGTTGTGTCTGTAAGCGGACAATGCAGCGACACGACATCAGAAGCGCCAAGGAGTCCGTCGAGCGTAGTCTTGCGAATCCATTCGGGCAGCTGGTCGGGACTCTTGCTTGTGTAGGCAAGCACATTCATTCCGAACGCCTGCGCTATCTGCGCCACCTTCATACCGATATGTCCGAGTCCGACAATGCCGAAAGTCTTGCCAGCAAGCTCGAAGAGCGGTGTGTTCCAGTAGCAGAAGTCGAGACAACGGCTCCATACGCCGTTGCGCGTCTCCTCAGCATAGTGGTCTACATGGTTAGAGACATTGAGCAAGTGGGCGAACACCATCTGTGCAACGCTGTCTGTGCTGTACGCCGGAATATTCGTCACAACGATGCCACGCTCGCGTGCCGCCTTTGTGTCTACCACGTTGTAGCCAGTAGCAAGCACACCGATATACTTAGTGTTCTTGAGCTGGGCTATGATGTTGGCGTCGAACACCGTCTTGTTAGTAAGCGCAATCTCTGCGTCGCCCACATGCTGTAGCACTTCTTCGGGCGCTGTGCGCGGATAAACGGTAAGTTCGCCGAGTTCTTCAATTCTATTCCAAGAGATATCGCCAGGGTTGACGCCCTGACCATCTAATACTACAATCTTCATATTCCTGTAAAATTATTGGTTGGATTATATCTTTCCTTTGATTTCATCCTTAGTTCTTATACTTATCGCCCCAACACTGGAGCATGTGCTGGTATTGGCGCTCCTCAATGGGCGTGTGTTGCGGCTGCCAGATGCGTGTGTCCTTGAGCGCGTCTGGCATATACTGTTGCGGCGCGAAGTGGTTGGGATAGTCGTGCGAGTACTTGTAGCCATCGCTGTAGCCGAGGTCCTTCATCAACTTCGTCGGAGCATTGCGCAGATGGAGCGGAACGGGCTGGTTGCCAGTCTGACGCACAATCTCCAAGGCGTGATTGATGCCGAGATACGCCGAGTTGCTCTTCGGACTTGTAGCAAGATACACCACAGCCTCAGCCAGCGGTATGCGTCCTTCGGGCCAACCAATCTTCATCACCGCGTCGAAGGCGGCGTTGGCAAGCAGAAGCGCATTGGGGTTGGCGAGTCCGATATCCTCCGCCGCACTAATGACGAGGCGACGGGCTATGAACTGCGGGTCTTCCCCACCCTCTATCATGCGCGCCATCCAGTAGAGTGCGCCGTCAGGGTCGCTTCCACGTATACTCTTTATGAACGCCGATATGATGTCATAGTGCATCTCGCCTTCCTTATCATATGCAAGCGGGTTCTGCTGCAGACACGCCACAACCATTTCGTCGTCTATCACTATCTGATCGCCGGGACACGACTCGACAACAAGCTGTAGAATATTGAGCAACTTGCGGGCGTCGCCACCGCTATAGCGCAGCAAGGCGTCGGTCTGCTTCAACTGGATATTGAGCTTCGAGAGTTCAACGTCGGTTGTAACAGCACGATTGAGCAGTTGCAGCAGGTCTTCCTTCTCCAAAGGTTTCAGAACATACAGCTGACAGCGCGAGAGCAGCGGGCGTATCACCTCGAACGACGGGTTCTCTGTGGTGGCACCTATGAGCGTGACGATGCCCCGCTCCACAGCGCCGAGCAGCGAATCCTGCTGCGACTTGCTGAAGCGGTGAATCTCGTCGATGAAGAGAATGGGCGAAGCCGAATTGAAGAAGCGTCCGCTCTTGGCACGCTCTATCACGTCGCGCACATCCTTAACACCACTCGTCACGGCACTAAGCGTGTAGAACGGTGTCTCAAGACGATGCGAAATAATCTGTGCGAGAGTGGTTTTGCCCACTCCGGGCGGTCCCCACAATATAAAGGAGGACACGCGTCCGCTCTCAATCATCTTGCGCAGGACGGCATCCTTGCCCACTAAATGCTGCTGTCCGACATAATCGTCGAACGAGCGCGGGCGCATTCTTTCTGCTAATGGTTCACTCATAAGTACAAAATTAGTTATTATATGCGAAATAGCAAAGATTTGCCGCCCATTTATTCACTTCGTTTCAACGAATTAACAAAGAAACGCCCTCAACATATTAACAAAAAAATGCCCATTAGTCAGACATCGAAGTCTGATTAATGGGCATTGATAATTATAGAATATATGATTTAATCCTCAGCAAGCTTCAGCTGCTCTGCAACCTCGTCGCAGATGCGCTTTGCAAACTCTTCCTTAGTCATGGTAGCCTGCTCGCCACCACCCTGCTTACGCATAGAAACGAGACCCTCTGCAGCCTCCTTCTCACCAACTACAACCATGTACGGAACACGCTTGAGCTCGTTGTCGCGAATCTTGCGGCCGATCTTCTCGTTGCGGTCGTCGATGAGTGCGCGTACGCCAGCCTTGTCGAAGAATGTCTTCACCTCGCGAGCGTAGTCGTTGTACTTCTCCGAAATCGGGAGGATAGCCACCTGATCAGGGATGAGCCACAATGGGAAGTGACCTGCTGTGTGCTCGATGAGTACGGCTGTGAAGCGTTCGAGCGAACCGAACGGAGCGCGGTGAATCATAACCGGTGTCTGCTTAGAGTTGTCCTCTGCAGTATACTCGAGCTTGAAGCGCTGCGGCAAGTTGTAGTCAACCTGGATTGTACCAAGCTGCCAACGTCTGCCGATAGCGTCCTTCACCATGAAGTCGAGCTTCGGACCGTAGAACGCAGCCTCGCCTACCTCCTCACGGGTCTCAAGACCCTTCTCGCGGCAAGCCTCGCGGATAGCGTTCTCGCTCTCTGCCCAAATCTCCTCGCTACCGATGTACTTCTCAGTATCCTTCGGGTCGTGAAGTGAAATCTGTGCCTCGTAGTTCTCGAAACCAAAGATCCGGAACACCTTAAGGATGATGTCGATGATGTTCTCAAACTCCTGCTTTACCTGCTCTGGGCGCACGAAGATGTGAGCATCGTCCTGGGTGAAGGTACGAACACGTGTCAAGCCGTGAAGCTCGCCACTCTTCTCGTAGCGGAACACAGTACCGAACTCTGCGATGCGCAACGGCAGATCCTTGTACGAACGCGGTTTGCGTGCGAACACCTCGCAGTGGTGCGGACAGTTCATCGGCTTGAGCATATACTCCTCGTCCTCCTCCGGAGTGTGGATAGGCTGAAAAGCGTCCTTGCCGTAGTGAGCGTAGTGACCCGATGTTACGTAAAGGCTCTTGCCGCCGATACCCGGAGTGATAACCTCCTCGTAGTTGTACGGCTTAAGCATCTTGCGGAGCATCTCCTGCAAGCGCAGACGCAACTGTGTACCCTTAGCAAGCCAGATAGGCAGACCCTTACCTACACGGTCTGAGAACATGAAGAGTTCCATCTCCTTACCAATCTTGCGATGGTCGCGCTTCTTAGCCTCCTCAAGCATGAGGAGATACTCGTCGAGCATCGACTTCTTCGGGAACGAGATACCGTAGATACGTGTCATCTGGTCGCGCTTTGCATCGCCACGCCAGAATGCACCTGCTACGCTTGTAATCTTCACAGCCTTGATAGCACCTGTGTTCATCAAGTGCGGACCACGGCAAAGGTCGGTGAAGTTGCCCTGTGTGTATGTAGAAATTGTGCCATCCTCGAGGTCTTCCTCGATATGCTCGCACTTGTACTCCTGACCATCAGCCTTGAACTCTGCGAGAGCCTCAGCCTTTGACACTTCGCGACGAACGACAGCTTCGTTCTTCTTAGCGAGTTCCTTCATCTTAGCCTCAATCTTGGGGAAGTCGTTCTCACTGATAACATCGCCCTGCTTCGGCATAACGTCGTAGAAGAAGCCGTTCTCCACAGCCGGACCAAAGCCGAACTGAATGCCAGGATAGAGTTCCTTCAGCGCCTCAGCCAAGAGGTGGGCAGAAGTGTGCCAGAAAGTGTGTTTGCCTTCCTCGTCCTCAAACTTGTAAAGAGCGATAGTAGCATTCTCGTTGATAGGACGGTTGAGTTCAACGGTTTCGCCATTGACACCGCAAGATACAACGTTGCGAGCGAGAGCCGGCGAAATGCTCTCGGCGATTTGTAACCCCGTCACGCCCTGTTCATACTCACGAACAGAACCATCAGGAAAAGTGATTTTAACCATAACAAATTAGTTTTATTTAATCAAATTGTTTACAAAGGTATACTTTTATTTTTACATAGAGCTGTTTTTCCGAAAAAATATAGACATTTTTATTATTAATGAAACATCATGCCGTTTACTTACTTATTACACATCTTTTTATTATGCTCAGTTTGTTTGCCATTCACAGAAATAATAATTAATTTTGCATATTAATCTCCAATACATAGAGACGGCAAATCTCACAAATACTGACAACAGAACTCACAAGTATAAACAATTAATCATATACATATATATTACGACAATGGCAAAGATAAAGATCGAGACATCGAAGGGCGACATCATCGTGCGCCTCTACGACGACACCCCGAAACATCGTGACAATATGCTGAAGCTCGTTGAAGAAGGCTTCTACAACGGAACGCTGTTCCATCGCGTCATCAAGGACTTCATGGTGCAGGGCGGCGACCCCGACAGCAAGAATGCGCCGAAGGGCAAGCAGCTTGGTGCAGGCGGACCCGACTACACTATTGAGGCTGAGTTCACACCTACACACTTCCACAAGCGCGGCGCTCTTGCTGCAGCACGCTTAGGCGACGAGGTAAACCCCAACAAGGAGTCGAGCGGCAGCCAGTTCTACATCGTGCTCGGCGAGAAGTACAACCAGGGACAGCTCAAACAGATGGAGAAGCAGATGAAGCAGAACCAAGAGACCATCACCTTTAACGATCTTGTGACCTACTACAAGAAGGAGATTATGGAGATGCGCAAGAACCGCGACCGCGCCGGACTGCAGGAGATGCAGGAGCGACTTATGAAGGAGGCGAAGGAGATATGCAAGCAGAATCCCGTTGGCTTCAGCGCTGAGCAGATGGAGGCTTACACGACTGTTGGCGGCACTCCGTTCCTCGATGGCGAGTACACCGTGTTCGGAGAGGTAGAGGAAGGACTGGACGTTGTAGACGCTATACAGAACGTCGACACCGACCGTGCCGACCGTCCTACTGAGGACATCGCCATGACTATCACACGTATTGACTAACAATTCATTATGACACCGACAGAAGAGAAAGCACTTACCGTATACAAAGCAAGTGCGGGTAGCGGAAAGACATTCACGCTATCCGTAGAATACATAAAGCTGCTCATCAAGAACCCGATGAGTTTCCGTTCGACACTCGCTGTTACGTTTACGAACAAAGCTACTGAGGAGATGAAGACACGTATCCTCAGTCAGCTTTATGGTATATGGAAGCAACTCCCGAAGTCGAAGGATTATATAGAAAAGATAAAGAGCGAGCTTGGTGTGACCGAACAGTTTATGTCCGATCGCGCCAAGATCGCTCTTTTTAATATTGTACACAACTACAGCTACTTCCGCATCGAGACCATCGACTCGTTCTTCCAGAGCGTGCTGCGCAATCTTGCACGCGAACTCGACCTCACGGCCAACCTGCGCATCGAGCTTAACGACCGACAGATTGAAAGCATCGCCGTCGATGAGATGATCGACGAGCTGGGCGAAAAGGACGAACTGCTAAAGTGGATTCTCGGTTATATAAAGGAGAACATCGACGACGACAAGAACTGGAACGTCATCGGCTACATAAAGTCGTTCGGCGAGAACATCTTCCGCGAGTTCTACAAGACAAAGAGCAAGGAGCTTAACACATTGCTGCACGAGAAGGGCTTCTTCGAGCAGTATACCAAGCGCATCAGAACCATACGCGACGAAGCAGAAGAGAAACTGAAAAGCGTTGCGGCGGAGTTCTTCGAGGCTCTCGAAACGGAAGGCGTTGACATCACCGACCTCAGCTACGGCAAGTCGGGACCTGCCGGCTACTTCATCAAACTGCAGAACGGACAATACGACGAGAGCATCATCACGGGCAGAGTGCAGAAGGCGCTCGACGAAGCCTCTGCCGACTGCTGGACGAAGAAGAGTGCGCCGCAATCGCTGCGCCACTTCGCCGAGGAGGCCATCGTGCCGTTGCTCGAAAAGGCTGAATCTACGCGCAAGAGCAACTGGAAGATGTACGCATCGGCGGTGCTCACGCTGAAGCACCTCAACCAGCTGCGCCTGCTCAACAGCATTGAGCGGAAGGTGCGCGAGATGAACGTTGAGGCAAACCGCTTCCTGCTCAGCGACACCCACACCCTACTCCACTCGCTCATCAAGGACACCGACTCGCCGTTCATCTTCGAGAAGATAGGCTCGCATCTGGAGAACGTGATGATCGACGAGTTCCAGGACACGAGCACCGTGCAATGGCAGAACTTCAAGGTGCTGCTCGAGGAGTGCATGAGCCACAGCGAAGAGCACGGCAACCTGATTGTGGGCGACGTGAAGCAGAGCATCTACCGCTGGCGTTCGGGCGACTGGCGTATGCTGAACAACATCAAGGGCGAGTTTCCGCAGTTGAGCGACATGCTCGACATACGCACATTGACGCACAACTACCGTTCGTCGCGCCGTGTCATCAACTTCAACAACGCTTTCTTCGAGCGTGCCGCCGAGATAGAGTTCGACGATCTTAAGGAGTGCTGCGGCGAGGACGACATGCAGCTTGCCGAACAGCTGAAGAGTGCGTACGCCGACGTGTGCCAGCAGGTGCCCGACAAGCGCGAGGACTCCGGATACGTACACATCGAGCTGCTTCCGCAGGACGACTACACCGACATCACGCTGAACAAGACGGTCGAGACAGTAGACCATCTGATAGAACTCGGCGCCGACCCTTCGGACATTGCCATCATCGTGCGCTCCAACAACACCATACAGCAGATTGCGGAGCACTTCGCCAGTGTGCGTCCCGAACTGAAGATTGTGTCTGACGAGGCTTTCCGTCTCGACAACTCTACGGCGCTGAACATCCTCGTAGCGGCGATGCACTCGCTGACGCACCAGGACGACAAGCTGACAAGGGCGTACATCGCAAAGGCTTACCTCACGAAGGTGAAGGGCGTAGACCTCGAAGCTGCCAACCGCATGGTTTCTACCGAGGAGGGCGTAGAGGAAGCGTTGCCTGCCAGCTACCGCGACCACAGCGACGAACTGCTCGTGATGCCTATCTACGAACTTGCCGAACGTCTTTACAAGATATTCAGTCTTGAGCGCATCTGCGGCGAAGACGCTTACGTATACGCTTTCTTCGACTGCCTCACCAGTTTCCTCACCTCAAACACAGCCACACTCGACGACTTCGTTGAGGAGTGGAACGAGAACTTCGCATCGAACACCATCCAGGCACGCTCTATCGACGGCATTCGTCTTATCACCATACACAAGAGTAAGGGTCTGGAGTTCAAGCACGTCATCATTCCGTTCTGCGACTGGCGCATGGAGAAGACCAACACTATATGGTGCGAGCCTACTGAGGCTCCGTTCAACGAGCTACCGCTTGTGCCGGTAGACTTCAGCGCAAAGCAGATGATGGGCACTATATACGAGCGCGACTACATCGTGGAGCACCTGCAGAACTGCGTAGACAACCTCAACCTGCTCTACGTGGCGTTCACCCGCGCCGAGCGCAGCCTCATTGTATTCGCACGCCGCGGCAACGCATCGCTGCGTTCGTACGTGATAGAGCAAGCGATAAGCGACATGCAGCTGCCCGACTGCTCGCTCGAAGGCGATCTCACCACCTCACCATCTCAACACCTCTCAGGGGGTGCACTTGTCTCAAGTGCACCAACCAATCTCAACACCTCAACACCCGACCACATCACCCTTACCTACGGCGAGATAGACACCACCAAGGAGAAGAAAAAGGCTGAGGAGCCGAACATCTTCACGCCGCACGTAGAGAACATCCTGCTACCGATGAAGACCTACGCCTCGAACGTAGAGTTCAAGCAGAGCAACAAGAGTCGCGACTTCATCAACGACGAGGCTGACGACGAGCAGGCCGAGCAGCAGTCGTACATCAAGACGGGTCTGCTGCTCCACTATCTGTTCTCGAACATCGAGACCGTCGACGACGTAGACAGCTGTCTGCACGACATGGAGATGGAAGGTCTGTTCGACGAGAGCGTCATCACGCCTAACAAACTGAAGGACATGCTGCACAAGCGCTTCTCTAACCCGAAGGTGAAGGAGTGGTTCGGGGGCGGCTGGACGCTCTTCAACGAGTGTTCCATCCTAAGCTACGACCCACACACCGACAAGCTGACGGAACACCGCCCCGACCGCGTGATGAAGCGCGGCGACGAGGTGCAAATCGTCGACTTCAAGTTCGGCAAGCCGCAGCCCGAGCACACCGACCAGGTGCGGCGCTACATATCGCTCACACACGACATGGGCTACACCGACGTGAAGGGCTACCTCTGGTACGTCTATTCGGACAACATCGTTGAAGTTTAACAAAAAAGGAAAACAACATGAACAAGACATTCTTAGAATATGTCGCAGAAGATATAATCGGCAAGTACGGCACCGACCTCTCGCGCATCGCCGTGGTGTTCCCGAACAAGCGCGCCGCTCTGTTCCTCAACGAGCATCTTGCACGTATTGCGGGTCAGCCCGTATGGAGCCCTGCCTACATCACTATCAGCGACCTCTTCCGCCAGCATACCGACCTCAAGCCAGCCGACCCTATAAAGCTGATATGCGACATACACAAGTCATTCACGAAGTGTACGGGCATCGACGAGACTCTCGACCACTTCTACGGCTGGGGACAGCTGCTGCTTGCCGACTTCGACGACATCGACAAGAACATGGCAGACGCCGACAGCATATTCTGCAACCTTAAGGACATTCACGAGCTCGACGACATATCTTATCTCGACGACGAGCAGAAAGAGATGCTGAAGCGCTTCTTCGCCAACTTCAGCGACGACATCGAGTCGGAACTGAAGAAGCGCTTCCTCAGTCTGTGGTCGCACTTCGGCGACATCTACCACGACTATAACCGCCGCCTCACCGAGCAGGGCATAGGCTACGAGGGCGCCATATATAGAAAGGTGGCAAGCGAGGAGACGCTCCACCTAAAGTACGACAAGTATCTGTTCGTAGGCTTCAACCTCCTGCAGAAAGTGGAGCGTGTGCTGTTCAGCCGACTGATGAAGGAGGGCAAGGCGAAGTTCTACTGGGACTTCGACGAATACTACATGCCCTCACCATCTCCGCTCCCCTCAGGGGGTGCACTTGTCTCAAGTGCACCAACCAATCTCAACACCTCACCATCTCAACACCTCAACATCGCCGACTTCCCCAACGAGCTCGACAACACCGACCGCGACATATACGCCAACATGCGCCGACCGAAACGCATACGCTTCATATCCTCGCCCACGGAGAACGCGCAGGCGCGCTTCGCGAGCAACTGGCTCCTGGAGAACGACCGCTACAAGGCTGGCCGCAAGACTGCCGTCGTGATGTGCGACGAGAGCATACTGCTGCCCATTATGCACAGTCTGCCGCCCGAAGCCGACAAGGTGAACATAACGAGCGGTTTCCCGCTCGCCATGACGCCCGTAGCGTCGCTCGTGATGCTGCTCTTCGACCTCTACACGCTCGGCTTGCGCAAGAAGGGCACCGCCTTCAACCCCCACTACATGAAGAAACTCATGGCGCATCCCTACGCACGCCACCTCCAGGAGGTGCACTTAAAGGGGGTGCACTTGTCTCAAGTGCACCAAGAAAATGTGCACCAAGAAGGAATACACCAAAAAGAAGAACAGCAAACAATAGGAGATAATTCAGGGTGCATGGGTATGGCAGGAATGCCATACCCTCCTACAAGTGCGGCACTTCTACAACACATTGCCTCTCTCGTGAAGCAGGTTGGCATAGCCACAAAGCAGGAGGGCGATGCGCTCACGCAGGAGTCGGTGTTCCGCATGTTCACCATACTCAACCGCCTCGCTGCATTAGCAGACAGCGGTGACCTCCTCGTCGACAACACCACGCTGCGCCGACTGGTGTCGCAGCTCGTAGGCGCAGCGTCGATACCGTTCCACGGCGAGCCCGTTGTGGGCGTGCAGATAATGGGCGTGCTCGAGACGCGCAACATCGACTTCGACAACGTGCTGCTGCTATCGTGCAACGAAGGCAACATGCCGAAGGGCGTCAACGACTCGTCGTTCATACCCTACTCCATACGCAAGGCGCACGGACTCACCACCATCGACAACAAGGTAGCTATCTACTCCTACTACTTCCACCGCCTGCTGCAGCGCGCCGGCGACATCACCATCGCCTACAACAACTCTACCGACAACGGACACACCGGCGAGATGAGCCGATTCATGCTGCAGCTGCTCGTGGAGAGCGGACAGAAGATAGACCACTACAGTCTGACGGCGAAGAACCAGCCGACGCCTCTGATGCCAAAAGCCATAGAGAAAGACGAGACTGCCCTCAGCAAGCTCGAGGAGATGAGCCGCCTCTCGCCATCGGCTATCAACACGTACATACGCTGCAAGCTGGCGTTCTACTACCAGTACATAGCACACATAAAGGAGCCTGACAGCGACCCCGAGACTATCGACAACCGCATGTTCGGAAACATCTTCCACCGCGCGGCTTACCTTATATGTAAAGATATCACCGACCATAGTCCGGTTATTGAGAAAGCTCACATACAGGCTTATCTCAGCAACCGCAAACTACTGGCAAGTGTCGTAGACCGCGCCTTCGAAGAGGAGGAATGCAAGACCAACAACGGACTGCAGCTCATCAACCGCGAGGTGATAATCGAGTATATCACCAAACTGCTGAAGATAGACCAGCATCTCTGCCCGTTCAGTATTCTGGCTATGGAGGAAGAAGCAAAGGTATACACGCAACTGTCGTTCACCATCCCCTCAGGGGGTGCACTTAAAGGGGGTGCACTTGTCTCAAGTGCACCAAGAACAAGTGCACCAACCAAGCAGTACAACCTCACCATCGGCGGCATCATCGACCGACTCGATGCCGTCACCGACAAGCAGACCGGCAAGCGCCGCATACGCGTAGTCGACTATAAGACGGGCAACCAACCCTCCAGCCCGATCAAGAACATCGACGAAATCTTCGACCCCAACAACATCGCCAGCAAACACTCCAACTACTTCCTGCAGGCGATACTCTACTCGCTCATCGTGAGCGGTTCGAAAGAGTGGAACGCGGCTAACGACCCCGTCAGCCCCGCGCTGCTCTTCATAAAGCAAGCCGCAACCAACGACTACGACCCGACGCTCTGCATCGACAAACACCCGATAAGCGACGTAACGGTCTACGAGGAGGAGTTCCTCACAAAACTGAAGGAGACCGTAGCCGACATGTATTCCCCCGACGCCGCCTTCACGCCCACTGACGACAGAAAGAAATGTGAGCTTTGCCCGTACAGAATGCTGTGCGGACTATAGTAACTCTTTTGCAAAAGTCATCGTCACCCGTACGCAATCCGATCGGACGGCGAACGCAATCTGATCGGACGGCGGACGCAATCTGATCGGGCGGCGAACGCGAACGGTGACGTTTCGACGGCAACAATGAATGTTTTTGAGTTAATTATAGGAAAAGAACATCTCAAAAACATCGAATATAATTCCACTTATTCAATTCATTGGCATGATGTTTGCGATAAACAAAATACCACTAAGCCCTTTTGCCAAAAGTCATTATTACCCCAGTTCGGGATAAGAAATAGTTCATAAAAAAGTTGGTAGTCTCACAA
>ERZ1031897.165-NODE-165-length-23631-cov-7.751060_pt1 | contig 23631 bp, 15 predicted proteins | sample MGYA00517881_ERZ1031897 | MGnify/ENA primary metagenome ERZ1031897 (study PRJEB33719, sample SAMN04261280) | wastewater metagenome | biome: rural village; feature: human; material: feces | host: Homo sapiens | place: El Salvador | collected 2013-01-07 ... | reverse complement strand
CATACGATGGATGTCATAAAGTTTACAAGGTTTTTTAGTTAAGTAAGTATTATGTGATTCTTTAGGTGACAGATAATAGTATAAGTATGTTTTCAAGGTATGCAGAACTCAATCGAGATGATTGGGTTCTGTTTTTTATACTATATCTTCTTTTTATGGTCAGTGCACGTCATCTGTTAATATTCTCATCGGGTATAAAAGTCATAGATAAACTTTTTGAGGAAAAACTTGCAAAGATGTTATTTTTTTTATAATTTTGTATTTACCTTTATGATATGAGAAGCTACACCTTATTTATATAAGAAGTGTACAATTAAATATGAGGAGAGAAAGTAATGTTTCATTTAAGTAAGAAAAACAAGGCTGTCATCGCAATCCTGTCGCTTCTGTTGGTTGTCATGAGCTGCGGCTGGTATGTATGGTCTTGCTACCACATGACTCAGGAAAGATGGATGCGTGCCAAGGCTACTGTTGATGTTTGCTGTCATTATGAGCTTAGAGCAGGCTATAAGATACTGCTCGACTTAGGTAATGACACCACAAAACTGGATGCCTTCTTCGTCAATCAATACGACTTGCTACCTTCCTGCAAGGGACTTTTACTTGCCGAGGACAATGCGGCTATAAGATATAAACGTTATCAGGGAATGACACCTCAGCAGGTATATCATGCACAAATAGACTCGTTGCAAACCATCTACAAGAATGCCAAATGGACACTTCATGAAATAGATTATTACACACATTCGCACAATGTACGCGACGAAGGCTATGGCATGATTGCAGATTACGCAGAACAGCAGAAAGTTCGGTTCGAAAAGGCTAAAAAACTACTGGATTCTCTGCATCATACAGTCGACACTACCTCGCTTCGAATCGTAAGACAGTTGTCTTACAAAGTTTTATACATCAGTCAGTTGTCAAGTCGTCAGTTGTCAAGTCAGTCATGCCAATTGGAGAAGCACGATATGCAGAAAGGCATGAACTACTTTCGCCTGTCATCGCAAGCCCTGCCCGACTCTGCCTGTGCCATTAATCAGCGAAGTGCCTTCTATGGAATAAAGATGGACGTCGTGCCTTTCCGCCAGTCCTTTGTGAAGGTAATGCAGGCAGACTCTGCAGGTATCTATACAGGCGAGCGAGACTCTCTGTTCCATCCTCATGGTCATGGTACGTGGATGGGAAATGACGGGTCGCACTATGAAGGACAATGGAAACATGGACATCGTGAAGGATTCGGATTTGGCATTGAGTCTGGCAAACAACTCTGCGTGGGAGAATGGAAAAACGACCGTTATCGTGGCGAGCGTCTTGTCTATACCTATGATAGAATATACGGCATAGATATATCTAAATATCAGCATATTATAGGTAAGAAGAAATACCCCATCCAATGGAGTAAGTTGCGTATTACCCACTTGGGCAACATCAGTCGCAAAACAGTCAGTGGAAGTATAAGCTATCCCATCAGCTTCATCTACATCAAGTGTACGGAAGGAGCCTCCCTGCTCAATCCCTATTACCGTAAAGACTATCGGGCAGCAAAGGCGCATGGTTTCAGGGTTGGAAGCTATCATTTCTTCTCGCCACGTAAGCCCGGACTGGCACAGGCCCACAAGTTTATGAAGCATGCTCTGGTAAGAAGGGGTGATTTTCCACCCGTACTCGACCTGGAACCGACACCACGGCAGATTAAGCAGATGGGCGGACCAGACGCTATGTTTGCACAAGTAAGGGCATGGCTGAGATATGTGGAACGCCAAACAGGCACAAGGCCGATACTTTATATCAGTCAGATGTTTGTGAACCGTTACTTGAAATATGCGCCCGATCTGAAGCGGAACTATCGCGTATGGATAGCCCGTTATGGCGAGTATAAGCCAGATATCAGGCTGGTTTTGTGGCAGTTATGTCCAGACGGAAGAGTAAGTGGTATCCGTGGACATGTAGATATCAATGTTTTTAATGGCTATCGTGACGCTTATCAGAAATTTATTCAGAATGAGGTTGTTAAATAATTGTGTTAAAGTTAGTTATTAAAAATAACAACGAATGCATTTTTTTACTATATTTGCGCAAATTAGGCGAAAGTATAGAGAATGAGACAACTTAAGATACAGAAAAGCATCACCAACCGCAACAGCGAGGCTCTCGACAAGTACCTCGTTGAGATTGGTCGTGCACCTATGGTTTCCATTGAGGAAGAGATAGAACTTGCTCAGGCCATCAAGAAAGGTGGTCGTGCCGGTGAGCGTGCCAAGAATAAGTTGGTAGAAGCCAACTTGCGCTTTGTGGTATCTGTCGCCAAGCAGTATCAGCATCAAGGACTCACGCTTACCGACCTCATCGACGAGGGCAACATCGGTCTTATTAAGGCTGCAGAGCGTTTTGATGAGACTCGTGGCTTTAAGTTTATCTCTTATGCCGTATGGTGGATTCGACAGAGTATCCTTCAGGCCATTGCTGAACAGAGCCGTATCGTCAGACTCCCCCTCAACCAGGTAGGTTCACTCAATAAGGTGAACCACGAAATCAACAAGTTTGAACAGGAGAATCTCCGTCGTCCCAGTGTGGAGGAAATAGCTGACCGCACAGGTGTGGATGAGGAGAAAATATCACAGAGTATGGCTGCAAGTGGACATCACGTGAGTATCGATGCTCCATTTGGAGACGACGATGATAATGCCATGGTCGATGTGATGTCGAGTGGCGATGACAGTCGTACAGACAAGCAGGTAGATCACGAGAGTATGGCAATGGAACTGAAACAGGTTCTCGGTCAGGTACTCAAGGAGCGTGAGCGACAGATAGTATGTGCTTGTTTCGGTATTGGAGAGCCAGAGAAAGGTCTGGAGGAAATCGGCGACAAGATGGGGCTTACCCGTGAGCGTGTGCGCCAGATTCGCGAAAAGAGTATCTCGAAACTCAGAGAGTCTGGATATGTTAAAATCTTGATGAAATACCTTGGCTAACAGGGTGTCGTTTTATAAATATTTGCTCATAGCCTTCCTTTTGGCATCGCCTTTGGGGTGTAAGGCTAAAGTGAAAGCACCGAATGTTGCGTTTCGTGATTCGGTGCTTAACTTGGTGTTTACCTATGCCAAACGTACCGACACCACAGGATTACATGGTTCACAATCGTATTCTTACACCAAGATGCAGATGCACACTAACAAGCGCAACGCCACCTTGATGCTCGTACCTTCGATGTATGCCATCGCCCATGGCACAGGACGCCACTTTATCAGCGAATACTATACCAAGATAACGATGCAGAACGACAAGTTCACCGACCAGCGTCTGCTCCATGTCAGCACTGTTCCACATCGCCGTAACATCATGTCATATATTCTTCCTTATGTAACTCCCAATGTCTTTGGCGAGAACCTTTTTCACAACAATATCCTCTCCCCTTTCCATCGAGCCAACCGCAGGTTCTACACCTATCGGGTCACCGCTTTGCCGTTCGACAAGGCCCAGGTATACGCCTACCCCAAAATTAAGAACACGCAGATGGTGGAAACCAAGGCTGTGGTAAACAGCAAGACAGGAAAAATATATCTGGTCGACTTTGAGGGCGAGTACGATATGACCCGCTTCTTTATATCCATCGTCATGGGCAACGAAGGCTACCGCTCTCTTCTGCCCGACAGATGCAACCTGAAAGCCAATTTCAGGTTTATGGGCAACAACATCACCGGTATGCTCAGTTCTTACTATAATCTGCCCAAGGTGCTTTCTGACACACTCAACAACGCTGCTGACACCACCCTTATGTCGCAAGTGCGCCCTGTTCACCTCAACGAGCAGGAGCAACTTATCTATGAGCAATATTTCAAGGAGAAGAGCCGTCGCGACTCGCTCAGCCAGGCCGACAGTACCAAGAAAAAGCGCAACTTTGCCAAGGATGTGCTATGGGACATCGTTGGCGACAACATGGTGAACAGAATACAGCAGGACTTTGGCAAGGAAAGCCAAGGATATGTACGTCTGAGTCCTATCCTCAACCCTCTATACATGGGCTATACCAAGCGCAAGGGACTCATCTACAAGTTTGACATCAGAAGCTCTTATTCCTTCAACGACAACATACAGCTTGGTGTGCGGTTCAGGGCTGGTTATAGTTTTAAGCTGCATCAACTGTACTTCAATATTCCGGCTACCTTCAACTATAATGCCAAGCACGACGGCTATCTCGAGATGGTATACGGACAGGGCAATCGCATCAATACCAACGTGATAGCCCGCAACATACTGGACATCAAGAGGGATGACGATGAGGAGATAACTGTAAATAAGGACAATTACACCGAGTTTACCGACAGCTATTTCCGTCTCACAAACCACTGGATGTTTAGTCCCAAGTGGGGATTTGAAGCAGGAATAGTGGCCCACCATCGCAGGGCGATTCATCCAGAATTCTACGAATCGTATGGTTATCCTTCCAAATATCGCTCCGTGGCCCCTGCTTTTGGATTGATATGGCGACCATGGGGGCCTAAAGGAGTGTCTGTCACGGCCGATTATGAGCGTAGCATCAAGGGGTTCATGGGCTCAAACATACCTTATGAGCGTATTGAGGCCGATGCCAAGGGCATCTTCTACGCCAGCCGTCGAAAGTTGTACTCTGCGCGACTTGGAGCAGGATTCTATACCATGCGAGGTTCTCACTGGTACTTTATCGACTACTCCAATTTCAATGACAACTACATTCCAGGAGGATGGAATGACGACTGGAGCGGTTCGTTCGAACTGTTGCCCTCAGAGTGGTACAACTCTTCTGAATACTACGTACGCAGCAACTTCACCTACGAAAATCCGATGATCTTTGCCGCCTGGGTGCCCTTGGTGGGCAGATTTGTAGAGGCTGAGCGCTTCTATGTCAATGCCTTATTGGTAGAAAAGCTGCATCCCTATACCGAATGGGGCTATGGATTCAGCACCCGCCTCTTTTCTATCGGAGTCTTTGCCGGTTTCAAAAATGCCAAGTTCTATGGCGTAGGCTGCAAGTTCGACTTTGAGCTTTTCCGCAACTGGTAGAAGAATCGAATACTTACAGATAGACATTCTTTAAAACAAACATTCTTACATTATAATATATATGAATTCACAACTCACCGTTTACAAGGCAAGTGCCGGCTCTGGCAAAACCTTCACGTTGGCCAGGGAATATATGACCTTAGTCATTGCCAACCCACATTCGTATCGCACCATCCTGGCAGTGACGTTCACCAATAAAGCCACTGAGGAAATGAAAACACGAATCCTCAGCCAACTATATGGTATTGCCCATGGACTCGAGGAATCGCATGGTTATCTGGAACAGATAAAGAAAGCTTTGCCCCATCTCACGCAGGAGCAGATAGAGAAGAATGCCGGTACTGCACTCAGTCTGCTCATTCACAACTACAACTACTTTCGCGTTGAAACAATAGATACTTTCTTCCAGAGTGTGCTTCGTAACCTGGCACGTGAGCTCGACCTTACCGCCAACCTTCGCATAGGACTCAACGACTACCAGGTGGAGCAACAGGCTGTAGACCAACTGATTGAGGATCTGGGGCAGACTGACAGGCTTCTGCACTGGATCATGGACTACATCAAGTCGAATATGGCTGATGACAAAAGTTGGAACGTGATCGGTGAAATCAAGAGTTTTGGTGAAAATATCTTCCGCGATTATTACAAGAGTGCCGCCAAGTCGCTCAATGAAGTGATGGAAAAGGAAGACTTTTTCAAAAACTTCACTGCCGAGCTCAGGAAAATGAAACAGGATGCCAAGGAACACTTTGCGCAGATAGCAGCCACCTTCTTTGACACACTCGACGAGAATGGACTTACGGTTTCGGATTTCTCGTATGGCAAAACAGGTGTCTGCAGCTATTTCATCAAATTGAGAGACGGACTTTTCGACGATGAAAAACTCGTTGGCAAACGTATTGTGTCAGCCATGGAGGACGAACATAACTGGATGAGTGCGGCAGATGCACAGCCAGGTTCACCTAAGTATGATCTGGTATGCAATACCCTTGCACCATTATTGCGCTATTCTGAAGAGAAGCGCCCAAAGTTGTTGCGTCTTTACAAGAGTGCAGACCTCACCCTGCGCAACCTCAACCAGTTGCGCCTTTTAGGAAGTATAGAGAAGAAAGTCCGTGCACTCAACGAAGAAGCAAACCGTTTTTTGCTCAGTGACACGCAGACGCTGCTCCATTCGCTTATGCAGGACAGTGACTCACCTTTTATCTTTGAGAAGATAGGTACGCAATTGGAGCATGTCATGATAGACGAGTTTCAGGACACCAGCACCATACAATGGCAGAACTTCAAAGTATTGCTCGATGAAACCATGAGTCATCAGGATGCAGGCAACCTCATTGTGGGTGATGTAAAGCAGAGCATTTACCGCTGGCGCTCTGGTGACTGGCGACTGCTTAACAATATACAAGAGCAGTTTGGAGACAAGCGACTTGATATCAAGACCTTGGATACAAACTATCGTTCGGCAAAAAACATCATCGATTTCAATAATGCATTCTTCAAAGCTGCTGCCGAAACTGAATATCAGACTCTCAAGGAGAATACCCCCGAGGAGGCAGAACAACTGAAGATTGCATACTCTGACGTAGCCCAGAGGGTGCCTTCGGGCAAGCCTGCCAATGGCTTTGTGCAGATTAAACTCCTGAACAAGGAAGAATGGAAAGAACGCACACTGAAGGAAACTATGGCAACTATCATGCAACTGACAGAGCAGGGTGTAAAGCCCAGTCAGATTGCCATCCTCGTAAGAACCAACCGCACCATTAAGGATTTGGCAGAATTTCTGATGAACAATGGTTGCCCTTACCCTCTTGTTTCCGACGAGGCTTTCCGTCTGGATGCATCCCAGGCGGTCAATGCGCTTGTTACGGCGTTACGTGTGCTTATTCATCCCGATGATCCTATTTCCAGGGCTACCCTTCAGAAATTCGCACTCACCTTCCTTGGTAGCGATGAAATCGTGAAAAAGATTGAGGAGCAGCGTGATATCCTGTTACAGAAACCTATTTTCGATTTAGTGGAAAACCTCTTTGTTGAACTACAGTTAGATACCATAGAGGAGATGAAGAGTCAGAGTGCTTATATCTGCGCCTTCTACGATCAGATGGCTGCTTACCTGCAGGACAACTGTTGCGATATAGACTCTTTTATCAAGGAATGGGACAATACGCTGCACGAGAAAAGCATACATAGCGATGCGCTCAATGGCATACGCCTCGTCACGATTCACAAGAGTAAGGGTCTGGAGTTTGATTATGTTATCATTCCTTTCTGCGACTGGATGTTGGAGACATCCAAAGGTACCCTGTGGTGTACGCCAGCCGAGGCTCCTTTCAACAAAATACCATTGGTTCCTGTCGATTTCATCGCCAAACAGATGAAGGGAAGCATCTACGAAGACGATTACCACCACGAGCATCTGCAGAACATGGTAGACAACATGAACCTGCTATATGTGGCTTTCACACGTGCCAGCCGTGGACTCTTCGTTATTGCTCATCGTGACAAGGAAACATTCCGTAGTTATCTGATAGAAAGTGTGCTATCAGATGTAGAGAAGACACTCAGCAGCGGCAATGTATCTGTAACGCTTTCCAATTCGCAAGACGAGGATATTCTTTTTGAATATGGAACCCTTAAGGTTGAGAAGGCTGATTCTACAGACAAGAAAAAGGAGAAATCGGAGAATGTCTTCTGCCAGCAAGCCACCAATATCGCTGTGCAGCTGAAGGTGAATCCTGCTATGCCTCAGTTCCGGCAGAGTAACAAGAGTCGTGATTTCATAAAGGGCGACGAGAACGAGGAACAGCAGAAGTACTACATCAAGTTGGGTACCATTCTGCACAGTCTCTTCTCCTCCATCCGTACCACCGACGACATAGAGCAGGCCCTTCGTCAACTCGAATTAGACGGAATGCTCTACGACGAGAATCTCTCACGCAAGCACTTGGATTCAATGATACGCAAGCGTCTGCAGTCTCAGCAGGTGGCGCATTGGTTTTCTCCCCACTGGACACTCTTCAACGAGTGCTCTATCCTGAGTGTGGAACATGGCAAGGTGGTGGAACATCGTCCTGACCGAGTGATGAAGGATAGTGAAAAGACCATTGTGGTGGACTTCAAGTTCGGAAAACCCAAGGACGAGCATCACGTACAGGTAAGACAGTACATGCAGTTGCTGGAAGGCATGGAGGCCAACCAAAGTGCAAATCCCGACAGCGGAAACGACAGTCATCCACTGATAGAAGGCTATCTGTGGTATGTCTATCCCAACAAGATAGTCAAGGTGGAATTCTGACACCCCAGACTAAGACATAACGACTCTATTTCATCAAGATTATAAAAACGACGAATATGAAATCATTCTTGACATACGTAGCCCAAGACATCATACAGAAATATGGCAACAATCTGAGCGATATAGCCATCGTATTCCCCAACAAGCGTGCCTCGCTGTTTCTCAACGAGCAGTTGGCACGTCTGGTTTCCCATCCTTTGTGGAGCCCCACCTATATCACCATCAGCGACCTCTTTCGTCAGCACACTACGCTGAAGGTGGGTGACCCCATCAAGTTGGTATGCGATCTTCATAAGTCTTTCGTCGAGTGTACTGGCATCGAAGAGACACTCGACCACTTTTACGGCTGGGGGCAGCTGCTAATAGCAGACTTTGATGATGTGGACAAGAACATGGCTTCTGCCAAGCAGCTCTTTGCCAACCTCAGTGACATCCATGAACTCGATGACGTGTCTTACCTCACCGAAGAGCAGAAGGAAATCATTAAGAAATTCTTCAGCAATTTCTCTGATGACCACAACACCGAACTCAAAAAGCGCTTCCTACAGTTGTGGAGTCATTTCTACGACATCTATACCAATTTCAATCAGCGCCTTGAGGCACAGAACCTTGCCTACGAGGGTGCCTTGTATCGGCGTGTGGTGGAAGACGAGTCGCTTGAGTTCCGGCACAAGAAATATCTCTTTGTGGGCTTCAATATGATGCAATGTGTGGAGCAGAAGCTGTGCTCACGATTGCAGATAGAGGGCAAGGCTGCCTTCTATTGGGACTTCGACAAATACTATATGAAGGATGGCAACGAGGCCGGATATTACATCCGGCAGTTGATGAGTGCTTTTGGTAACGAGTTGGATTATTTGTCTGATACAGAGCTGTATAACTCTTTTGATTCAACCAAAGATATTACCTATATTAGCGCACCTACCGATAACATACAGGCTCGCTACATACATAGCTGGCTGATGCAGAACGAGCGATATAAGCAAGGGCGCAGCACTGCCATCGTGCTTGCAGACGAGAGTCTGTTGCCTACTGTCATCCACTCCTTACCTGAGGAGGTGGAGAGTGTCAACATCACATTAGGCTATCCCTTGCAGCAGACTCCATTCTACAGTCTGATACAAACGCTAACCGATCTGCAGACCTTGGGCTATGACAAGGATAGAGATTGCTATCGTCTCCGTTATGTCAACTATGTGCTTCGCCATCCTTACGCCCAGTACATCTCGTCTGCTTATGCCGAACTCATGGGCGAACTTCATGACAAGAAGATATTCTTCCCTTCCCGCAAATGGCTTTGCCAAAAAGAGGACGAGGGACTTGAAATCCTGTTTCAGGAAATGTCATCGGGCGAGAACTTCAACCTTTCGCTCGTACAGTATCTCTTGGACGTGCTGAAGAACATAGGTACACAAGCACGAACGCTTGACGACCCTCTCTTTCAGGAATCACTCTTTCGCACCTATACGCTTGTCAACCGTCTCCACGAACTCATCCAGTCGGGTGACCTAATCGTAGATATCATTACCTTACAGCACCTCCTGCTGCAACTCATGCAGACCACCACTATTCCTTTTCATGGTGAGCCCGCCGAAGGTATTCAGATTATGGGAGTTCTCGAAACACGCAATCTTGATTTCGATCATATCATCGTGCTTTCTGCCAGCGAAGGAAATCTTCCCAAAGGCATCAACGACTCTTCGTTCATTCCTTATTCGTTGCGCAAGGCTTACGGACTTACCACGGTAGACAACAAAGTGGCTATCTTCTCCTACTATTTCCATCGCATGCTGCAACGTTCAGCTGACATCACCCTTACATACAACAACTCTACTGAGGATGGACATACTGGCGAAATAAGCCGCTTCATGCTACAGCTGTTGGTAGAAAGCAAGCACCAGGTGAAAACCGCTGCTCTGTCATCAGGTCAAGTACCACTTCCTCCCGACCAAAAGAAAATAGAAAAAACGGAGGAAATGATTAGTCAACTCATTGATGGAAAGATTATTTCTCCAACATGCCTGAACACTTACTTGAGATGTCAGAAACGTTTCTACTACCGGTATGTGGCTGGACTGAAAGAACCAGAAGAGTTGGATGATGAGATAGACAACCGTTACTTTGGTTTGATTTTCCATCGTGCTGCCGAACTGTTCTATCTTCAGTTTGCCCGTCCCGAAGATTTGCAAACCAATGATAATGGTGAGAAGCAGCTCATTCATCCCCTCATCATCAGCAAGGAGAAGATAGACTATGCGCTCAAACACGAAAACAGCCTGTACAGTTTAGTAGATCAGGCTTTTGCAGAACAGTTGTTCCGCTTGAAGCCCGGATCTAAAATGCCAGAATACAACGGTCTTCAGCTCATCAACCGCGAGGTTATCACAAGCTATCTTAAACAACTCCTCCGCATAGACCAAAAGCTGGCCCCCTATACACTATTAGGACTTGAGAAACAAGTGAATCAAACCTTTAAGTTCAATACTCCTATAGGTAATAAGGCCATCACATTAGGCGGTTTCATCGACCGTCTTGATGCTGTGGCTGCCAATGGTAATCCTGGTCTTGACAATATAGCCGAGCGCATTCGCGTAATCGACTATAAGACAGGACGTATGCCTTCACGGTTCCCTGCTGATGTGGCTACCATATTCGATCCTTCCAAGCTCTCGCTGCACACTGATTATTATCTGCAGGCATTGCTTTATTCTATCATTGTAGGCAATGACGGCCGATATAACAAGACAAAAGACCCTGTTAGTCCGGGATTACTTTTCATTCAGCAAGCGGGAAGCAAGGATTATGACCCGACGCTAAAGTTTGGCCGTAATCCTATCTTTGACGTGGCCGAATATCAGGACGAGTTCATGCAGCACATAGAAGCTCTCATCAGCGAGATATGCGATCCCTTTCTTCCACTTGTGGCAACAGAAGACAAGCAGCGTTGTGAGCATTGTCCCTTTACAGCCTTGTGTAAGTAAAGCCTGTTGAGCTCAGCCTTATTAATTAAGGTATAAAGAGAGAAGTAGGTCATTTTTATTGATTTTAGAAAACTCTTACCATCTATATTTGGTCAAGTCTAAAAAAGAATGTACCTTTGCATAACATTATAATTAAGGTAAGCTACATTTAGACAAAACTTTTAAAAGTTATAATAATGGAAACAGTAAACAAAAATATTCGTATTGCGGTAGCTGGTACAGGCTACGTTGGTCTGAGCATAGCCACGCTGCTGAGCCAGCACCATCAGGTGACGGCTGTTGACGTAGTGCCAGAAAAGGTGGACCTTATCAACAATCGTCAGTCACCCATACAAGACGATTACATTGAGAAGTATTTGGCAGAGAAGGATTTGCATCTCAAGGCGACAACCAATGGAGAAGAAGCATACAAGAATGCCGATTTCATCGTTATAGCCACCCCTACCAACTATGATCCTGTAAAAAACTACTTCGACACGACTCACGTTGAGGAAGTTATCGAGTTGGTGATGCGTGTCAATCCAGGTGCCATCATGGTCATCAAGAGCACCATTCCCGTAGGTTACACGGAGAATGTACGAAAGAAGTATCATTGCGACAACATTATCTTCGCTCCCGAGTTTCTACGTGAGAGCAAGGCGCTGTACGACAACCTTTACCCCAGCCGTATCATCGTAGGCCGTCCTGAGGGCGACGAACGACTCGACCAAGCAGCACATACCTTTGCCTCACTCCTGCAGGAAGGAGCCATCAAACAGGATATTGACACCCTGTTTATGGGACTTACCGAGGCCGAGGCTGTCAAGCTCTTTGCCAACACATATCTGGCACTGCGTGTGAGTTTCTTCAACGAATTGGACACTTATGCCGAGATGAAGGGGCTTGACACGAAGTCGATCATCGATGGTGTGGGACTCGACCCTCGCATCGGTTCTTTCTACAACAACCCGTCGTTTGGCTATGGAGGTTACTGTCTGCCTAAGGACACCAAACAGTTGCTGGCCAACTATGCCGATGTTCCTGAAAATCTTATTCAAGCCATTGTTGAGAGCAACCGCACCCGTAAGGACTTTATCGCCGACCGAGTGCTCAGTATGGCTGGATATTATTTCTATAAGGACAACAGCAGCTATGATCCTCTGAAAGAACACCCTTGCACTATCGGAGTGTATCGACTCACGATGAAGAGCAACAGTGACAATTTCCGCCAGAGCAGTATCCAGGGAGTCATGAAGCGCATCAAGGCTAAAGGTGCACAGGTGATAGTCTATGAGCCAACCCTCGAGGATGGCAGTACCTTCTTCGGCAGCCGTGTTGTCAACGACTTGCAGGAGTTCAAGAAACAGAGTCAGGCCATCATCGCCAACCGTTACGACCCAGTCTTGAATGATGTAAATGAGAAAGTCTATACACGCGACATTTTCAGAAGAGACTAATGAGGAAAGAAGGAGAATTTCCTGGAGAATATTCAATATTTTCACTTCTAATAAAGAAAAAACTATAAAAATAATATATTCAAAAGTATGGCAAAATTAATTATCAATTCTTACGAGGAATTTGCATCTCACCTGGGTGAGAGATTAGGTGAATCAGAGTGGTTGCAGGTAGACCAGGAACGTATCAACAAGTTTGCTGATGCTACACTCGACCCACAGTGGATACATGTAGACGTGGAGCGTGCAAAAGTAGAGAGTCCTTACCACAGCACTATCGCTCATGGCTACCTCACCCTTTCTTTGTTACCCTACATGTGGCAGCAGATTGTAGAAGTACACAACATCAAGATGTTGGTCAACTATGGCATGGACGAGATGCGTTTCGGTCAGCCTGTCATCACCGGCTCACGTGTTCGCCTTGTGACAACCCTTCATGACATTCAGAACCTTCGTGGTATCTGCAAGGCAAGCATCAAGTTCGATATCGAGATAGAAGGTCAGCGCAAGCCTGCCCTTTCCGGTATTGCCACCTTCCTGTATTACTTCAACTAATTAAGTTGCTAAGCATCACTTCCAAAAACAGAAACGACAATGGGAGCAGGAAAATGGATTGGCGGTGTACTCGGATTCATCACAGGTGGTCCGTTGGGAGCCTTGGCAGGCTATGCCTTAGGCTCTATCTTCGAACATGGACTTAACGAGGTAAACCGCCAGGATACAGGACAGCAGGAAAGAAACAGCAGCGAGGGACAACGCAACTCGTTCATGTTCTCGTTACTTGTTCTTGCCTCTTACATCATCAAGGCCGACGGCAAGGTGATGCATTCCGAGATGGAGCTCGTGCGTCGCTTCTTACGCCAGAACTTCGGTTTGGGAGCCATGACACAGGGCGAGCAGATTCTTCTGAAACTTTTTGAGGAGCAGAAGCGTGTAGGTGTGTTGCAATATCGCAGCGTGATTCAGGACAGCTGTCAGCAGATTCGCAACAGTATGATGTACGAACAGCGCCTTCAGTTGCTCAATTTCCTGGTCATGATAGCCCAGGCCGACGGTCAGGTGCCAGCTGAGGAACTCACAGCACTGAAAGAGGTTACCTATCACTTAGGACTTAGTGCTGACGAACTTGACCAAATGCTCAACCTCCGCAGTGGAGCTTCTTCGGCTTCAAGTCTCGACGATGCTTATCGTGTACTCGGCATATCGCCATCGGCTACCAATGATGAGGTGAAGAATGCCTATCGCAAGATGGCTCTCAAGCATCACCCCGACAAGGTAGTAGCCCTTGGCGAGGATGTCCGCAGGGCTGCCGAGAAAAAGTTCCAAGAGATCAATGATGCCAAGGAACGTATCTTCAAGGCTCGTGGATTATAAAGTTGAGTGTTTTTACTCAACTTATGCTGTGTTCAGCTTCTTTACTGCATCGCCCTCGGTTATCCTGACGAAGCACCAGCGGCCAAACCAAGACGTGCGACATGATTAAGTTCATGGAGTAAGGACATATAGGCCTTTGGCCGATAAACCACAATACAATAGATCATTAACTCAACTTCCACATTTGTGAAAGTTGAGTTATTTTTTTGTAGACATAGAACGAAATGAAGGAAGGAATAAGAAAAAAGACGAAATAAGCCAGTTTCTCACGCGAAATGGTTGTAGAAAGTACGAAAAGAGAATGTAGTGAGAAAAAAAACAGCTAAATATTTGCTTATTCAATAAAAATGCGCTAATTTTGCAAATGATGTGAAGATGACAATGAGTATGATTGTAGCATCACCTTTATTAACTATTTATTATTCAAACAATTCAAAAAAATCATGAGCAATCTTTTCGACATTAAAGATTATGTTGTGGTCATCACAGGTGGAACAGGCGTATTGGGAAAAACTATCGCCAAGTATTTGGCTCTCGAGGGAGCCAAAGTTGCCATCCTGGGACGTAAAGAAGAAGTAGGCAACTCTATTGTGGAAGACATCAAACAAGCAGGCGGTGAGGCTTCTTTCTTCAAGACCGATGTGATGAACAAAAAGATCGTAAACCAAAAGGACTCTGCGGCACTATCCAGTATCTGATGAGCGATGCTGCATCATTCGTAACAGGTACTGTGGCTGTAGTGGATGGTGGTTTTAATATTTTCGCCATGTAACAACGCAAACCTTTACGCAACATTTTTGCAACATAAATGTATAACGTAAAGGATATTTTTATACCTTTGCAGCAGAAATAATTAAAAACAATATAAACAACAAAACAAATCATGAAAGAGCTTAAATCTTTGAACAAGCGTACAGCTCCAAAGAGCGTTATGCCAGAGAGAATTATCCAGTTTGGTGAGGGCAACTTCCTTCGCGCATTTGTTGACTGGATTGTATGGAATATGAACAAGAAGACCGACTTCAACGGTTCTGTTGTTGTCGTTCAGCCTTTGGCTGGCGGTATGGTTGACTGGCTGAACGGTCAGGACTGCCTCTACCATGTAAACCTTCAGGGTAAGGAGAATGGTCAGGCCATCAATACTCTTGAGCGTATCGACGTGATTAGCCGTGCACTCAATCCATATTCTCAGAACCAGGCCTTTATGGCTTTGGCAGAGCAGCCTGAGATGCGTTTCATCATCTCTAACACAACTGAGGCTGGTATCGCATTCGATGATTCTTGCAAGTTTACTGATGCTCCTGCTGCTTCTTACCCAGGTAAGTTGGTACAGTTGCTGTTCCATCGCTACAAGTTCTTCGAGGGCGACCCAACTAAGGGTATGATTCTGATGCCTTGTGAGTTGATCTTCCTCAATGGCCACCACCTGAAGGAGTGCATCTATCAGTACATTGAGCTTTGGAAGGGTGACATGGGCGCTGACTACGAAGGCTTCAAGGAGTGGTTCACCAACCACTGCTACGTATGCGCTACTCTCGTAGACCGTATCGTTCCAGGTTTCCCACGTGATACCATCAAGGAAATTCAGCAGAAGGTTTGCTACAAGGACAACCTCGTAGTTAAGGCTGAGAGCTTCCACCTCTGGGTTATCGAGAAGGCTGAGAATATGACTGTAGAGCAGATGCAGGAAGAATTCCCTGCTCACAAGGCTGGTCTGCACGTTCTCATCACCGACAACGAGAAGCCATACCACGAGCGTAAGGTGACACTGCTCAACGGTCCTCACACTGTATTGAGCCCTGTCACTTATCTGAGCGGTGTAAACATCGTACGCGATGCTTGCGAGCACCCAGTATTGGGCAAGTACATCCACAAAGTACAGTTCGATGAGTTGATGCAGACTCTTAACTTGCCAATGGACGAATTGCAGAAGTTTGCTTCTGACGTATTGGAGCGCTTCGAGAACCCATTTGTTGACCACCAGGTAACAAGTATCATGCTCAACTCATTCCCTAAGTATGAGACTCGTGACCTCCCAGGCGTGAAGATCTACTTGGAGCGTAAGGGTGAGTTGCCACAGGGCTTGGTATTCGGTTTGGCTGCTATCATCACTTATTACAAGGGTGGCAAGCGTGCTGACGGTGCAGAGATCAAGCCACAGGACGACCAGAAGATTATCGACAAGCTGACAGAGTTGTGGGCTACTGGCGATACTCAGAAGGTGGCTGAGGGTGTTCTTGCTTTCGACTACATCTGGAAGGAAGACCTCAACAAGACTGTTCCTGGCTTGACAGAGTTGGTTAAGAAGGATCTCGACCTCATCCAGGAGAAGGGTATGCTTGAGGCTGTTAAGACCATTCTGTAATCGGAAACTAAGACTGATGTAATTTTTTTGAACATAATGTAAAGAGGATTCCTCCTTCGGGAGAATCCTCTTTTTTGTTATTCAAACTTTATTCAAATATGAAGAAAAACTATCTGTATCTCATCAAGAGTTTCATGGCATGCGCCCTACTCTGCTCTGCCGCTTATGCACAGGCACAGACGAAGACAAGGCATCTGAGCAAGCCACAAACACAGGTCAAGGGTTACTATACCCAGTATTATGGCAATCAACCCGAGCTCATCAAGAAGGCGCAACAGTGGGCTGAGTCGGGCGAATGGCGCTATGGTTTTGTGCAGGCCAAGCCCCATAGCAGCGTGAACCTCGTAGACTTCTTTCTGCAATATCAAAAGAACCCTGCACAGTGGAAAGCCCTCTTCGAGTATCTGAGTCATACCGACCTGCTCGCCATCAGCAAGGGCAAGCACAAAATACCCGGTACACAGTTGGTGGTAAGTGTAGAGGATTCGCAGAACGGTCCACTGGCAAAACGAAGGAGCGAGAGTCACAACCACCACATCGATTTCCAGTATGTGGTAAAGGGAAAGGAGCGTTTTGGCATCATCGACCATTACACCAGTATACCCAACAGCAAGTACCGACCAGACGTGATACACTATGATTACCAGGTAGAGAAAGCAAGATTCTATGACAGTAATCCCGATGAATTCTTTATTTTCTTCCCTCGCGACTGGCATATAGCCAAAGTGGAAAACGACACTAACGACCAACAAATCAGAGTGATAGTCATCAAGGTGGATTATATGGATTAAAGATTTAGGGTGCAAAGTTTACGTTTTTTTTGCTATTATGAATATTTATTAGTAACTTTGCACCCAAATTTTTGAAAAATATAACACAATAATGAAGGCTTTCAACATTCAGACAAAGTTGTTTTCTTGTTTGAAGACTTACGACAAGAAAACATTCATGTCCGATCTCATGGCAGGTATCATTGTGGGCATAGTAGCCCTTCCTTTGGCCATTGCGTTCGGTATTGCATCGGGAGTAACACCAGAAAAGGGTATCATCACAGCCATTGTGGCTGGTCTCGTCATCTCACTCTTCGGAGGAAGCAAGGTGCAGATAGGCGGACCTACAGGTGCGTTTATCATCATCATCTACGGCATCATACAGAAGTATGGCTTCGAGGGACTCACCATCGCTACCCTGATGGCAGGCTTCTTCCTCGTACTTTTCGGACTGCTTCGATTGGGTACCATCATCAAGTACATTCCCTATCCCATCGTGGTGGGATTCACCAGCGGTATCGCCGTCACTATCTTCACCACCCAGATCAAAGACCTCTTCGGACTGACTCTTCCTTCCAACCCTTCCGACTTTATCGAGAAATGGGGAGTCTATCTGCAGAACTTCAATACCATCGACCCTTGGTGCGCCCTGATAGGTGTGGCGAGTGTGGTCGTTATTGCCGTCACTCCACGCTTCAGCAAGAAGATTCCAGGCTCATTGATAGCTATTATCCTGATGACCATCGTTGCCCTGCTGCTGAAAAACTTTGCCGGTGTCCTCTCTATCGAGACCATTGGCGACCGCTTCTCTATCAGCAATGAGTTGCCAGCCGCTCAGGTGCCCGACATGAATTGGGAAACCATCAAAAGCTTGGTATCACCAGCCATCACCATTGCCATCCTGGGAGCCATCGAGTCTTTGCTCTCAGCTACTGTAGCAGATGGTGTTATCGGCGACCACCACGATTCCAACACCGAGTTGGTGGCTCAGGGACTGGCGAACATTGCCTCTCCCCTCTTTGGCGGTATTCCTGCCACAGGAGCCATAGCCCGCACCATGACCAATATTAATAATGGTGGTAAGACCCCTGTTGCTGGCATCATCCATGCCGTGGTATTGTTGCTTATCTTCCTGTTCCTCATGCCTTTGGCCAAGTACATTCCTATGGCTTGTCTGGCAGGTGTGCTGGTGGTAGTTTCTTACGGTATGTGTGGATGGCGCTCGTTCCTTGAACTGATGAAGAATCCTAAGAGCGACGTTACCGTCCTGCTCATCACCTTCTTCCTCACCATCATCTTCGACCTCACCGTCGCAATCGAGGTGGGACTCATCATCGCCTGTCTGCTCTTCATGAAACGTATGTCGGAGACTACTGATGTCAAGGCCATCACCGAGGAAATCGACCTCAACCAGGACGCAGAGTTCTCTACAGGAAACCTGGATCACCTCATCATTCCACAGGGCGTGGAGGTGTATGAGATCAATGGTCCTTACTTCTTCGGAGCCGGCAATAAGTTTGAGGAAATCATGGCCTCATTTGGCGACCGTCCTAAGGTGCGCATCATCCGTATGCGTAAGGTGCCCTTCGTTGACTCTACAGGTATCCACAACCTTACCAACCTTTGCGAGATGAGTAAGAAGGAAGGCATCCAGATTGTGCTTTCGGGAGTAAGAGAGAAAGTGAACGGACAGTTGGAGCATGCAGGATTCTATCACCTCATCGGCGAAGAGAACATCTGCAGCCACATCAACCTGGCATTGAAGAGAGCCAACGAAATCATAGAAAAGTAAATCGTTATGGAGAATAACAACAAGAAACCTATAGAGCTGGTATTTAAGGAAGACCTGCATCAGTATCTCCTCTCAGTGGGGCGAATAGATGAGCGTCTGCCTGAAGCTCCCGACATTGAAACACTCTGGGCAAAAATAGGCGAGAGTTATCTGCCCGATGCCATGCGTGAGTTTGGCAAGTATCCCACTGTAGCCTTGGGTTGGATTATGTTTGTTGGCATGGCCATCGCCAAATACTGGGATGAGGACTGGGAGCTATACGGCAAGGTGGAGAATCTGTATATCTATCTGCGCGACCGCATAGATTTCGACCACATGGATGACTACATCTGTGAAAAGGTTCTGCTGTTGGACGAGAATGCCCACAAAGGCTTATCGAACATTGTGGCAGAGTGTGCCGCCCGTACCTATAACACACTTATCCATCAAGGTCTGGAGCCAGGTACTGAGGCTGCCTTCAGGGGTTTCATCGCTGCCCTGCACCAGATGTACCTCATGGGCGCAGCCATCCAGCTGAACGCCATGGGTTATCACATGACAAGATTATAGAACTCAACTTTCACAAATGGGAAAGAAAGCATAAGAAGGGAATGAGCATTAATACTCATTCCCTTCTTCTTTGATGACACTGGGACCGTCGATCAGTTCGGGGGCAGGCTTGTTGCGGTTGACGTCACGGTAAGCCTTGCGCAAATCGCCCAGTCCTATGTCGATACTCTTGTTGACAGGACGGTCTTTATCCACCAGACTATGAGAGAAAAGCCACTCATAGGTTTTCTTGAGATAAAAGATACGGGCAGGTGCTCCATGATTGGCACCAGGTAGCCAGTCGTACAGCAACCGGCTGTCGTTGCCACTCTTTTTAAGTTTCTCCACCACCACCTTCGACTGCTTCACGGGCACGGCTCTGTCGGCAGTACCATGAATAATCCAGAAAGGCAACTTGCCCAGTCCACTCACATCCTTGAGCGAGGTACCTCCGCAGAGTGCCATTCCTGCAGCAATGCGGTCGGGATAGGTGCCGCAGACATCCATAGTGCCATAACCGCCGAGACTCATGCCCAGCACATACACACGTGTAGAGTCGCAGGCGTAATGTTTCCTTACCCAGTCGAAGACGTCCATCACCTTCTTCGGGCTCCAGGCTCCACCGGGGTTCTGAGGCACAATGGTGAGGGCATCAATATCCCTGCCTTTCACGATGGCATCGAGAGGACCATAACGGCGAACGCGCGAGAGGTCTCTTCCGCAAAGGCTTGCTCCATGCAGGAAGATGATGACAGGAGTCTGCTCTTGAGAATAAAAATAATCTACTGGTGTATAAACCCAGAAGTTGTAGCCTCCGGGGATAGAATCTTTAACGGCTCTGAGGAAATCGTAAGCCGATACCTTCAGAGCCATCAGAGACAGAACGATTGCAAAAAGTATTTTCTTCATATTTTTGGATATTCGTTACAGAATCATGAACTTACGAATGCCAAAATTACAAATTATCTTTCTGAATCGCAAATTATTTCAATTACTTTGAAACACGTTAATAGGTGTTCACACACGTCGCACCCATTCTGTGATTCATTATTTCTTTCGCTTGAAACTTATCTGCGCAGGAACTTCTGTGCTGCTGTGCTTCCATCCTTGCCCTTGATGAGCACGATGTACATGCCTTTGACAAGGGCTGAGGTGTTGACAAACTGAGAGTCTGTAGAGCCTGCCACCTTCTTACCGTCAGCGCTGAATACATTGAGTGAGGCAATGTCACCATAGACGATCAGACCATTGGTGGTCTGGTACATCTGATAGGTCTTTGTGGCACTCTCCTTCTCTACTTGCTCAATGCCCGTAACGATTGGGTTGCCATCTTCGTCCACCTCCTGGTAAACGCCCAGTGTCAGGTCGGTAAGATACATGTCGCCACCACCATTATTGGTCAAAGTCACAACAACAGGCTTCTTCTCTATTTTGCCTACCTTTGCTTTCACGTCAACCAGAGCAACACCTTCTGACAAAGAAACAGATGCTGTTCCTGAGTTGGAATTATCTGCATAATGCCAGTCGATAACGAGTGTACGACCACCCGTGCAATATACATTAGACTTCATCTCGGCAAGAGAAGGCAGGGTGAACTCTACGTTGGTTGTCTTTGGAATCCTGTAAGCACCATAAGTAGCTGAGTATTTCTTGCCTCTCGTCGTAGACTCATCTACGTAGGTCACCGAACTCTTGCCATCAGATGACTTACCATAGTATCTTGGATTCACGCCTTCTGCCGTTCCGCCTGTGATATACTTCTTCACCTCATCAGTAATCACTTCATCCTGGAAGAGATAGTTGTTGACTACGGTTGTGGTTACCCAATTCTTTCCATCGCTTGGCTCTGGAATGGCATCTTCCACCGTACCGTCGTTCACAGGCATTTTGAGAGTATAGGCATTGTCATCGCCACCATATTCGTATGGACCGTAGTCGGGAGCCTCGCCTACATAAGGGATGTTGAGGGTTACTGACCAGTTCTGTGGTGCCTTGTCCGCATATTCGTATGCAGCCTTATGAGCATCCACAGTCTTGAAATCTGTAATCGGAGTACCTGCATCAATCAGCTTGCTGCCAGCTTTCAGACGACCGAACTTCAAAGGCAACTCTCCGTTATCCTGACGGGCACTGATGCCTGTCTCGTAGCTCAGATCCTCGTACTCGGAAGAATAGTCATTGATATTTTTGGCATAGGAAGTACCATTGCTACTTGCCTTCTCACCCAAAGGATTGGTATTATCGAGTGTGGTCCAAGTACAATATTCGATGTCTGGAGCCTTAGTGAAAGCAGAGTTACGTTCCATCTTTTGTGAGCCATAGGCAAAGCCCACGCAGTTACGCAGCACCCAGTTGCCATAGTCAGGCGCTTCCATGTTGTAACCATAGTTGATGCCGTTGCCATACGAGAGGTCATTGATGAGATAAGAACCCTCGCGATGATGGTTCTGGTCGAATCCTTTCTTGGCATGGAATGCGGCAATACAGTTTTTGAATACATGAGCGCCTGTTGAGGTACCGCCCTGCTTGCATCCTCCCATCTTGAATCCGTTGGCATTACCCTTGTCGAAACCATTATTCAAGCACCAGCAGTTGTCAACCACAATAGGGAAAACCGTGTAGTACAAGTCCCAGCCGTCGTCAGAGTTGTGCCAGGCACGGCAACCATGAAACTCATTACCAGGACCAGGATACAACTTGATAGCGAAACCATCAGCGTTGCCTCCGTTAGTCCATGGGTCGTGGTTGTCATAGGCATCGCAGTTGACGATAATATTGAATCTTCCGTATTTGAACTCGGTATTGCGGGTGTTGTTGCCTTTACTGTCTTTACCGAAACCTTGCTGAAGACCCGTGTCCTCATTGCCATAGAAGCGGCAAAGCTCCACTACGCAATAACTACCCTCAAGTTTCATACCGTTGTCAGCAGAGTTACAGATGTCGAGACCACGATAATGCCAGTAGTTAGCACCTATCTTGTGCATGATACCTCGGTTGTTAGCAGCCTCTGTTGCAGTACTGCGTGGCTGTCCAGCGAAGTCGAATACAGGGCGCTCTGTGTCACCAGGATAGGCAAACACACAGATACGCTTGTCTGCAGTACCTGTCTCAGTCACATTGATGGTTTGTGAAAGATGGTAGGTTCCTCCTCTTACATAGAGAATGTCGCCAGCCTTCAGTGCTGCAAAAGCCTTTACCGGGTCACCAAAAGGTTTGTCGACACTCATACCATTACCTGCACCATTAGGTGCCAAGTAATAATCTTTAGCCATAGCTCCGTGCGAAGCTAAAAGGCACAACGCTACAAGCGCTACCTTTGTCTTTGTTTTAGTTTTCATTTTCACTGTTTTGTTTTTAGTGTTTGTTTTTTGTAGTTTATATTTGTTTTTTTAATTAGTTATGTGTGAATCAATTTTTGGTTTGTTTTTAGTGTCTTGAGTTTTTGATGCTACAAAAGTAATATTATCATCCGAAAAAGCCATGATTTTCTTTGACAATTAAACATGTTTAACCTTAGGGGCGGTAATCCCCCCCAGTTTCACATGTGGTTCAAGTACGGGCTTTGTCTCAAGTCGCATTGTGTGGTAAGGGGATATTGTAGGCAGAAGTGGGTATTTCAGCCTCAATTTATATGATAATTCAGTAATGAGAGGACGTGTACACGCAAGAAGGACGTTGAAGGGCTTAGTTGCGGATTTGAGGAGCTTTATTTGTAACTTAGCGTTTTTAATTTGCTAAGTTACAAATAAAAAATAGTATGCCAAAGTCTTTATATAAAATAATTATCCCCAAACCTCCTTGGTAATTGGGTATTATTGTGATAGGCGACTCTCAATTTATTAATCTTTATTCTTGAGCTTCATTTATTGTTCTTTGCTGTTCGTTAATCCACTTGGTTATTGTCTCCAGCACTTCAGGTGCAATGGTTTCTTCTATTTGCTGATATTCCACAATGCTGCCAGTTGAGCAATGCTGTAACAAATGGTTTACACCAGCAATCTTCTTTATAGTGTGCTTGCAGTTGGAGAGTCCAGTTTCAAGTATAGTTGT
>ERZ1031897.156-NODE-156-length-24140-cov-7.464937_pt1 | contig 24140 bp, 20 predicted proteins | sample MGYA00517881_ERZ1031897 | MGnify/ENA primary metagenome ERZ1031897 (study PRJEB33719, sample SAMN04261280) | wastewater metagenome | biome: rural village; feature: human; material: feces | host: Homo sapiens | place: El Salvador | collected 2013-01-07 ... | reverse complement strand
CAAGCCCATTGGCAGAATTAAGTATGCACTAAATTAATTCCGCCAACAGGTATTGAATATAAAAAAGATGGCGAAATCGTTTATTTGTATTAACTTTGCATTCAATATTAATTTATTGACAAATGGAAATAGATAAAGAAATAATACTACTTATGTCTCAAGGCGACGAAAGGGCTTATCGGACCATGTTCCATAAGTTTTACCCCAAAGTACATCGCTTTGTCTTCATGTTGCTGAAAAACATGGACGACGCGGACGATGTATGCCAGATTATTTTTGAGAAAATATGGAATAAGCGTCAGAAGTTTGTCGAGATAAAAGATTTTGATTCTTATTTATTTATATTGTCTAAATATACCGTTATCAATTATATCTCAACAAAGTGTGTTATTCCTATAGACATAGACTCCTTGTCCGATAGGTTTGCTAACGAAACTTCGCCACACGATGAGGTGGTGGCAAAGGATACGCAACTGCTTATTGATATGGTGGTTGAGAACATGCCGCCCCAACGCCAGGCTGTTTATCGCATGAGTCGTGAGCAATGTCTGAAGAATGACGAAATCGCCCAACAATTAGGATTGCAAAAGAAAACGGTAGAGAACCATCTTAATCTGGCTCTTAAAGAAATAAAAAAAGCCTTGTATCTGATGATTTTATTGCAAGCGTATTGGGTGTAACGGTCTTTTAATATGTCTTTAATATAATAATTGTACGGAATATATTATGGCAGTAAATATAAAACAAATCATAGCATATTATTTAGAGCACGATGTGTCTGCTAAAAACAGAGATAGGGTGTTGGAGCGGATTGCGCACGCTAAGGACGACAAGGATGTAAATGAGTCTTTAGGTTCATTGTGGGCTCAGTCTGACTCTGCGTCTATGGACAATGGCGAAATATCTGCGGCTTATGAACGGCTACGGATAACAAACGTGGAAAAGAAAAAGAGCAAATACCTTAAGCTCTTCACTTGGCAAAGGATTGCTGCCGTTATTGTCCCCTTGGTTATGTTCGTTGTGTTTGGCAAGCTGTATGTTCAAATGAGCGATGAGTTGAAGGCTTCGCAGGTGGTGGCTATGCTTCATGAGCATACTATCTCCGGCGAATGCAAGACGATAGCTTTGGCAGACGGTACGCAGGTAAGGCTGAATCAGAGTTCGGTACTTCTTTATCCCGAGAAGTTTGTAGGCAAGGAACGCAAGGTGTTCTTGACTGGCGAGGCTTTCTTTGATATCAAGCACGACGGCAGACATCCTTTTCATGTGAGCACACCTTATTTTGATATAACCGACTTGGGAACATCTTTCTCGGTATCTTCCTACGCAACAGACGAGGAGGTTTCCACTACGCTCAAAACAGGTAAGATAGAGCTTAAGATAGTAGGCGAGGACAAGGTGTATAGGATGAAACCTAACGATCAGTTGGTGTATAATGTGCATACCAAGTCGGTCGATTTGCGTTTGGTTTCGGATGAGGATGACGGGTTGAGTTGGCGAAACAAGCAGATCTCGCTTGATGATGTCACTCTGGCTGAGGCTGCCCGCATGATGGGCGGTGTCTATGGCGTTAAGTTCGTCTTCAGGTCGTCACGCCACCGTAACACAAAGATTACTGTCCACTTCAATCGTGGAGAAAGTCTTAAGAAAGCCTTGGCTATCGTGAAGAATCTGGTACCGGGATTGGAGTATGAGCTGAAGAAAGATGAGGTGGTTATAAAATAGTTATGGCAAGAATAGTGGAGCGCATCATGATGAATGATGCGCTTTTTTTTGATAAAAGTTTCATTTTTTTTGTTTTTTGATTGGGTGTAAGTTTAGAAGAGGTAGTCTTTAAGGTGTAGCTACTCAAGTAAGAATAATAACTAAAAAAATAAATCTATGAATTTTAAAAGAATTTCAGCTTCATGCTTTTGTTTGTTGCTGGCTGGAAACATAGCTGTTTCAGCTCAAACAGTGACGCTTGGCTCTAATAAGGTCTCCCTGAAGGCTGCGTTTGAGAAAATCGAGAAGGCATCTAAGTACAAGATAGCTTACAACTCCTCGACAATTAACGCTAACCGTATGGTCACCATCAGCAAGACTAAAGGTGACGTGTTGGAGATACTAAACCTGCTGTTGAAGGAATGTGGTTGCACTTATGAGGAAAAGGGCAATTATATTATTGTGAAGCCTCAGTCGAAGAAACAATCCAACGGACAGAATGTGAAGCGTGTGACGGGTCAGCTTATTGACGAGTTGGGCGAACCGATGATAGGTGTTACTGTCATGATCAAGGGCACCTCAACTGGTGTTGTGACCGATTTGGATGGAAAGTTTTCTATAGACGATGTGCCGGCAGGCGCTTCCGAGCTACATATTTCATATATAGGCTATGAGGCCAAAGATGTGCAGATTTCGTCTTCTGCCATGCAGATAAAGATGAATCCCGACAATGAGTTGCTTGATGAGGTTGTTGTGGTTGGTTATGGAACTGTAAAAAAGGACGACCTCACTGGCTCGGTTTCTGCCATAAAGCCAGACGAGTTCAATCGTGGAGCCAAGTCAACTGCCCAGGATGCCTTGGTAGGCAAGGTGGCTGGCGTCAATGTGGTGTCAAGTTCGGGCGCTCCAGGTTCGGGTTCCACTATCCGTATTCGTAGTGGTGCCTCGCTTTCAGCGTCCAACGATCCGCTGATTGTGATAGACGGTGTTCCGGTAGACAACTCTTCCATTGAGGGAGGAACCAATCTTATCGGTGGTATCAATCCGAATGACATTGAGACCTTTACGGTTTTGAAGGACGCTTCGGCTACTGCCATTTACGGTTCGCGTGCATCCAATGGCGTCATCGTGATTACAACAAAGAAAGGTACGAAGGGCAAGCCTAAGTTCAACTATTCTTCCAACTATGCCGTAAGCACTACAGCAAAGCGTTTGGAAGTGTTGACAGCAGACGAGTTCAGAGCTTTCGCACCTACCGTGACGGGTGTTCCAGAGAATGTGGAAATGGGCAAGAGCAACACCAACTGGCAGGATGAGATTTACCGCACGGCTTTTGGTATGGACCATAACATCTCCATGTCGGGAAGTATCAAGAACAAGACACCCTTTCGTGTGTCTGTAGGCTACACAAACCAGAATGGTGTGATTCGCACCAACAACTATCAGCGTTACACTTTTGACGGAGGCATTTCGCCTAAGTTTTTCAAGGACCATTTAAGTCTGAATCTCAATGTCAAGGCTTCCTACGAGGACAATAGACGAGTGGACGAGGGAGTGGTAGGAAGTGCTTTGTCTTACGATCCGACACGTCCGGTGAAAACGGGCAGTGCCACTTCTGCTACAGATCCTGGTCTTGGCTATTTCATTTGGATGAACGGCAATGCGCCAATGGCTATCCAGGGCGATAACCCTATGGCTCAGCTTGATTTGCAGGACATGCGCAATAGAATCTATCGTTCTATCGGCAATGCTTCGGTTAATTATAAGGTGCATGGCTTTGAGGATTTGCAGCTCAATATGAATTTGGGCTATGATATTTTGGAAAGCAAGTATGCCAAGGATGTTCCTGATCTTGCAGGTATGATGTATACAGCCAACAAGAAGGATGGAACGGGCTTGGATTATGATTCGAAACAGCAGAAGCGCAACACCCTGCTCGACCTTTATGCCAACTACCAGCATACATTTGCCGGAAAGCATGATGTGAGCGCGATGGCCGGTTATGGATGGCAGCATTTCTGGAAGAAGTATAACGACACCACTCTTTCGCCGAAAGGCGAAGAATTGTTCTCGCCGAAACACTACGAGTCTGAGTATTATCTTCTGTCTATGTATGGACGCTTGAATTATGGCTATGCCAGCAAGTATATGGTCACAGCCACTTTGCGTGCCGATGCCTCTTCTCGTTTTGCGAAGGGCAACAGATGGGGCTACTTCCCTTCTGTGGCTTTGGGCTGGAAACTGTCGGAAGAGAAGTTCCTTAAGAACAGTAAGGTGCTTACCAACTTGAAGCTGCGTCTGAGCTACGGTCTTACCGGTCAGCAAGATATCATCAACGACTATCCTTACATGACCACTTTCTCCGTGTCTTACCCGGAGTCAAGCTATCTCTTTGGTGACAAATGGCATAACACTTATCGTCCAAACGGATATGACAGAGACATAAAATGGGAGACTACCGAGACCTGGAATGCCGGTTTGGATTATGGATTTCTCAACAACCGCATTTATGGTTCGATTGATGTCTACAAACGCCATACCAAAGATTTGCTGAACACGATTCCGGTGATTTCGGGTGTGAACTATTCTGCTGTCCTGACTACCAACATTGGCGAGATGGATAATAAAGGTGTGGAGTTCTCAATTAATGCTGTACCAATCAACACAAAGAATTTCACATGGTCGGTAGGAATGAACTACACCTGGAATGATTCGGAGATTACAAAGTTGAACGTGTCGGATAGCGAGGGCTCTTATGTGGAGACGGGTGCTATTTCGGGTACTGGTAAATTTGTTGAATGTTTCATGGTGGGCAAACGCCCTTACACATTCTATCTGGCAAAGCAGGCTTACGACGAGAAAGGCAAGCCAATCGAGGGAAAGTATGTTCAGCCTGATGGCTCAATATCTTCTACAGAGACACGTTATGCCAATAAGTGTGCTTTGCCGAAGTCGTACCTTGGCTTGAACACTCAACTCTCTTACAAGCAGTGGGAGTTGGGTATTACCGGTCATGGCTCTTTCGGCAACTACATCTACAATTACATCGAGGCCGACCAGTATCAGCAGCAGGTGTATAGCGACCAGGGCAGTTTCTCGAATATCCTGAAGGTGACAGCAAACAAGGGATTCCAGCAGCAGCAACTCTACACCGACTATTTCTTGCAGCGTGGCAACTTCTTCCGCATAGACAATATCACGTTGGGTTACACGTTCAGAAAACTGTGGAACAGCACTTCGTCTCTGCGTGTGTCTGCAGCTGTTCAGAATGTTTGCACATTCACCAGCTATTCGGGCATCGACCCTGAGATCTACTCAGGCATCGACAGAAATGTCTATCCACGTCCCCGTACCTACTCTTTGTCATTCAATCTGAATTTCTAAACAATCATAATAACGACAGGAATATGAAAAAGAATATATTTAAAATATTGATGTTTGTATTTATGGGTTGCTTGACAACTTCATGTTTCGGCGACCTTGACACAATGCCTCTTGACGAAACACAACTGGTCGGCGAGAAGGTTTATAACACGGCTGATGGCTATACGGGTGTGCTGGCAAAATGCTACGGCTCTCTCATCTTGACCGGACAGAAAGGTGGAGATGGCGGCGATGGCGACATTGAAGGAGCCAACGAGGGCTATTCCAGCTATATGCGTCTGATGTTCTACCTGCAGGAATTGAGCACCGACAACTTCCTTATGCCGTCTTCGTCCAATGGCTTGCGCAAGTGTCTTAACCTTCAATGGGATGCTTCAAATGCATCGGTCATCCGTTGGACCTATCAGCGTCTGTACATGTCTATAGCTTATTGTAACGAGTTGTTAAGACAGTGTACGGAGGAAAAGTTGAAGTCGCGCGGTCTTTGGGACCAGTTGGGTGGCGAGTGTGCCTCCTATCGTGCAGAGGCCCGTTTCATCCGTGCTTATTGCTATGCAACCCTGTGCGATATGTTTGGAGCAGTACCTTATATAGATGAAAATACGGGTGTGAAGGATATTCCGGCGCAATGGTCGCGTAAGCAGATCTTTGGGTTCGCCGAAAATGAGTTGAAGGATATACAGAAAGACCTGAAGGCTCCTGGTGAGAATGTTTATGCGCGTGTAGACTGCGTGGCAGACTGGTTCTTGCTCTCTCGCATGTATCTGAATGCCAAGACATGGATTGGAGAAGACCGCTATGACGATGCTTTGACTTATGCCAAGAAGGTGATTGAGGACGGTCACTATCCTTTGGCTTCCGACTATCGCCATATCTTCCTTGCCGATAACGACCAGTGTAAGGAAATCATCTGGCCTTTGGTGCAGGATGGATTGAAGGCGCAGAGCTCAGGTGGCACCAACTTCTATGTGAAGGCTTTTGTCAATGGTCCGATGGACGAACTGTATAACACCGGCATCGGTTCGCGTGGTTGGGGTAATGTCAGATCCAAGACAACTCTCGTTGACGCCTTTGATCCAGCCGACGTGATGTTTGACGTGAATGATCCTTGGGGCAATAATAAAAACGACAAGCGTGCGCAGTTTATGACGGCTTTGCCTAATCAGGTGAAGGAAACATGGGACTCTAAAGATGCCATGACAAGCACCTACACATGTGGATACGGATACATCAAATGGCGTAATGTTACTAAAAACGACCAGATTCCGGCAAGTGGCGACGCTTATACTTCTATTGATTTCCCACTCTTCCGTACGGGTGAGGCTTACCTGACTGCGGCTGAGGCTATTCTGCGTGGAGCCAAGGGCAGCAAGGCTGAGGCTCTGAAGTATGTTAATGAAATTCGTGAGCGTGCTTACATGAGTGGCAAGTATGCACAGGCTGGTGTGCGTTCTGATGTCTCTGGCGATATTGAGGAGAGCGAGCTTACTCTCGATTTCATCATGGCTGAGCGCCAGCGTGAGTTGGCATCGGAACTTGTGCGCCGTACCGACCTTATTCGTTTCGGCAAGTACACAAAGGGACATAACTGGGACTGGAAGAACGGCGAGCGTTTGGGTACTGATGTGGACGACCATTTCCAGCTGTTCCCGATTCCTCAAACAGAATTCTCAAACAATCCGAAATTGAAGCAGAATGCTGGTTATGCAAACTAAGAAACATATATGATGAATCTAAGGATTAAGATATTAGCCTTTATATTGGCTACCGTGGGTTTGGGCGTGAATGCCCAAACCACATTTGAGGAAATTAGTGCGGATCTGAACAAGGCGGGTGGCGTTTATCTGGCATATCCGAAGGTGGAAGCCAAGCAGACACCAGCCCCCAAAGGGTATAAGCCTTTCTATGTGAGCCACTATGGCAGACACGGCTCTCGCTATTTGTTAGGCGACAGAGATTATCTATGGATTATACAGCTGATGCAAAAGGCCGATTCCATAAATGGTCTTACTCCTCTGGGCAAGGATGTGTTGAAGAGATTGTCGTTGGTGTGGCAGGAAGTTCAAGGACGTGCAGGCGACCTGACTCCATTGGGCGTTCGCCAGCATCGAGGTATTGCGGAGCGAATGTATAAGAATTTCCCTGAGGTGTTCAGCGGCAAGCGTTCTGTCTCTGCCCGTTCTACAGTGGTTTATCGTTGCGCGATGAGTATGGTTGCTTTTGGCGACCGTCTTAAGGGATTGAACCCTAAGCTTGACATCAGTTATGAGATGAGCGAGAAATACATGTCGTATCTCAATTACCATACCGACCGCTCCAATGCCTTCACTAATGGCGAGAAAGGACCTTGGGTGGAAGAGTACCGCAAGTTTGAGAAGGCACAGGTTAAGCCCGACCGTCTTGTGAACTCTTTGTTCTCCAATGCCGATTTCATCAGATGCGAGGTGAATCCTGATAATTTGATGTGGGGATTGTATTGGATTGCTGTCGACATGCAGGACATAGAGACTCCGTTGTCTTTCTACGATATTTTCACAGCCCGCGAGATGTTCGACTTGTGGCAATGCGTAAACTATCGCTTCTATATCGGCAATGCCAATCCGTTGGCAAGCAAAGGCATCGTGATGGCTAACGCCAAGTCGTTGGTAGAGAACATCATCGAGTCTGCCGACGCAGCCATCAAAGACCGCTCTATAGCTGCCACGTTGCGTTTCGGCCATGACGGCAATGTGATTCCTTTGCTGGCTTTGCTCCAGATAGAGAACTTCGATGTTGCTGTGGCAGGACCTTCTGAGGTTTATAAGCATTGGTGCGATTTCAAGGCGACGCCTATGGCTTCAAACGTTCAGCTTGTGTTCTTCGAGAACAAGAAAGGCGATGTCCTGGTGAAGTTCCTGCACAACGAGAAAGAGGTTCATATTCCGGTTGAAACAGATATCTGGCCTTATTATCATTGGAATGAAGTAAGAGATTACTACCAGAAGCGTTTGGCTGGCATGTAGTCTCGCCGCCAATTCGACGAGTTGGCGAAGAAGATGTACAAATACATTTTAAAAGATTTAACCTGCTTTTGTTACAGCAGCATGGTAACGCGATGCCCGATACGTGGTAACGATATGCCCAATATGCTGTAATGTTGTTTTTGCTGCGCGGTAATTGTATTGCCGCGCAGTTTTTTGTTTATTATTTCTGAAGATTGATAATAATAAGTTTGAGAGTTAGTGGAAAAGAGTGTAATCTGGCGGACGCACATCGGTGCTCGCCATGACTGCCGTTAAGGAGAAGGTGGAGACCAGCGCCGACCGCCTTTCGTCAGGCGCTGGCAAGACGCTACTCGGCATCTATTCTACCGACGGCGTGCGCCGCACCATGTGCCGCAAGGGCATAAACATCCTGCGCTATTCGGACGGCAGCGCGAAGAAGATAGTAAAGCGATAAACAGTAGGCGGCTAAGTAACTGATAACATCATAAAGCGATTCCCCTCGTTCGGCAATGCTGAGCGAGGGAATTTTTTTGTTAAAATAAAGGTTTTTTAAGTGATAATCTTCAACCGGTTAAGTATATTTTTCAACCGATTAACCACAATTTTTAACCACTTATGCCGTATGTAGATACGTTTAAGCACAAACGTCCAAAGTTCGTGTTGTGTGAATAAAAAGTAAATACTATCTTTGCATAGTCATAATTTAACAATTTTGTTGCTGTATCAACAGTGGCACTATTGTTGGAAAAGTGTTAATCATGCGTTTTATCCTTAACAATGAAGGCTGGGCGATAAACATGTTTGACTCCTCCACTTTTCCAATATAAAGGTCAGTATCATCACTAACTCGCTGAAACTTGTGGGGTCAATAGGCAAAAAATAATAAAGATGAAGAAATTAGTTTTCTCTATGTTGCTTTTGTGCTGTGGAGTTCTTTCGATGAACGCACAAGCAAAGTTTGAGCATGCACAGACCCGAATTCAGGAGGGTATGTCTGAGTTTTTCGTGCGTCCAGTGGTCGCTGAACTTCAAATGTTGGAAAAGGAATGTCAGGAGTGGACCTTCAACGTTTTGCCTGGAGTCTCTTTGAATGAAATCAACATGAACATGCTAGAGAACGCTAAAGCTAATGCAGCCTTCAAGGCAGCCAAGCTGGCGGGTGCAGACATCATCCTTGGTGCAACATTCTATGTTACAAACAACGAAAAGATGAAAGGTCTTGATGTGACGGTGCGTGGATATCCTGGCAAATACATCAACTTCCATAACTATGGAGAAGGTCAGCATGGCGCAGAAGACTCTAAGTGGATTACTCCGTTGCAGGAAGGTGCTCGCATTCGCGCCATCTCAAGCGACCAGAAACAGAATAAAGCTATTGGCAATAAGTAAACGATTTAAATAAAACAACAAAGTTATGAAAAAGATTTTTGCATTGGCCATTGCCTCATTGATGAGTCTTGGAGCATCTGCCCAGCTCATCTCGTCAAATACAATGACCTATCACAAGGAGAAGGGCAAAAACTACAATCGCGTAGGAGTGTCTTACAACTCTATCAGTTCCGATGTTGATGGTGCTGATGCCATAAGCGGTTTGTCTTTGTCTTGGACAAAGGGCATCTCTGTTTCTGGAAGTCTGCCGTTGTTCGTTGAAACCGGTATCGGTGCAACTTACGGTTTTGATAATCCCTCGCCGTTGATTCTTTCAGTTCCGGTGAATGTAACATACAAGATTCCGGTAACAAGCAAGATCAATATTGCGCCGTTGTTGGGTGTTACTCTGAACGGTAACTTGGCTTCTGACGAGGATGAAATGAAGTATTTTGCTTTGGGTTGGCAAGTTGGTGCAAACTTCGAGTTTGGTAAGTTCTATGTAGGTCTCAACTATGGTGCTGGCTTTATGGACTTTGCTAACTATGACGACTATGAATATGGTTACAACTACAAGCTTAACGCTTTTAGTGCCACCGTTGGTATCGTATTCTAAGTAAAAAACGTTACTTGAAGAATAGTCTGTCCTGCTTTTAAAGCTGGACAGACCTTTTTCATTTCAGACAAAATGTGAATAATATGAAAGGTGCTATTATTGCCGTATTGCTGATGATACTGCCATGTGCCGCTATCACAGCCGAAGAGAAATATCCTTTAGTGAAGGAAGGCAACAGCTATGTGTGTACTGGTGCCGAGCCGTGCAAGCTTGATGAGAATACCACATTCGGAATCGCTATGCTGTGGATGATGGATCACAATATAGACGCTGAGAAAAACGCTTTGAAATCTGATGTAAGCAAGAAGTCGATAGGTCTTAACTATACAATATCTGAAGGCGAGAGTGCTGACAAATCTTTTTCGTTTCATCTTGATATGGAAGTGAAGGACGGCAAGATAGCGTTTCTGGTGAAAGATGTGAAGTGTACGCCCAAGGGTGTGATTGGTATGTTCAAGACCCTGTCGTTCGACAAGATGAATCTCACGAAGAAACCGCAATACAAGGAGTATGTTGACAAGTTCGCTGTTCTTTGCGACAAGTTTATGCAGACAATGTTGACGGAAATTCTTAACGCCGATATTAAACTGAACAATTGGAACTCAATCGTAGAAGGCAAAGTGGTTAAAGGCATGACAGCTAATGAGGTGAAACTGGCGATGGGTATTCCTTTGTCAATAACAGAAAATTCACAGCGAACGATGTGGTCTTATGTGTCTGGCGCTGTGGTCATGTTTGAAAAAGGAGTAGTTACCGGAGTCATCAATTAATATTGATCATAATCTCATCCCATATATTGTAATGATTGATATTTAATGATATGGGATGTTCAAAAAAACTAGACTGATACTGTTAAATTAAAAGAGCACACCAGTTTGCATGTGAATGTGTTCGGGTGGTTAACGGGCTGGCAGATTCGGCGAATGAGCCGATCTGCCAGCCTTGTTTGTTTTGCAAGTTTTCGCTCTTAAAGGTATACATCGTCTACCTTTAAGAGCGTTTTTTTGTATTTTCTATCCCACCGCCAGCGAGTAGAGGAAGAACATCCAGTGGGCGGTGATGGCAGCGACGAGTCCGCCGCAGAAGTGGGCGAGGATAGCCTTCGGCGTGAGGTCGCGGTAGCCGAGCGAGTCGAGCATGGCGGTGTGAGTGCTGAGGAAGCCGCTCCAGCACATGCCGATGGCGGTGAAGACGGCGATGGCGTTGCCGTCAATCCAGCCGTGCGCTATGAAGTTGGGTATCAGGCTGAGCGCAGCGCCTACAGCGCCGAGCGCCGTGATGGGGAACGCCACGAGGTGCGGGTCGTGGAAGCCGAAGAGCCACTCGAACACAAAGTCGATTTTGTTGGCAAGCCACGGCAGCAACTCCACGCCCTGATAGGCGGCGCCCGTATACGATCCGTCGGCAGACGCGCCGAACGTGAATATCATCACGAACGTAGAGATGATGAGCACGCCGGGGATGATGGCTATGCCCACCTCAACGCCGCTGCGTCCGCCGTCGAGCATGGCGTTGAGCAGGCGTATGAACACGGTCTTCTCTTCTTGCGCGCCTTCCTCCTTCTCTTCTTCCTCTATGTCCTCCTTCGACACGGCGTCCTCCGTGGCATACTGCGGATAAGCCTTCAGCACGAAGCGCTGCATGAGTCGCGTTGAGCAGACGCAGCCGAAGCACGCACCGAGCAGACCGATGAGCGGCGCGGCGTAGTAGCCCTGGCTCGCCATGAACACGATGACGAGCAGACCCATGCCGAACGCCGTACCGAAGTTGGTGAGCGAGATGAACTGGTATTTCTTGAAGTAGCTTGCGAAGCGCTTGTCGTGCGCAAGCGAGATGATGGCGGGGTTGTCGGAAAGGAACGTCATCACAGCGCCTAAGGATGTCACGCCCGGCAGGTTGAAGATAGGTCGCATCAGCGGTCGCAGCGTGCGTTCGAGCAGCGTAACCACGCCGAACTCCACGAACACCCTGCCTATGGCGCCGGTTATCACGCAGATGCTCATCAGATAGAATACGGTGTTGAGCAGCAGGTCGTGCGCCGTGCGCATGATAGTGTTGAGCATGTTGGGCACACCCATCACCATGCCCAGATAGCCGAAGAGCACTACTACGCTGGTGATGCACCAGATGCCGCTCGGGATGAGCGCTTTGCGTTTAGAATTGTTCTGTTTCATAAGGGTTCGTTTAATAGTTAGTAGATTGAATGGCTGAGGCTTTTCCGCCCGTCGCCGTAACCATGCGCAAAGATATGAATAATTAATGAAGTGACGAAAGGAACTGCCTCCTTTCGTCACCGTTTTTTTAATTTGTAATTTTTAATTATTAATTGGCATGTGTTAATTATTGATTTTTAATTATTAATTTTTAATTGGTTGATTGATTATCAAGTATGCTTTATATTCTTATGAAGGCATAATTAACGGTTTCAACCAACCAATTAATAATTAAAAATTAATAATTACTAATTGTTAGAAGTGTAACTTCGTACCGATGCTGAACTTCAGCTCGCCGTTAGCCGGCTCCTGGTCCTTCACCTGGTCGATCGACTTGGCGTGTACCACCGCTGCCGGCTCCGCATATATCTCGAAGTGGCGGCTCAAGCGGAAGCCAGCCTGGATAGCTGCGTGTACGCCCGGCACAACCTTTGTCTTGTGCATGTCGCACGAGTTTACGCTGAGCTGCGCGCCAAGCATACCCGTCACCTGGAACAAGCGGTCGTCGCTCTGTTCGCCAGTGATGGCGTTGCGCATGTTCATCATATAGTCGGCTGTAACGGCTGTGATGTGGTCGGTATAGCTGAGTCCGTTCGCACCGCGCTTGGCGAATGTCTCGCTCACGCTGCCGTGCACACCATGCACGCCATTGAACCAGTGACCGTAGCCAGCCTGCACGTTATATGTGAGCTTGTGCTGAGCGTGCAACTCGCTGAAGCTGCCCGAGAAGAGTCCGGCGCCACCGCCGATAGTGATGAAGTTCTTCTCTTCGGGTGCCTCCTTAAGGTCGCTTGAGCCCTTGTCGCGGTTCATCGTGTAGTCGAGACCGACGAGAGCGCGCGGCGTCACACGACCCCAGTTGCGGTGCATGAAGCGGTCTGACAGCTCGTAAGCCATCTGCGGCTCGATGAACAGCCCCGTAGTGCTTGAAAGACGGATGCGACCCTGCGCACCGGCGTGAACGTCGGCAGAGAAGTACGACTTGTGGCCGCCGTAGTCGGCGCCGACAGCGAAACCGATGACAGAACGTATTGAGAGCCACTTGGTGTTCTCCGTGCCATAGTTCATAGCGGTGAGGTCAGCAAGCCAGTCGAATGCGCCTACAGCCTTAGAGTAGCGCTTGTCTTCGATGCGGCGCTGCATCGTTCCGTCGAGACTGAAACGCACGCCGTGCGAAGCTGCCGACCACTTGGTGTAGCTGATGCGTGCAACCGGCATCCAGTAGTCGGTCTGCTTCATCTTTGTAGACGTAGAAGCCAGACCTCCCGCGATGCTTATAGACGCCTTTGGTATGCCGTGGATGCCTGCTTCGCGGCGCTCGATGGCGTATCTGTCATGATAGGTATACATGAAGCCGGCGAGAAGCGACGGCATCACGCTCCATTTCTTGAAGACGCGGTCCTGCTGCATGAAGTTCTTGGTGTAAGAGTCGACACGCGGTTCGATAACGAACGCAAGTCCGCGCGAAAGACGTATGTTGCCCTGCAGACCTCCGCTGAAGCCCCAGCTGCTCTTGATGCCGTCGATGCGGTCGGAAGAACGGTTGAAGCTGAAACCTGCCAGCGCATTGATCCATACGTAACGCTCTGGATCGACACCGCCGATGAGGTTGTTAAGGTTGAGAAGGTACTCGAACTGTGAGCTGAGTGCCTTTGTGCGCCACTGGTTGTCGGGGCGGATAGTTGTAGAGCTGAGCGTGAAGCGCGCACCGTGATATGGTCCGAACCATTTGCCGGCACTTGCTGCCTGACGAACGCCGAGGAAGTCGCCCCAAGTGGCCTTGTGAGCGTTGGAAAGCGTTGCCGGACCAACCATTCCGCCTACGAAGATACCGTTCCAGATGCTGTGTTTGCCACGCTCCGGGTCTTCATAATTCTTGCGAACAAACGGCAGACGATAGCCCAAACCCATAGTGAGCGTAGTGAACGGGCGGTAGCCGTGCCATGTCTCTTGCTGCGAAATCTGGTCCTCCATCAAGCCGTAGCGCGACTCGAGGTAGGTATAGAAGTTGTCGCTCAGAGCATACTGTCCGCGCAAGCCGATATGTATGCCCATACCGTACTTTGTTACGTTGTTGTGGTTTGACGTAGCGAGGTCGAAACCTGCGATGCCGTACACCTCGAAGCGCTTTGTCTCGTAGTAGGTGCCGGGCTGAGCGATAGCTGTGATGTTGAGCAGGTAGTCGAGGCTGAGGTCAAGATACTTAGCCTTCAGTCCGCGTGTGCTCCACTTGCCTCCGTTGATGTTGATGCGTGCGCCGTGCTCAGGAGTAAACCAGTCGCCGATGTTGAAGTCGGCGGTAAGTCCGAACTCAGGGTGGCGTGTTCCCATGATGTTGGTGCCCAGGCCTGCGTCTACGAAGAGATGGTCGAAGTAAGTCTTCTGCTTCCACTTCTTTGCAACGCGTGGGCGCTGCAGCATATAGTTGAGAGCACTGCCTTCAATCTGTGCGTTTGCTGTTGCGACGTAGGCGCAAGCCATGAAGGCAGCCACAATCGCTTTTCTTATATTGTTCATAACTCTTTTCCCTCCTTATTTCTTCTGCTCTAACAACAAATCGTTAACGTCTCCATCGGTGTGCGCAATCTTCTCGAGCGACGGGTCCATCTCGAACGAGCGCTTCAGCTCCTCGTATGCTCCCACGGCGTCGTCGGCGCGGTTGAGGCAGATAGCGCGCAGGTAGTGGGTGAGCGCCTCGTCGTCGGGCAACTCGCGGCTCAGCTTGAGAGCCTCCTCGTTGCGCTTCATGGCGAGCATCATGAGCAACTCGTTGCGCTTGCCCGTGGCAGCCACCGTCTTGTAGTTCTCGTCGTAGCGTCCGTTGAGAACGCCGCTGATGGCGTGCAGCAGTTCTGACTCCTCGGTCTTGGGCACGTACGAAAGACACTCGTCGGCGGCAGCGAACTGGCGGCCCTGAAGCAATGCGATGGCGTGGTTGATGTTAACCGTAGCCGGTGCCTTCTCGCCTGCGAACGGCTCGAGCAGCTGCGGGTCAGACTCGCCGCGGTTGATAAGATCGGCTGCGAGGTCGTTGGCTGCAATCATGAACGAAGGATACATCTCCAAAGCCTGGCGTATGATGGTGTCGCGCTTTACGGCGTCGTTCTCGCTGCGGTAGAGTGTGAAGAACTCGTAGCGAGTGAGCTTCTTGTAGTCGGCAGCATAGAGATTGCGAATCTCGTCGAGCGTGAGCTGACGGAAGATTGTGTAGTTCATCACGTAGTTCACCTGGCGGAGCTTCGGCAGATAGCGTGCCTCAAGCACACTTCTGAAGAACGGCAGACGGCGTATTCTTGCGCTCTGCACGTCGATGTTGCTGCTGCGGTTGATGATGCTCTGCACCTGGTCGGCTTCGCTGAAGAGCGAGTCGCGGCGCAGCAGAGCAACCACCTCGCTCCAGGGAGCTACAGACGACTTGCTGCTGAACTCGATGCCGCTGCGCAGATTCTCGGGCAGCTTTTCGCGTATATATCCCAGCGCGAAGTCCATACGCTGGCGTGCAAGATTCTGGTTGAAGTTGTAGCGACCGTCAGGCGAAGCGATACCTTCGAGTGAGAGCGACTGGATTGTAGCGTCCTTGTCGGCGCGTATGGCGTCAATCTGCTGGCGCAGTTTCTCAATCTCTATGTCGTTGTGCGGGTCGTTGGTGTTGAGCGTTGCCTTGCCGATGAGGAACTTCAGGTTGATGTTACCCTTGCTGTCGCGCATCTGCTTCTCGGGAGTGGGGTAGTAGGATGCGTCGGTGAGCGGCTTGCCCAGCAGCGAGCAGTCAAGCCAGCGCAGCGGATTGACCGTTCCGCGTGCGATGATGGTAGTGTCGCGGTAGATGATGTGCGTGTAGTCCTCGATAGCCATGTACACGTCGCAAGAGTATTCTGCCTTGAGGTTCTTCACGAAGATAGAGTCGCTGTAGCCGATGATGTCGTTAGCCTGACCCTTCTCGCGTGTGGCGCTGCTCTTCACGGTGACGTGTTTTGCAAGCGGGTCGCCGGCAGTCTCGCTGTTCATGTTGAAGTTGTAGAGGCGGTCCTGCGTTCTGTGATACTCCTTGGCGTCGTACACCATCGGGCGCATCAGCGTGAGCTTGTTCTCCGTCACATTATTCAATATAGGCTGCACAACGAGTCGGCGGTCGTGCTGGAACATCTGCTTCGGCACACGAACACGTGTACGTACATAGAGCCAGTTGCCCTTCACCTCGATATCCGTAGGCTCCGGCATGATGCGGTCGGTGATGCGCTTTGTCTTCACCTCAACCTCCTTGAGCTGCACGTCGTCCTCGTCGAGCTTCACTGTGAGGAACTTGTCGTTCTTCACCTTCACCATTTCCTGCTTGGCGCCAATCATGGAGAAGCGCAGCTGAGTGCCTACGTGTGTGTTCATTGAGAAGCGTCCGTCCTCGTCGGTTACGGCGAGCGCGCGGCGTAATCTGGTGTCGGTGATATTCACGCCGATGAGCGGTTCGCCGGTCTGCTTAGACACTACGCGACCCGTAAGGCGCACCACTTCCTGAGCCTGCGCACCGAGTGCGAGGCATAGCAGGGCTGCGAGTGTGAGTGCCACCCGCTTAAAGTGTGTTGCTATGTTTTCTGAATTCATAACTCTTTGCTTTCAAACTTTAAAATTAAGTTGCTTATAAAACCCTCTAATCCAAACTTATTCGTATATAAACCAGTTTCTGCAGCGTCTCTTGTCCGTCTGCGGACATATCGCGAAACGCCGTTTTTAGTAGTTAGCTTTAACTTTCAGTTGAGTTTGTTTTGTACTATTTAATAATGTAGACGAAGTTGACGCCTGCCTTTATCGAAGCGAAGTTGACGGTTTCGACGTTAGGCTTTTCGAGTGTTGCACGCTGAGCGTCGTTTCTCGAGAACTTCTCCTGGCGGTATACCAGACCCACGCCGAGTGTTGTCTCTATACTCCAGTGGCGACTGAGCACGAAGCTGTAGCCGTAGGTTACGCCACCGCCGAATACATCGCCGTCGTGTCGCTTCTGCTTTAACTTCAAGTCGTAGTTTGCTGCTACTGCGGCTATGCCCACGAAGTGAGCAGCCTGAGGACGTGCGCTGAACCAGTAGCGTACTTCGGGTTCTACTCCGAATCCCCGGAAGTCGTATTTGCCGTTGCTTAACTTGGTGCGGGTGACAACGCCTTCGAGGTTGAACGTCACATGACGGTTAATCCTGAATTCAAGCCCGAGGTTGGGTGCCGCTACAGCCCAATATAAGGCGTTCGTTTTTACATTTACGCGCTGCGCATTAGATGGCGTGGTTGTCACAAGCACCGCCACAATGGCTACCAATCGCGCGAACCATTTGTTTGACATGTGTGTTTGATTTTATACTGAAAAAATAATTTGTAGCAAAATTACTAATAATATTTAATAAGTCGACGCTCGAAAACTTGTTCAAGCGCCGACTTAATATATTATTAACATCTTTTATGTTAACGCACACCATTTGTGTACGCAGATGTCTCAGAAAGAAAGTGCGGGTTTAGTAATGTGTTGAGCGCTACTATGTTATGCTAAGTAGCCGACGTGTTGCATTCGTCGAAGTGGTCTGCCACCTCGCAGAGCGCCGCGTACCACTCCTTGCCGAAGCGTCTGGTGAGCGGACCTTCGAGGAACTTGTATATGGGCAACCCGAGTTCGCGACCCTTCTTCACGGCGTCCTTGCACACGTCCCAGCGGTTGTAGTTGAGCGCCACGGTGCCGTTGGCGAAGCGCTTCTCGCGGATAGGGTAGAGTGCGCAGGAGATGGGCTTGATGAAGCTGGTCTTGCCGGCACGGTATGCACGCTCTAAGGCGCAGAGGCAGCAGTCGCCTTCGTAGCAGGTGAAGACGCAGTCCTTGCCGCCCACGATGCTTGTCACGAGGTCGCCGTCGCGGTCGGTGTACGCCACGCCCTGCTTGTCGACCACGGCTTGCGCTTGTGCCGACATGTCGCCCCACACGGTGTCGAGCGCGTCCTCTATGCCGCCTATCTCTTCGAGTGTGACGGGTGCGCCGGCGTCGCCTTCTACGCAGCAGATGCCCTTGCAGGCGTCGAGGTCGCAGCAGAACTGCTCGGTGATGATGTCGGATGAAACGAGTATGTTGTCAATGTCGAGTATCATATTTCTATCTTGTTTCTTAATGATTATTTCTTCTTGCTGTGAAATGTCTCCCACAGATTGCACTCTTCTTGCAGTGTGTTCTCCCACGGAATTCACGGAACACACAGAACCTTCTTGTTGTATATTCTCCCACAGATTGCACAGATTTTCACAGATGCTGCCTTCAAGGGGGTGCACTTGTCTCAAGTGCACCAACCTGCTCTGTTGTTGCACATCTTGCTTCATTGGTGCCTTTTTTGCTTTGTTGGTGCACTTGAGACAAGTGCACCCCCTGAAAGAACCCATCTGTGTTGATCTGTGAAATCTGTGGGAGTATACTTTCAGCAATCTCTTCCGTGAATTCTGTGAAATCCGTGGGAGAATTCTTTCAGCAACCTCTTCTATGGATTTCATGAATTCTGTGGGAGAATATTTCAGCAGAGCGTGTTACCAGTCGATCTCCTGCTCGCCATGCTCGCGCAGATAAGCGTTGCAGAGCGAGAAGTGGTGGTTGCCGAACCATCCGCCGCGGTTGGCAGAGAGCGGCGAAGGATGCACCGACTCGAGCACGAGATGGCGCTCGCGGTCGATGAGCTGCTTCTTGGAGCGCGCATAGCCGCCCCAGAGAATGAACACGAGGTGCTCGCGCTCGGCGCTGAGCGCGCTGATGGCGGCATCGGTGAACTGCTCCCAGCCGTGACGCTGATGACTCGCCGCCTGATGCGCACGCACCGTGAGCGTAGCGTTCAGCAGCAGCACGCCCTGCTTAGCCCAGCGCGTGAGGTCGCCAGTCTGCGGGATAGGCTTTCCGAGGTCGAGCTGTATCTCCTTGAAGATGTTCTGAAGCGACGGCGGGAAAGGCACGCCTGCCGGCACAGAGAAGCTCAGACCCTGCGCCTGACCCGGCTCGTGGTACGGGTCCTGACCGATAATCACCACCTTCACCGCGTCGAACGGACAGAGGTTGAAGGCGTTGAAGACGAGCGAACCCGGCGGATAGCACGCCGTCGTGGAATATTCCTGGCGCACGAAGTCGGTGAGCTGAGCGAAATAGGGCTTCTCAAACTCCGCTCCGATATGCTTGCGCCATGAGTTGTCGATTTTTACGTTCATTGCTTTTAAGGGGGTGCAGTTGTCTCCGCTCGGCTTCGCCGCTTGCCAGAGCAAGAACTGCACCAATTGAATTAGTGTGGTATAATAATATAGGTGTACACCTCTTTCGAGTACAAAATTACGAAATTATTGCGAACAACCCACACTATCTGATATATTTTCGCTACTTTTGCTCTGTATAACAAAACCCGACGATAATGCAACTTATACGCTTACTGAAAGACTGGACGCTGCCCGTAGCCATCGCCACGGGATGTGTCGTTTATATGATATTCGCGCTCGTGCCGCAGCTCGACACGTTCGCCACCTGCGCAGCGCCCGTGTTCGACGCCCTGCTCCCCATGTTCATGTTCCTCGTGCTCTTCGTCACGTTCTGCAAGGTCGACTTCCGTCGCTTGCGCCCCGTGGCTTGGCACTGGTGGCTTGGCGCCTTCCAGGTGCTCGGCGTGGGCGTGGTGATGGCAGCCGTCATAGCCTTCTCTCTGAAGGGCAACCGGCTCATCCTCGCCGAAGCGCTCCTCACGTGCATCATCAGTCCGTGCGCCTCAGCCGCGCCCGTCGTCACGCAGAAACTGGGCGGCAACCTCGAGGAGATGACCACCTACACCTTCCTCTCCAACTTCATCACGGCGCTCATGATACCCGTCTGCTTCCCGCTCCTCGACGGCGGACGCGAGATACACTTCCTTGCCGCCTTCGCGCTTATATTATATAAGGTATTCACGGTGCTCGTCGTGCCGATGCTGTTCGCCTACGTCGTGAAACACTACGCCAAGCGCCTCTGCCGCCGCATCGTCAGCATAAAAGACCTCTCCTACTATCTCTGGGGATGCTCGCTGCTCATCGTCTCCGGCACCACGATGAAGAACATCTTCCACGCCGACACCACGCTCGGCTTCCTGCTCCTCATCGCCGCCGGTTCGCTCCTGCTCTGCATCTTCCAGTTCGCCTGCGGCAGAACCATCGGCCGACGCTTCGGCGAGACCGTCAACGCCGGTCAGGGACTCGGACAGAAGAACACCGCCTTCGCCATCTGGATAGCCTGTATCTACCTCTCGCCACTCTCAGCCGTAGGCCCCGGATGCTACATCCTCTGGCAGAACATCATCAACAGCATAGAGATATGGCGCGCGCAGATTTCTGAAAAATAATTTGCACGACCCAAATGAAAACCGTATCTTTGCAGATACAAAAGGAAAACACATAATTAATAACTTAAACAAAATAACAAAAATGGAAGAAAACAAGAACCAGCAGCCCCAGGGTCTTCAGATCGAACTGAAGCCGGAAATCGGTGTAGGCGTTTACGCTAACCTCGCACTCATCACACACTCTTCAAGCGACTTTATCCTCGACTTCACTTGCATGCTCCCCGGTATGCAGCAGCCGCAGGTACGCAGCCGCGTCGTAATGGCTCCGGAGCACGCAAAGCGTCTGCTCATGGCCCTGAACGACAACATCCAGAAGTACGAGCAGAACTTCGGCAAGATCAACCTGCCGGAGGCACAGCAGCCTCGCACAGCTACTCCGTTCAACAACCCGGAGGCTTAATCAACGCACTCGTTAGCTCTCCGTCTGCTTCCTGAAGCAGACAGCTTGAGCCGATATGCATATAGGCGCAATTCCCGCAAGGGAGTTGCGCCTTTTTTGATTGTCAACGACGTGCTAAAGCAGCGCGTAGCGGAAAGCTAATACCGTAGCCTCCTACGGATAGTCCGTTCCTTCTCGCTCTCTGCGCCATAACCCTCAACATTTTCCACCGTTCGCGTCCGCCGCCCAATCGGATTCCGTCCGCCGTCCGATCGGATTCCGTCCGCCGTCCGATCAGATTCCGTTCGGAGCACGATGAAAGAACTTGAGCTTTTGCATCATTAAAAACATGCGTTTACCATGCAAAAGTAGTAACCATCGAAGACACGTTCCTTTCCTTCACGAGGTTGTCAAATTGCTCCTTGTTCAGAAAATATCCCTCCAAAAGGGTGCGCTTATCAGATTTAATTTGTATTTTTGCCATGTCATATCAGAGTTCGTATAAACAAGATATAATGTTTAGTCCCAAAGCGAAACTTTCTGTGTGGGGCTTTATCTTTCAACTATTTAAATTTATGTGTTAAACCAATGAAGAAACTACTCATTTACACAATCATGTGTTTTCTTTATATCACGCTCACGGCAACAACGTGCGATGATATTGATTACAGAACGGTATGCATCCGTAACAATACAAGTGATACGATATTGCTGGGAACAGTTCGTAATTCGCCTAGACAAAAAACTCTTACGTTGAGTGAGTTTTTCGCTTATAGCGTTCAGTACTATGATACGATACCGCCGAACGAAAACACGTTCTTTGGAATATTCGTTGATCATGATATATCCCTTCTTAATCAAAAACTTTTTATCTTTGTCTTTAAGTCGGAAACTCTACGCAATTTTACCCCGGAACAACTCGTTGAGCGTGACTATTGCGACGGAAAGTTTTTCTTGAATTGTGCCGACCTTGATAGGGCGAATTATAGCTTCTCGTATAATGGCGAATGATTAAACGTTTAATCAATATTACTATTATGAAAAAACTACTTTCGGGTGCGGCATGGTCAGTTGATATTGTTGCGCTCCTCGCTTTTATGGTATGAAGCCTTGCTCTTTTCGTTTAAAAGTAGTAACTTAGCACGCAAAACAGCAGTATATGATTAACATTCCGCGTTGGGAACAACGTCTTGACAGCTATCATAAGGCACTTGCACGCCTCGCCGAGATAGTCGGCGCCAGCAAAAAGCGGGCGCTCAACGAGTTTGAGCGCGACGGACTTGTGCAGCGATTTGAGCTCACACACGAACTCTCGTGGAAACTCATGAAGGCGTATGCCGAGTATCAAGGCTACGACGGCATCGGAGGCTCGCGCGACGCTACACGCAAAGCCTTCGAAATGAGCCTTATAAGCGACGGGCAGTCGTGGATGGACATGATAAAGAGTCGTTCGGATGCTGCGCACAATTATGAAGGCTCCGTGATAGACGTTCTTGTTGACACTATAATAAACAAGTATTATCCTCTCTTCGCTGATTTTTGTCGGAAATTGGATGCGCTTCGCACCGACGCTGACGACTGACGAGTGGGGAAGAGTGGTCTACGCAAAACAATAACTGAACAACCTATTAGTATATGATAGAAAAGATTCGTGGTAAAGTAAAGGAGATATTCAATTTAGTTGGGTCTTTCCTTGCAAGGATACCTGCATACTTGATACCCATCGTGGCAAGTGTAGTCCTTGTGATTGTTCTGTGCGTGTTAGTGTTGTGCCTCTCAGACAAGTGGGAGAGTTGCATCCCCTCTAAAATGGTGCCCGACTATAAGGAGTCAGACGGCAGGGTGAGCTTCTTTTGGAACGACTTCAATTTCTATGGCATTGTTGCTACAGTCTTGGCGCTTTTCTCGCTTTGGTATACGTTCCGAGCATACCGTTCTCAAAGTCTCACGGAAAGCAATACGAGAAACGTGTCTATAGAGGATCAGAGAAACAAGTTCAAGGATTTTGCTCGGCACGAATATCGCAATCTCGTAGTAGTGATGACCACTGCGGTTAAGTTCTTTTCAAAGGCAAACCAGTTGAATGGATACAGAACGTCCTATCCTTCTGAGAGTCATGTGCTGAAATTGCAGGCAGGTCCAGAGGATTTCGTGTTGGATATTGACTCGAAGATGGCTGCTACGGTGTCTGAAATGCGCCTTCTGCTGAGAAACTACAATATAGAAATAGAAGTGGCGTGCAAGCATCTACAGAGGGTTGCAATCAACAACGATGCGCTCTATAGAGATTATGACAACCTTATATTCAAACCATTGTTTCTGGTGAAGAATGCCTGTAGAATGGAGGCTGATATGGATATGATGGAAGAAAAGAGTGAGTCTAAAAAGAAAGGAAAAGATGAACGCATTGAAGAACTTGTAGAACGTGCTGCTGAGATTATGCTTACAGAGCATCTGGGCAAACTGAACAGATCGTTGACAAACCTTTTAAAGGTTCTGAAAGACAGCACGGACTCTGCAGATATAAAAGATAAAATAAGTTATAAGCACTATTTCAAGATGCTGGCTAAAGGTCCGGGCATGCTCTTCGAGTGTGACAAGACCGCAGCTCTGGAGCGCTCATTCCATGTGCTTTTCGGAAATAAGCGTGCAGAAAACGAGGAATACAAGCCGCTGCTTTACACGTGTCTTTTCAATAAATACAAACCCGACTTTAAATTCGGGGAGAGTATAGACAAGATATTGAAGACTCTGCAGGATCTGGAAAAGATAAGTTCTGAAGATTTCAAGTGGCTGAAGTTGTATGGGGAAATGCTCGGTGATATAAAGGAGAAAAAAGAATTCGATTTTCAGAAATTCTTCCTTCTGATGCTCATTATGGACATACTCGTGGAGCTGCCCAATATAGGAATGGTCAACTACGAATATGAGCAGACGGTAGCGAGATAGTGAGTAGGGTGACGACCCTACGCACTGCCCATTATATATATAATGTGTAACCACGCAGCAAACAGCATGTTACGCACGCGTTTCAATCAGGATAAACCTCGGTTGCTATTCGTGAAATGGTCGTATATTATTGTGAATGTCTGTTAAAATATCCTGTCGCACATTAAATTTTTAATTTCGTAG
>ERZ1031897.153-NODE-153-length-24460-cov-11.892276_pt1 | contig 24460 bp, 18 predicted proteins | sample MGYA00517881_ERZ1031897 | MGnify/ENA primary metagenome ERZ1031897 (study PRJEB33719, sample SAMN04261280) | wastewater metagenome | biome: rural village; feature: human; material: feces | host: Homo sapiens | place: El Salvador | collected 2013-01-07 ... | reverse complement strand
TGGCTCGATTTCTCCTTGCCTCGGCGTCCATGCCTCGGCATTTCTGTGTAGCATGTGCATAATTCGACAGTATCTAAGCAGCTTCGCTATTCGCGGACTCCGGAGTGTATGCAGCCCACCGCGGTGCCCGCGCGAATCGTCCCTTACGTTATGGCGTAAATAGTAAATAAATAATAGGAAAAGATTTATGAATCTGAATCATTGCTGGTCACACTGTTATGTGTGAACAGTAACTTCTGAATTGAAAAACTGAGTTGGAAAATGTGAAAAAACATAGTAAAGATGTAAAAATATATGTTATAATCATGTATACACAAAAAAACTGAAAACACAGGAGGATAAAATATGTCATATATTTACAAAACAAAAGGAACCTGTTCAACACAGATTGAGCTTGACCTCGATGGAGATGTAGTACATAACGTAAAGTTTACAGGAGGCTGTAACGGAAATCTCCAAGCTATCCCAAAGCTCGTTGAAGGACTCACAGTTGCCCAGGTAGAGGAAAAAATAGGTGGAATTAAATGTGGATTTAAGAATACATCCTGCGGCGACCAGCTCGCAAAAGCATGCCGCGAAGCATATGAAGCCCAGAAGTAATGAAATAACTAGTAAAATAGCTTCCGTATATAAACATGTAGCTCCAAAAGCTCTCCCATAGGGAGAGCTTTTGAATTAAAAAAATAATTCTGTCATGCTTCGCGCACAACAAAGTGGATCCGGGAAGTGCACAGTGTGTTCAGAATAAAAAATATGAACTGCCACGGTGTTCCATAAACTCAAATAGCATGAAGCACTATCACCAAAACACAGCCTGTCCGGGCAAAAAGCCGTGGCTGACTTCATATTTTTTATGAGGAATATACTGTGTGCTCCCCGGACCTCACAGCCTCCCATGCGCGAAGTCTCCCCATTAAAGCTCGGCACTCCCACAAATATTTTTATAAAATGTTTACAAAACATTCATCCCTTTAGGTTGTGCAATCATCCTCAAAGTGTTACAATAACACTATTGTGAGCCTGTACAAGGGCAATTTGAAGTTATAGGAGAAAAATATGAGCGCATTATCAAAGATCTTTGGTTCTCACAGCGAGAGAGAGCTTAAGAGAATTTACCCGATTGCTGACAAGGTTGAGTCGTATAAGGAAGCAATGGGAAAGCTTTCCGATGAAGAATTAAAGGATAAGACAAGGGAGTTTAAAAAGCGTCTGGAGGACGGAGCAACACTTGATGATATTCTTCCGGAGGCATTTGCTACAGTAAGAGAGGCTGCTAAGCGTGTGCTTGGCATGGAACATTATAGAGTACAGATAATCGGTGGTATTATTTTACATCAGGGACGTATTGCAGAGATGCGAACCGGTGAAGGTAAGACACTTGTTTCTACACTTCCTGCATACCTTAATGCACTTGAGGGCAAGGGTGTGTGTATTGTCACAGTCAATGATTACCTTGCAAAGCGTGATGCTGAGTGGATGGGACAGGTTCATGAGTTCTTAGGGCTTAAGGTCGGCGTGGTACTTGGCGGCATGGACAATGACGAGCGCAGGGAGGCTTATGGCTGTGATATTACATATATCACAAACAATGAGCTTGGATTTGATTACCTGCGTGACAATATGGTTATCTACAAGGAACAGCTTGTTCAGAGAGGTCTCCACTATGCTATCATCGATGAGGTCGATTCAGTGCTTATCGATGAGGCACGTACACCTCTTATCATTTCAGGACAGAGTGGCAAGTCGACAAGACTTTACGAGGCATGCGATATCCTGGCTACACAGATGAAGCGTGGTGAGGATGTTCCTGAGTATTCAAAGATGGATGCCATCATGGGCATTGTCCAGGACGAGACAGGTGATTTCATCGTAAATGAGAAGGACAAGGTCGTAAACCTTACACAGGATGGTGTGAAAAAGGTAGAACAGTTCTTCCATATCGAGAACCTTGCAGATCCGGAGAATCTTGAAATCCAGCACAATATCATACTTGCGCTTCGTGCGCACAACCTCATGTTCAAAGATCAGGACTATGTGGTAAAGGATGATGAGGTGCTTATCGTAGATGAGTTTACCGGACGTATCATGCCTGGACGCCGTTATTCGGACGGACTGCATCAGGCTATCGAGGCAAAGGAGCATGTAAAGGTTAAGAGAGAGAGCAAGACCCTTGCCACAATCACATTCCAGAACTTCTTCAATAAGTTTGACAAGAAGGCCGGTATGACAGGTACAGCTCTCACAGAGGAAAAAGAGTTCCGTGATATCTATGGCATGGATGTTGTCGAGATACCTACAAATAAGCCGGTAGCGCGTATTGATTTGCAGGATGCTGTATACGCTACCAAAAAGGAAAAGTTCAAGGCAGTTGTGGATGCGGTTAAAGAGGCACATGAAAAGGGACAGCCTGTTCTTGTAGGTACAATCACCATCGAGACATCAGAGCTTTTGAGCGGCATGCTCAAGAGAGAGGGAATCCCTCACACAGTATTAAATGCCAAGTTCCATGAGAAAGAGGCAGAGATTGTTGCACTTGCAGGACAGCACGGTGCAGTTACAATAGCAACCAACATGGCAGGCCGTGGTACCGATATTAAGCTTGACGATGAGGCAAAGGCTGCCGGAGGTCTTAAGATTATCGGTACAGAACGCCATGAGTCAAGACGTATAGACAATCAGCTCCGTGGACGTGCAGGACGTCAGGGAGATCCGGGTGAGTCACAGTTCTTCATCTCACTCGAGGATGACCTCATGAGACTTTTCGGTTCGGAGCGTCTGATGGGCGTTTTCAATGCTCTCGGAGTACCGGAGGGCGAGCAGATCCAGCATAAGATGCTCACATCTGCTATCGAGAAGGCTCAGGAGAAAATCGAGGCCAACAACTTTGGTATTCGTAAAAATCTTCTCGAGTATGACCAGGTGGACAATGACCAGAGAGAGATTATCTACAGCGAGCGTATGAAGGTGCTTAACGGTGACAACATGCGTGATGCTATCCTTAAGATGGTTCAGGAGCAGGTTGAGAAGTCTGTCGACAGATGTATTTCCGAGGAAATTGACAGAGCTGACTGGGATCTTGTAGAGCTCAACGAGCTTGTGCTTCCGGTCATTCCTCTTGATCCGATTACAAAAGAGGATATTGAGTCAATCAAGAATGCAAAGCAGCTTAAGCAGTACTTAAAGGAAAAGGCCGTCATGCTTTATGAGCAGAAGGAGACAGAATTCCCTGAGCCTGAGCAGTTCAGAGAGATTGAGCGTGTCGTGCTTCTTCGTGTAATCGACAGAAAGTGGATGGATCACATCGATGATATGGCACAGCTTCGTCAGGGAATCGGCTTACAGGCTTATGGACAGAAAGATCCAATCGTAGAGTACAAGATGGCAGGCTTTGATATGTTTGACGACATGATTTCAGCTATCCAGGAGGATACTGTCAGACTGCTGTATCATGTACAGGTTGAGCAGAAGGTTGAGCGAGAGCAGGTTGCAAAGATTTCGGGCACAAACAAGGATGAGTCAGCACAGAATGCACCAAAGCGCCGTGCAGCAGCCAAGGTATATCCGAATGACCCATGTCCATGCGGCAGTGGCAAGAAATATAAGCAGTGCTGTGGACGTGTGAAGTAAATTTTAAATGGCTGTAATCGTTGCTGGTCACACTGTTAGGTGTGAACAGTAACATAAAATAAATAAACAAGAACGAATGTTCTGAAAATTGTGGACAGAGTCGATTTTTTGTAGTAAAATAAAGCACGTAAGTGCATACTATAAATGATTGACTTTGTCTTTTTATAATTTTACAAAAGCAGTATTTAAGATTTTTTGGAGGAAGCGTGCGTTATGGAATTTAAACTGCATTCAAAATACAAGCCGACCGGCGACCAGCCACAGGCGATAGAGCAGCTTGTGAAGGGCTTTAAGGAGGGCAACCAGTTTGAAACCTTACTTGGAGTTACAGGCTCCGGCAAGACCTTTACCATGGCCAATGTCATTGCAGCACTCAATAAGCCTACACTTATCATATCGCACAATAAGACACTGGCGGGGCAGCTCTATGGTGAGATGAAGGAGTTTTTCCCCGAAAATGCAGTAGAGTACTTTGTCTCCTACTACGACTATTACCAGCCTGAGGCTTATGTGCCGCAGTCTGATACGTACATAGCCAAGGATTCCTCTGTAAATGATGAGATAGATAAGCTCAGGCTTTCAGCCACGGCAGCGCTCACAGAGCGAAAGGATGTCATTGTCGTGGCATCTGTTTCCTGCATATACGGACTTGGAAGTCCTGATGAGTGGACAGGCATGAGTATTTCGCTGCGCCCGGGGCAGGAGAGGGACAGGGATGATCTCGCGAGGGCTCTCATAGATTTACAGTACACCAGGAATGATATGGATTTTCACCGAGGCACCTTCAGAGTGCATGGTGATGTGCTTGATATATTTCCGGCAAATGCCGATGATACGGCAATCAGGGTTGAGTTTTTCGGTGATGAGATAGATCGGATAGTGGAGGTTGATGTGCTGACCGGCGAGGTAAAGTGCTCGCTTGAGCATACGATGATTTTCCCTGCATCCCACTATGTAGTTTCGCAGGAGAAGATAAATGAGGCCTGCCTCAATATAGAGAAAGAGCTTGATGAGCGTGTGAAGTATTTTAAAGGCGAGGACAAGCTCATAGAGGCTCAGCGAATAGCAGAGAGGACCAATTTTGACATAGAGATGATGAGGGAGACAGGCTTCTGCTCAGGAATTGAGAACTATACGAGACATCTGAACTTTGCAAAGCCGGGTGAGCCTCCTATGACACTCATAGATTTCTTCCCGGATGATTTTCTCATAATCGTGGATGAGTCACATATCACGATTCCACAGATAGGCGGCATGTATGCGGGTGATCGCTCCAGAAAGACCACTCTTGTGGACTATGGCTTCAGATTGCCCTCTGCCCTTGACAACAGACCTCTCAATTTCGAGGAGTTCGAGGGTAAAATAGACCAGATGCTCTTTGTCTCAGCCACTCCGAATAAGTATGAGAATGAGCATGAGCTGCTTCGTGCGGAGCAGATTATCAGACCGACAGGACTTTTGGATCCTGAGATATCAGTGCGCCCTGTTGAGGGACAGATTGATGACCTTGTGTCAGAGGTCAATAAGGAGACTGCAAACCATCACAAGGTGCTTATCACCACACTCACAAAGCGTATGGCGGAGGATCTCACAAACTATATGGCAGAGCTTGGCATCAGGGTAAAGTATCTGCATTCAGATATAGATACACTTGAGAGAGCGGAGATAATACGTGACCTGCGTCTTGACGTATTTGACGTGCTCGTCGGCATCAATCTGCTCAGGGAGGGCCTTGATATCCCGGAGATTACACTTGTTGCCATACTCGATGCGGATAAGGAAGGCTTCCTTCGCTCAGAGACCTCACTTATCCAGACGATAGGACGTGCCGCACGTAACAGTGAGGGCCATGTTATCATGTATGCTGACAAGATTACAGACTCCATGCGTGTCGCAATTGACGAGACAAAGCGTCGTAGAAAGGTACAGGAAGAGTACAATGAGGCTCACGGTATCACGCCACAGACTATACAGAAATCCGTGCGTGATCTCATAGCTATCTCAAAGAAGGTGGCGGCCGATGAGAATGCTCTTGACAAAGATCCGGAGTCAATGAGCAAAAAAGAGCTTGAGAAGCATATTGCAGATATAGATAAAAAGATGAAAAAAGCAGCGGCAGAGCTCAATTTCGAGGCGGCTGCTGAGTACAGAGATAAGCTTATTATGCTTAAAAACACATTGAGAGACGTAAAATAAAAGCTTATAACATCCGGAAGCAATTTGGAGGAACACAAATTATGGCAAAAAAAGAAAGAAAATACATCAAAATACGAGGTGCCAGCGAACACAATCTAAAGTGCGTCAGTCTCGACATCCCGAGAGATGAGTTTGTTGTTTTTACAGGACTTTCAGGCTCCGGCAAGTCATCACTGGCATTTGATACCATATATGCTGAGGGGCAGCGCAGGTACATGGAGTCACTTTCATCGTATGCGCGTCAGTTTTTAGGACAGATGGAAAAGCCGAATGTGGAGTCTATAGAGGGACTTCCGCCTGCCATTTCCATTGACCAGAAATCCACCAACAAGAACCCACGTTCAACTGTCGGAACGGTCACAGAGATATATGATTACTTCAGACTGCTTTATGCCAGAATTGGAATACCACACTGTCCGAAGTGCGGGCGTGCCATTACAAAGCAGACGATAGACCAGATGGTGGATACTGTTATGGCGCTGCCTGAGCGCACCCGTATCCAGCTTCTTGCACCGGTGGTCAGAGGCCGCAAGGGTGAGCACCAGAAGCTGTTCGAGAGAGCCAAAAAGAGCGGATACGTGCGTGTGATTGTAGATGGCAGCATGTATGAGCTCTCCGAGGATATTCCGATGGAGAAAAATATAAAGCACAATATTGATATTGTTGTAGACCGTTTGGTTGTAAAGCCGGGCATAGAGAAGAGGCTTACTGATTCACTTGAAAATGTATTTGAACTGACAGAGGGCAATGCAATAGTTGATATTGTGGATGGCGAACAGATGACCTTTTCCCAGAATTTTGCGTGCCCTGACTGTGGCATAAGCATAGATGAGGTTGAGCCGAGAAGCTTCTCCTTCAACAATCCGTTCGGAGCATGCCCGACCTGCTACGGACTCGGCTACAAGATGGAGTTTGACCCGCAGCTTATGGTGCCTGACTCATCGCTTTCAATATCAGAGGGCGCCATACAAGTGATGGGCTGGCAGTCATGTACAGACCCAAAGAGCTATACCTATGCGACACTTCGTGCGCTGCATGAGGGCTATGGGCTTCCTCTCGACACACCGATTGATGATTTATCTGCAGACATGAAAAAGCTGCTTTTTTACGGTGGAGATGGCAGGGTGCTCAAGGTCAGATACAAGGGTCAGAGAGGCGAAGGTGTCTATGACCTTGTATGGAACGGCCTTGTGGACAATGTTGAGCGCCGATACAAGGAGACCTTTTCTGATACGGCAAAGGCAGAGTATGAGCAGTTTATGCGCATTACTCCGTGTACGAGCTGTAAGGGGCAGAGACTTAAGCCGTCGTCACTTGCCGTTACGGTTGCGGACAAGAACATATATGAGATGACCTCCATGTCTGTGAAGGAGCTTGTGAAGTTCCTTGCTGATATAGAGCTTACAGAGCAGCAGCACTATATAGGAGACCAGATACTAAAGGAAATCCGTGCGAGGGTTGGCTTTTTGCAGCAGGTCGGCCTTGATTATCTCACCCTTACCCGTGGCACGGCAAGCCTTTCAGGAGGGGAAGCCCAGCGAATCAGGCTTGCCACGCAGATTGGCTCAGGACTTGTAGGTGTGGCATATATACTTGATGAGCCAAGTATCGGACTGCATCAGAGGGACAACGACAAGCTGCTTGGTGCACTTATGAATCTTAAGAATCTGGGAAATACGCTCATAGTTGTGGAGCATGATGAGGATACCATGCGTGCAGCGGATTATATCGTGGATGTAGGACCGGGAGCCGGTTCACACGGCGGGGAGATAGTGGCAGCAGGCTCGTTAAAGGACATTATAAAGTGCAAAAAATCACTCACAGGAGCATATCTGAGCGGTAAAATAAAGATACCGGTGCCACAGGAGAGGCGCAAGCCAAGCGGATATATCACGATAAGAGGAGCCAGGGAGAATAACCTGAAAAATATTGATGTGCAGATACCTCTTGGTATCATGACCTGTGTTACAGGCGTGTCGGGCTCGGGAAAGAGCTCATTGACCAATGAGATACTCTACAAGCATCTGGCCAAATCCTTAAACAGAGCCAGGTGTATCGCAGGTGACCACGATGGTATAGATGGTCTTGAACAGCTTGATAAGGTCATAGACATCGACCAGTCACCGATAGGCCGTACACCCCGCTCTAATCCTGCCACATATACAGGTGTGTTTGACATGATAAGAGACCTGTTTGCATCAACACCCGATGCCAAGGCAAAGGGCTATAAAAAGGGCCGTTTCAGTTTCAATGTAAAGGGCGGTCGGTGTGAGGCCTGCGGCGGCGATGGAATCCTTAAGATAGAGATGCATTTCCTGCCTGATGTATATGTGCCGTGTGAGGTCTGTGGAGGCAAACGATATAACAGGGAGACACTCGATGTAAAGTACAAGGGCAAGAGTATATACGATGTTCTTGATATGACAGTGGAGGAGGCACTTGAGTTTTTCAAAAATGTGCCAAAGATCCAGAACAAAATCCAGTCGCTGTATGATGTCGGACTATCCTACGTGAAGCTCGGACAGCCGTCCACAGAGCTTTCGGGTGGTGAGGCACAGCGTATCAAGCTTGCCACAGAGCTTAGCAGAAAGAGTACCGGAAAGACCATATATATACTTGATGAGCCTACCACAGGACTGCACTTTGCAGATGTACACAAGCTTGTGGAGATACTGCGCAGGCTCTCGGACGGAGGCAATACTGTAGTTGTTATCGAGCACAATCTCGATGTGATAAAGACAGCTGACTATATCATAGATATGGGACCTGAGGGCGGAGACGGCGGCGGAACCGTCATAGCGCAGGGCACACCTGAGGAGATATGCGAGGTAAAACAGTCATATACAGGCCGGTTTTTGAAACCATATCTGGAAAAAGACAAGGATAAACTTTAAAATTTTATTAAATATGACCTTTTTCAAAAAAAAAGTTTGAAAAATGGGATTTATTGTATATAATAAGAGAGTGTATGTGTAAATTTAAAGATATGGCAGGAAAGGGGCTATTAAAATGGTCGGATCAGATATCGGAATCGATTTAGGAACAGCAAGTATACTTGTTTATATAAAAGGAAAGGGTGTTGTGTTAAAGGAGCCTTCAGTAGTAGCCTTTGACAGGGACACCAACAAGATTAAGGCAATCGGAGAGGAAGCACGCCTCATGCTCGGAAGGACACCGGGTAATATCGTTGCAGTCAGACCGCTGCGTCAGGGTGTTATCTCAGATTATACAGTTACAGAGAAGATGATCAAGCACTTCATCCAGAAGGCGCTTGGTAAGAAAAGCTTCAGAAAGCCGCTCGTGAGCGTATGTGTGCCAAGTGGTGTTACAGAGGTTGAGAAGAAGGCCGTTGAGGATGCTACATTTGCAGCAGGAGCCAGAGATGTTAAGATTATCGAGGAGCCGATCGCAGCTGCAATCGGTGCAGGTATTGATATTTCAAAGCCATGCGGAAATATGATAGTAGATATCGGAGGCGGTACATCAGATATAGCAGTTATCTCACTCGGTGGTTCGGTAGTCAGCACATCTATCAAGATAGCCGGAGATGATTTTGATGAGGCAATTGTCAGATACATGAGAAAGAAGCATAACCTTCTCATCGGAGAGAGAACAGCTGAGGATATCAAAATCAAGATTGGTACATGCTACCCTCTCCCACAGCCGGAGACAATTGAGGTAAGAGGAAGAAACCTTGTAACAGGACTTCCAAGGACTATTACAGTCAGCTCAGAGGAGACAGAGGAAGCACTTCGTGAGGCAACTCTTCAGATAGTTGAGGCAGTGCACTCAGTGCTTGAAAAGACTCCACCGGAGCTTGCAGCCGATGTCGCAGACAGAGGAATCGTGCTTACAGGAGGCGGTTCGCTGCTCAGAGGTCTTGAGGAGCTTATCGAGGAAAAGACCGGCATCAATACAATGACTGCAGAGCAGCCTATGACATGTGTTGCTATCGGTACAGGAAAGTATGTAGAGTTCCTTGCAGGCAAGAGAGATGAAGAATTCTAGAATATACGTTTTATAACAGGCAGCCGTGAGGGCGATGATATGTCCCTGCATTGCAGGAATGTATTGTCGCTTTTTTGTTAATATTGTTACAAATGGGGATATTACAGTCAGGGGGATTAGTGAACAAAATAAAGGATATTGGGAGAGGCGTAATAAATCTGGTATTTCCACCGCGCTGTCCGGTATGTGATGGTATAATTGGTCCGGTTGAGAGATATATACACAGCAGATGCTGTGAAAAGCTCTTTCCGGTTGAGCAGCCGCAGTGTATGCGCTGCGGGAAGCCGGTTTTGTCTGAGCGAAGAGAGTATTGTGACGACTGTGCACGGGCACTAGAGCATCACAGGCAGATGCGGGAAGATGACAGCTACAGGCAGGGCAAGGCGCTTTTTGCATACAAGGGCAGCATAAAGCAGACCATGTACAGGTTCAAGTATTCAAACAGACGTGAGTATGCGGCTTATTTTGCACAGACAGCAGTGGAAAGATATTCGGACTGGATACAGAGATGTGGGATAGATGTTATTATTCCGGTGCCGATGCACCGTAAAAAGATGCGCCAGAGAGGCTACAATCAGGCAGAGTGTTTTGCAAAGGCATTGTCTGAAAAAACAGGCATAAGGATGGCAAAAGGGCTTGTGCGCAGAGTGAAAAATACCAGTCCACTCAAGACAATGGGGTATGTTGAACGCAGAAATTGTCTCGAGGGGGCTTTTCAAGTGGCGGATAGTATTGTACAATATGACCAAATACTAATAGTAGATGATATATATACTACAGGCAGTACGGCGGAGTCGATTGGGCACGAGATAGCAAAGAAATGTCCCGGCCGTGTATATGTGCTGTGTATTTGCATAGGACAGGGAAGTTAGGAGGGTTTTATCAGATGAGAATATCTAATTGCAAGGGCTGTGGCAGAATATTTAATGTACTGTCAGATGAGCAGTACTGCCCGAACTGCCAGAAAAAAATGGATGAGAAATTTGATATAGTAAAGAGATTTGTTGAGGATAATCCAAATGTGCCGGTTGAGACAGTGGCCAAGGAGACGGATACATCCATGAAGCAGATAAATAGGTGGATACGTGAGGAAAGGCTTTCGTTTTCACCGGATTCATCATATGGTATACCATGCGAGAACTGTGGCAGGATGATACGTACAGGTAGATTTTGTGATGAGTGCAAGACTAAGCTCACAAACACACTACGCAGTGCCCTTGACACACCAAAGAGCCGGGATAGGCAGCTGTGGCAGCAGGATGACAAAAACCGTATGAGATATATCAGGTAACAGGTAAGAGGATGATTTATGATAAACGAAGAAAAAGTAAGGGAACTGTTTAATATTGCTCTATGTGACAGCAAAAGCGATGACAGCCGTGTGCAGAAGCAGTCCGCAAGCTATTACGGATGGGACTATATATGGAAAGAGGGCTTAAAAAGCTTCTTTACAGGTACATTCGCATTTGCAGGGCTTGTTGTGATGTGGGTTGCTGTCAATGCAGCAGAGCTTTTGGACAGAATCAATAAGCTTGATTTTAAGGCAATGGGTGTCACAATAGGCATACTGTATATTGCATTTATGGCGGTTTACATTTTTGTCACAATTGTGGTGTATACTGCAAGATATAAGGCCGGCAGAAGAGAAGTGCGCAAATACGCAAATCACCTGAAGGCAGTGGGCAGAATATATTCCCGTGAGGAAAAGATTAAGCGTTAGGGAGGCTTTATGAACAAGTTACTGGAAATTAAGGATAAGGCAGTCAAATTTTGCGGTGAGTATGAGCACTTTATACTTCCGGTTGTGAGATTTGCTGTTGCATTTATCGCATTTATAACAATAGATTTGAATATCGGCTATATGGCGAAAATCAGCTCGATGCTTGTGGCACTGCTTTTAGCGCTTGTGTGTGCACTGCTTCCGGTGAATGCAATACTCTGGATTGCTTCGATTATGATACTTTTAGATATGTATGCGCTGTCCATAGAGGTTTTTGCTATCACATTTGTACTTCTTTTAGTACTGTATTTTGTCTATTTTCGTTTTGCACCGAAGGATGGCATGCTTGTGATACTCACACCTATATGCTTTCAGCTTCACATACCATCTGTTGTGCCGGTTGCAGCAGGTCTTTTAAGAAGAGCTTATTCGGTTGTTGCAATAATATGTGGCACACTGCTGTACTATTTCCTTGACGGAATCAGACAGAATGCATCAGCGCTTGCAGAGGTGGTAGATAAAAAGGGGCAGAGCACTACAAAACTCAATGTGACAATGGGACAGCTTCTTGACAACAAAGAGATGTTTATAGTTATGGCAATCTTTGTTATCACCACACTGGTGGTGTATCAGGTCAGACGATTGAAAATCAACAATTCATGGACTGTTGCTACCATAGCAGGAGGGCTCATACAGTTGGTTGCACTTGTTGTTGCTTATCTGGTGCTCGGACTGCCGGAGAAGATAATCTGGCTTGTGCTCAGCACTGTAGCAGCTATTTTTGCAGGTGTTGTCATACAGTTTATATTTATGAATCTTGACTATGCGCGTACAGAAAACGTACAATTTGAGGATGATGAATATTACTATTACGTCAAGGCAGTTCCAAAGAAGATGATTGCCAAGGAGGAAAAGGTTGTAAAGCACTTTGGCAATACAGGAAGCCTTGGAAAGAAGATTCCGAGACATAATCAGGAAAATATCAGCAAAGAGGCTATTGCAAAAGATCTCGAAATAGACGAAAATATATTTGAGGATGACAAATAGTTACATAGTATAAGAGAAAGGAGGGCGCTATGGATAATGTGAGTGGTGTATTGATACGCTTCAAGGATCAGTTCCTTACATTCACAAATGTGCCGGGCATCAAAATCGGTGTGATAGACATTATAGAGATACTTATTATTTCAGTGCTCTTCTATCATATACTTTTGTGGATAAAGACCACGAGGGCATGGAATCTGTTCAAGGGCCTTATTATCATACTGTTGTTTGTGCTTGTTGCAGCATTGTTCCAGATGGATACGATACTGTGGCTTGCTGAGAAACTCTTTAATATAGGTCTCGTGGCACTTGTTGTTATTTTTCAGCCTGAGCTTCGAAATGCCTTGGAGAATATTGGTGGAAAGACCTTTTTGGGTGATTTTTTCAATACCGGCAGAGGCGAGATTGAAAAATTCTCCGACAAGACAATCGATGAGCTGGTGCGTGCATGCTTTGCGATGGGCAGAGTAAAGACAGGAGCGCTAATAGTCATGGAGGATGAGATAAATCTGGGAGAGTATATCAGAACAGGAATAGATGTGGATGCCATACTTACAAGTCAGCTCCTCATCAATATTTTTGAGAAAAATACACCGCTTCATGACGGAGCGGTTATCGTGCGTGGCAACCGTGTGGTGTCAGCTACATGTTACCTTCCGCTATCAGACAGCCTGTCACTCTCGAAGGATTTGGGAACCAGACACCGTGCAGCGGTCGGAGTCAGCGAGGTAAGTGATTCGCTTACTATCATAGTTTCAGAGGAGACAGGATCAGTTTCTACAGCATACAAGGGGCAGATTGAGCACGATATAGATGCCGATCATCTACGCACACAGCTTAAGCTTCTGCAGAACAGACATAGGGAGCCAGGTAAATTTGAATTAATTAAAAGGAGGTTTAAGAATGGGAAAGAAGCTTCTAAAAACCTTCACAAATAATATAGGCTTTAAAATACTTGCGATAGCATTTGCATTTATACTCTGGCTTGTGGTCTACAATCTCAATGACCCGGTCAAGACAAAGACATTTACCACAACAGTCACCGTCACAGGCCGTGATTCGGTTGTTGACAAGGGGCTATGGCCTACCATCAAGGATTCGGAAAAGACCATCAGCTTTTCGGTATCAGGCAAGAGAAGCTATCTGAACGAGCTTGATGATTCTGATTTTTACGCAAATGTCGACCTTGCAAATATCATAGTAGATAAGGATGATACGAATAAGGCAAGCGTAAAGGTAGATATTGGATGCACCAAGTACAGACATTCGATTACCTTCAATGGTGGAGACCATATGCTCCCGCTTTCGGTTGAAAAATATATGCAGAAGCAGTTTGAGGTAAAGGTATCATTGGATGGAAGTCTCTCAGGTGCGAAAGCACTGGGAAACAAGCCACAGGCAAATCCAAAGGTAGTAAAGATCGGAGGTCCTGAGTCAATTGTTTCAACTATAGCATCGGCCAATGTAAATATAAAGGTCGATGACAATACCATAATATCAGATAATCAGATAACTGATCGCGGTGATCTCACTCTGATTGATGATAATGGCGATGAGATAGATATATCAAAGCTTGATGTGGACAGCCAGTATCAGTCTATAGCAGTGACAGTTGATGTCCTAAGTACCAAGGAGGTCCCTATCAAGTGTACTACGACAGGCTCGCCGGCAGGAGGAAAGAGCGTGCTCGGAGTAGAACTATCAGAGGAGTCTGTAATGCTCAAGGGTAATGCAGAAGCATTGAACAATATCACATCTATAGATGTGGGACCAATCGATATATCGGGTGCAACAGACGATATAAGTACATCTGTTGACCTGACAGGATATCTGCCGGATGGAGTTTTTATAGTGAACTCATCCAAGGCAAAGCTCAGTATAGATATAAAGATTGAAACAAATGCGACTTCAACCATGACGCTGAACAGCTCCAATATCACATATGACGGACTTGAAGAGGGATATACGCTTACATTTGTAACAGATAAGAGCAGTGTCATAGTAAGCGGCACCAAGTCTGATATAGATACACTTTCGGGAACTACACTGAAGGGTAAAATTGATGTGACCGGCCTTGATGCAGGTACACATACAGTGACGGTAAAGCCAAATCTGGATGAGACCAAGTACACATGGGGCGAGATAAAGGTTCAGATAGTTATCGGAAGGGAAGGTGACGGAGGCGGCACAACGGGAACTGATGGTACAGGAACAGCCTCGGGCTCAACAACAGGAGACACCGGATCAGGAAGCACCGGCACAGGTGGTACGTCATCGGGCAGCACATCGTCAGGAAACACCGGCTCTGACAGTTCATCACATTGATAGATATATAACCGAAAAGAGGTAATAAAAGTGGTAGCACAAAAAATAATAATCAAAAATCCTACCGGATTACATTTACGTCCGGCCGGCAATCTCTGCAAAGAGGCAATGAAATTTAAATCAAAGGTAACATTTTTATATGACGAGAAAAATGTAGCTAATGCAAAGAGTGTACTTTCAGTGCTTGGAGCATGCATAAAGTCAGGCGATGAGATAGAGCTTATCTGCAATGGCGAGGATGAGAGTGAGGCACTTGAACACCTTATACAGTACATCAAGGATGGACTCGGAGAGTAGTACACAAGGAAACAGGTATACATGGAGAAACATATATATGGAGAAGCTTTTAACCATAGTCGTTCCGGCTTACAATGTTGAAAAGTATATAAAGAACTGTCTTGACTCGTTTATAGATTTGTCTGTGCTCAGAAGTCTGGAGATACTCATAGTGGATGATGGTTCCACAGATTCCACAGCCAGCCTGGCACATACCTACGAGCAGAAATATCCATACAGCTTCAAGGTGCTCTCCAAGGAGAACGGAGGCCATGGATCTACCATCAACTATGCGATACCGCGCGCAACAGGAAAGTATTTCAAGGTGGTGGATGGTGATGACTGGCTGGACAAGAGCCTTCTGCCACAATTTGTACAGCTTTTGAAGCACACGCACTCGGATGTCATATCCAATGACTTCAACCTGGTCGATGATAGGACAAAGAAGGTCACAAAGCGCAGAAAGGCAGTGTCCAACTCTTATCACTACAACAGGGAGTGGGGCTTTGCTGAGGCAGTCATGGACCCGCTGATCACTATACATTCCATGACCATACGTACTGATGTATTGCAGAAGAATGATATTCGTGTGGATGAGCATTGCTTCTACGAGGACCAGGAGTATATACTCTATCCTATACCATACTGCACAAGCATCACGTTTTCACCTCTGCCGCTGTATCAGTACAGACTTGGAAGGAGTGGTCAGAGCGTGGACATAAAGATGATGATCAAGCGTCATGACCAGCACCTTAAGGTGCTTGATGCACTGTTTGAGTACAACAACGTGCATGGCAATCTGCAGACCTACAAGAAGCAGTACCTTGAGCGCGGCATAGCCGAGGCAGTCGATGATGAGTACCAGATATTTCTGGCAAAGGGCAATGATACAAGGAACGTTGAGCAGATGAAGAAGTTTGACGAGATGCTACGTGAGGAGCACCCGGGAGTGTACCAGGCGTGCAGCAGGAAGAGCGTCTGGATGCTTAGAAAAACAGGTTTTAAGATATTTCCGATGGCAGCATGGGTCTATAGCAGACTGCGTGGTAATTAATTTCATGAATAGGCGTTAATGAGTATGCAATACTCTTTTTAATAATAGTAATCAGGACGGATAGAACAGTTAATGAGTAAAATATTATCAATCATAATACCAACATATAATGCAGAAAAGTTTCTGAATAAGGGGCTGTCGTCATTTCTGGTATGCAGGGATACAGATGCACAGACAGCACAGCACAACTGTAAAATGGCAACGGAGGGCCGCTTTGAGGAAATAGATATTGACAAGGCTATACTCGATAAGCTTGAGGTGATAGTCGTAAATGACGGCACACCTGACAGAAGTGTTGAAGTGGCGCAGAAATTTGTGGACTGGTATCCGGATACATTTGTCATAGTAAATAAAACAAATGGTGGACACGGTTCTGCAATCAACACAGGCGTGGAGCATGTGAGAGGAAAGTATTTAAAGGTGGTCGATGCAGATGACTGGGTAGATACGCTTGCACTAAAGAAGTTAATTACCACATTGCAGGTATTAGAGGCAGCACAGGAAAAGCAGGATACGCGTGTCATGGATGCTATGTTGATGAGCTATACTACCTACGATCTGCAGAAAGCAGCCAAAGGAGATATACCTTACGAGGAGCATCTTGTTGTTCCAGGAACAAAGCATGATAAGAGTGTGGATATTCAAAATCTGGGAGGACCATATTCATCACAGGTGATAGCAAAACACTTTGATGATGTATACTGGGGACTTACATTTCACGGCATATTATATAACACTGCATTTTACAGAGGGCTTGCACATAAACTGGCAGAGGGCATTTTCTATGAGGATCAGGAATATGCTGCAGTGCCGATGGCATATGCTGATATCATATATGTATATGATGAGCAGCTATATCAGTATAGGATAGGCGATGTAAGCCAGAGCATATCTATGGAAAGCTCGCTTAAGAGGCTGTCTCACTATGAGACGGTCATCAGAACATTGATTGCTGAAGGGGGTAATTCAGAAGAATTTGCACCGGGAGGTAAGCAAATATGGGGCATAAAGACTGCAAAGTTCATAGATGATTACTATCAGCTGTGTCTTATAAAAAATCCGGACAAAAAGATGCTGAGAGATAGGATGGAGAAATTTACATCTGAGATAAAGTCGGCAGACGGATATATATATGGTCTGATAGAAAAGAACTACAAGGTTTTTAGGCTGTTAAATAAGCTTCATATGAATGAAAAAGTCTATCAGAAGGTGTTTATACCAATGGTGCACTTAATCAGAAAATAATCATGAAAGAAACCAGAGAAGAGATGGAAACGAAAGTATTATCAATAATTGTACCCACATACAAAGCAGAACAGTTCCTTGACAAAGGCTTGAGCAGCTTTATACTTGACGATGGGCTTATGGACAAGCTCGAGGTAATTGTGGTGGACGACGGAACACCTGATAATAGTGTTGAAGTGGCTAAAAAATACATTAGCAGATATCCGGGAACATTTAGGGTACTTAGTAAGAAAAATGGAGGACATGGTTCTGCCATAAATGCCGGTATACAGGTAGCGGAGGGAAAATACTTTCAGGTGGTCGATGCGGATGACTGGGTAGATACGGACGTATTGTCAGACATAGTGGAAATGCTTGAAAAAAATGATGCAGATGCGTTTATACATGCACATCGCACATATGATATAAGCACGGAGCAGATAGAACATAAGCATGTGCGGTGTCCGGACGAGTCTAAACAATACAATCTTGAGCAGATGATGAGCTTTTGGGATGATATATACTGGGGCCTTACATTCCACGGAGTATTGTACAATACAGAGTTCTACAGACAGCTTGGATACAGCCTTATAGAGGGAGTATACTATGAGGATCAGGAGTATTCGACTATACCGCTTGCATTTGCACAAAAGATTAGGATATATGATGGAGAACTATATGTTTATCGTATAGGAGATATCAATCAGAGTGTCAGTACCAAAAGCCTTATAAAACGTCTGCCGGATTTGGAACAGGTGATAATCCGTCTGGCGCAGGGATGCAGCCTGAAGGAAAAATTTGCAGCGGGCGGTGAGCGATACTGGCTTAAAAAGCTCACAAAGTGTGTCACAGACTATTATCATGTGGCTCTTATAATCAATCCTGATAAGAGAGCAGGCCGGGAAAGAGTGAAAGAACTGAATAGAAAGCTGCGTGGAGAGTATCCATGGCTGTATGATATGTGCCATGCGAAATACATGATATTTGATGTGTGTAGTCATTTGCATATGAGCGAGCATATGTATACAGTGACTATAGGCAGTCTTACTGAGCTTCGCAGCAGGATGAAGCGTGCGAATAAATTGCCACTTGAGTGTGTATAAATAAAGTGGTACAATAATTTGCTGTGGGAAATAATATAGTAGAGAAGAGGATGAATATGAAAGAGAAAAAAGTAAAGCTTCTTGTTATATTTACCTTGCTGCTGACAACATTAGGGCTTGCAGGCTGTGGCAAGAAGGATTATAAGACCTTTCCGGATAAGTACACGCTTTCATCAGTGGATGTAGGCGGCATGACAGCGAAAGAAGCAAAGAAAGCTATCAAGAAGGCAATAGATAAATACCAGATTAAAGTAAAGCTTGATGATGCAGAGTTTGAAATGAATGCAGAGGATCTCGGAATTGAGTATAATGAAAAGGCGGATATGCAGACTCTCATCAATGCGGCAAATAGAAATAAAGAGCCGGATAAGCAGGTTAAGCTGCTTATTATGAAAAAGGGTGATGAACTGGAAAATGCACTCGTTGATTCATATATCACAGCCATGACAGAGGCACAGACAGATAGTACTTCTAATACAGATAATGATACTGATGATACAAAACAGGCAGATAAATCAGATGCTGAAATATTTGACATAAAGACAGTAGTGCCTTATCGTGCTACCATCACCTATAATGCTGATGCAGGTCAGTTTGAAGGAGTGGATGGAGTATCAGGAGACGCTCCGATATATGATAAAGCAGCTACCAAACTTTCAAGTGCTGTAAAGGAAATGAAGAAGAAAGCAGAGCTTGAATCATCTACAGGTTACGTAGAAGGCGAAAAGGCAGCGGATAGTGATGCAGTCAAGAAAGCACTCAAGGAAGCTGATGCATACCTTGATGTCACGGTAACATGCAACTTTAATCCGGCTACAGGTGAGCCTGCTACGGAGACTGTAGCTAAAGAACAGATAGCACAGTGGCTTATAGTGGGTAATGATGGTCTTACAGTGTCGCTTGATGGTGAAAATATGGCTACATATTGTACACAGCTGGCGCAAAAGCATGATGTTTCAAAGAAGAAAACAGGTAAGTTTAAGACTACAAGTGGAGATACAATAGATGTACCGGTAGCATCATCTGGTCAGACCGTAGATGGAAATAAGCTTTATGAATCAATTTATGAAGCTATAGATGGAAAAAAATCAACAACGGTCGAGGCTGTATATAGTGAGGCAAAGGTTGAAGAGACAGGTGAATTTGTCACATATGGTGGCAACTACTGTGAGGTTGATTTGACAAATCAGATGGTATATGTATACAAGGATGGCAAGCAGGTAGTGTCAAGCCAGTGTGTTACCGGCTGTATAGCAAAAGGACATGGTACACCTACAGGAGTATACTCCATATTCTCAATGGACAAGGATAGATACTTAAGGGGAGATGGATACAAGTCGTGGGTAAATTTCTTTGTTCCGTTTAACGGAGGAATAGGCTTCCATGATGCTTCGTGGAGGAGCACATTTGGAGGTAATATATACCTGTACAGCGGAAGTCATGGATGTATTAATATGCCATATTCTGAGGTGAAAAAGCTGTTTGCTAACGTGTCAATGGGCGAGACCGTTATAGTATATGGTGGAGCAACGTCAGTTGATGGCAAAGAACAGTCATTTACAGGACAGGATGCTTACAGTGTGACAGAGGGGGATGCCAGCTTTAATCTTGGAGTGACAGCACAGGATAATGCCAAGCTCACATATGTCAGTGATAATGAGTGGGTGGCAAAAGTTGATGAGAGTGGAAATGTGACACCTGTTGGAGTTGGAACAGCCACCATTACAGTAAAGTCTGAGGCAACAGCGGGCTATAGGGCAGGAACCAAGACCATTGCTGTCACAGTTAATGCTAAAGCTCAGCCACAAAAGCCGACGCAGCAACAGCCACAAAAGCCGGCGCAGCAGCAACAACCACAAAAACCGGCAGCAAAGAAAGATGCTTCTGTCAATGTGAGTGAGTCAGACGTATCATTGGAGATAAATGGTACAAAGAAGATAAACATATCAGTAAGCAGTGATACAGGTGCAACAGTAGAGGTGGAATCAGGAGATGCCTCAGTAGCAACACTTGACAGCAATGGTAACATTGTTGCAAAGAATGAGGGACAGGTGACATACAAAGTATACACCAAGGCCACAGGAAGCTATAATGCAAGCAATGTATCATATGTTACAATTAAAGTTTCAAAACCGGCAGAACCGGAGACTCCTGATGATACAGGAGCAGATGCTGAATAGCTTGTTATAAACGTAAGGGATACACGGAGAAAATATTGCTCCGTGTATCTTTTTTAGTATCTGTAATTCAATTATTAAGTGATTATTTACAAAATATGACATTTATATAACATTTTTTTGGAACTAATAAAAATAGACAAAATATGCAAAGTGGTGTAAGATACTATAGAATTAGAATGCAAATTATGCAAAAGTATGTAAAGGGTAGGAAAATGGAAAACAACGAACCAATAAGAGATCAGGAAATTGAAATCGATTTAGTAGCGCTGTTTCACGAATTAGTGAAGCACTGGAAGGCACTTGTGACATCAATGGTGCTTCTTGCAGCAGTATTTGGACTATATTCCAAGATTACATTTGTGCCGGAGTATGAGGCATCAGCAGAGATGTATGTGCTGACCAAGTCTACATCCATCACAAGTCTTGCTGATATCCAGGTAGGCTCGAGTCTGACAAACGACTATGAGTATGTCATCACAGGCAGGACCGTTTTATCACAGGTAATTGACAATCTGAATATGGATGAGACATATGAGCAGCTCAGCAAGAGGGTTTCGATAGAGAATCCGACAGATACACGTGTGCTCAAGATTGTAGTTACAGATACTGATTTAGATGCCTCAAAGACAGTGGCAGATGAGATTGCAAAGGTTTCATCTCAGTATATTGCTGACAATATGGATCAGTCACAGCCAAAGATTATCCAGACAGCATATGCTTCAAAGACACCGGTAAATAATAATATACTTAAGAATACCGTTATCGGTGCTGTACTCGGGCTGTTCCTTGCAGCGGGTATGGTTGTGCTTGGATACATGCTTGATGATACAATCTCCAATGCAGATGATATGGAGACCAGAACAGGTCTCAAGGTGCTTGCATCACTTCCTGTTGATGAGACAGAGTATGATGGAGCCAAGACAAAGAAAAGAAAAAAGAAAAAACCCCAGTCATCTAAATCAAACGATAGCAAGAGTAAGAAGAGGGCAGTTTAATGGAAACAGTAGTTATTAATCAGATAAAAGACCAGAGCTATACAATGAAGGAGTCTCTTCGAGCTCTTAAAACAAGCATCAGCTTCAGCGGAAAGGGCGTGAAGTCTATCCTCTTTACCAGCAGCGTGCCAAATGAGGGAAAGACAACCGTAGTTATGGATCTGGCCCGTTCGATGGCAGACTCTAAGAAGTCAGTACTTGTAGTAGATACCGATATGCGTAAGTCAGTCCTTGTAGGACGACTCAGAGCGAAAGTGGAGAGCGGTGGAAAGATATACGGACTCTCACATTATCTCTCGGGTCAGGTATCTTTGGACAAAGTGATATATGCGACAAATATCAAGGGTGTGTTCATTCTTTTTGCAGGACATGAGGTACCAAATCCTACAGAGCTTCTTGAGACAGAGGAGTTTAAAGAGCTTATCGAGTTTGGAGAGAAGAACTTTGACTATGTGCTTGTCGATACTCCTCCTACAGGAGCTGCGATTGATGCGGCCGTAGTTGGAAAGAATGTAGACGGAGCAGTAATAGTTGCTGCCCAGAATGTTACAAGCAGCCGTGCAATTATCAATACAAAGCGCACGCTTGAGGACTCGGGAGTCAAGATATTAGGAGCAGTGCTCAATAAGTGTAAATTTGAAGAGTCTAAGTATGGTCATTATTATGGAAACTACTATGGTAATTACTATGGCAATTATTATGGCAGGGATGATGACGAAAAGTAACAGGCACAGACATAGATGAATGACGGAGAATAGTGCAGATGAAAAAAAAGAAAAATATAATTATTACGGCAGTAATGATTGTACTTATTGCTATTATAGCGATAATACTTGTAAAGATTAACAGCAGTAATGTCAGTAATAAAGAAAATAAAAATTTCAAAGCAGATACAGAGAATGGTATAGTAAGCGAAAACAGTCAGAATGCCACCGAAGATAGTTCATCATCTACTACTGGAACAGAGGATTTTGCTATATTTGGTGTTGACAGCCGTTCAAATCAACTGGATAAAGGAACAAGATCAGATTCAATTATGATAGTCAGAGTGAATCATGATGCAAAGACGGTTAGGATTGTATCAATATTCAGAGATTGTATGATGAATATTGATGGACATGGGTATCAGAAAGTGACACATGCACATGCTTTTGGCGGGCCAAAGCTGGCTGTAAGGACATTGAATGAGAATCTTGATCTTGATATAAAACATTATGTGACAGTGAATTTTAGTTCGGTAGGAGATATTGTCGATGAAGTTGGCGGTATAGTGCAGGATCTTGATGATGAAGAGGTTAAGGCTATTAATGGATGTATAACAGAAGTTAATGGTATTAGAGGTACTAATTCATCACAGATTACAAAAGCAGGCACATATACGCTCGATGGCACACAGGCGGTAGCATATTCACGTATCAGACATGCGTCAGGTGGTGATTACAAGAGAGCTGAGAGACAGAGAACCGTGCTTTTTAAGGTATTTGAGTCGGCAAAGAAAATGAATGCGGCTTCTAAAATCAAGGTTGTATCTGATCTGATAGGTAAAGTAAATACGGATTATCAGACGGATGAAATTTTATCAATATTTAAGAATATCTCAGAATATACTATAGAAGATTCTACAGCATATCCGCAGGTGTTCTATGGTGGAACAGTTGAAGGTGCATGGGTGGAAGTACCTACATCATTGTGTGACATGGCGACAGGTATTCATAAATTTTTGTACGATGATGACAGCTATTCACCATCTGCAACAGTGACAGAATATAGTAGTACAATGTCAGGAAAAGTAAGTGGACCAAATAATGATTTAACAAATACAGATTTTGGGGATTAAATATGAACTTCAGAAGAGACGGAGACAAATACCTCATTACAATAGAGGTAATAGCACTGATAGCAGTACTGGTATTCGGTGTGCTGCACTTTGTAATGCCGGATAGGACACAACAGAAAAGAGAACCGCAGGAAGCAATCGGCACTGAGCAGAATACAGAGCTTGTGGATAGTGCAGACACACAGACAGTTGACACTGATGCAGCCGTGGCTGCATTTAGCCCATCTGACACGGTAAAGGCTAAGCTTGATTCCATGAGTGTTGAGCAAAAAGTGTCTCAGATGTTTATTACAAGACCGGAGGAAATTACAGGAGTATCCAAGTTCACTCAGGCAGGAAATAAGACAAAGGATGCTATAGGGACATATCCACTTGGCGGTTTCATCTTCGCCAAGGATAATTTCTTTGGAGAGGGTGCAACTATCACCATGATGAGCAATATACAGAAATATGCACAGGATAGCGTTGGAGTGCAGATGTTTCTTGCAGTTGATGAAGAGGGTGGTGATAAATCACCACTCGCAGTAGGCAATGCATATGAAGCAGAGAAAGCTCCGTCAGAACTGGGAAGTGCAGATGAGGCAGGAAAGAGTGCATCAAATATAGCTTCGTATATGAAGAAGAGTGGGCTCAATATGAATCTGGCACCTGTAGCGGATATGGCATATGGTGATAATGCAGATTATGATATATACACATTTGGCACAGATTCAGCCACAGTAGGAGATAGCGTGGCTGCGCAGGTGAGCAGCTACAACAGTGCTGGAGTATACTCAATAGCCAGATATTTTCCAGGAAAGGGGAAAGCCACGACTGATAGTACTACAGGCATGCTTTGGATGACAGATTCGCTTGAGGAGCTTGAGGCAAC
>ERZ1031897.144-NODE-144-length-25057-cov-7.654828_pt1 | contig 25057 bp, 19 predicted proteins | sample MGYA00517881_ERZ1031897 | MGnify/ENA primary metagenome ERZ1031897 (study PRJEB33719, sample SAMN04261280) | wastewater metagenome | biome: rural village; feature: human; material: feces | host: Homo sapiens | place: El Salvador | collected 2013-01-07 ... | reverse complement strand
GATACAATTTATTGTTAGTATCGCTGCATGCTGCGGAGGTCGGAGACCTCCGCTACGTTTGTTTTAGTCCTGATTTCCGATAGTGAGTTTCTTCAGCGCATAGAACGAACCGTTGAAGATATTGAAGTCTACATATCCCTTTATGCCGGGCAGCTTTCCTGCGTCTGTGTGCTGCCAGAAGTGCCACGTGCCCTTGTATTCCACCTTATCTACATAGTAATGCGCTATCCAGTAGGGATAGTCGTCGAATACGGGTGCGTCCAGATAGTTCTCCTTAAATTTATAATATGTGTATATGATAGGCTTCACGTGGTATTTGTCCTCTACGATGTGCAGCCATGTAAGAATGTCGCGCTGGAAATCTTCCACATTGCGGTCCTGCGGCTTGTGCTCCACGTCGAGCACAGGCGGAAGGTCGCCGTTCTCCAGTCGCACTTGTTTCAGGAAGAAGTAAGCCTGGTCGCGAGCCGACGATTTGTTGCTCCAGAAGTGATAGGCTCCGCGAATCAGTCCGTGTTCGCGAGCCTGTCGGAAGTTCTCCTTGAACTTGTTGTCGGTGCGCGACGAACCCTCGGTCGACTTTATCATGACGAAGCGCAGCGGATAGCCCTCGATATTGCTGTCGCGCAGCTTGTCCCAGTCGATGGTGCCTTGATAATGGGAGATGTCGATGCCGTGAATCTCGTAGCCGGCGGGATAGTTGGTGTCGCCGAAGAGCGCACGCCAGCGAAATCCGGTAGGACTGACGAAGTAGGAGTAGAAAGCCCACATATACACGCATACGCATATAGCAGAACTTGTCCACCATACGGCGCGCGGGTTGCGAGAGAGTAGGGCGGAGAGGCTTGAGCGGCGCTTTTGCTTGGTCGTGGAGCGTCGTTTGCGTGGTTTGTATGTGCGTTTGTTTGCTTCCATATTTTTACATAAAAAAGAAGAGCAGAATGACCATTGTCACTCTGCTCTTTCTGTATTAATTCTTTAGTTTTGAACAAGCAGAGGTTTACTTAGCCTGCTCAAGCATCAGAGTCTTTGTAGTCTGGTCGCATACCTCTGCCGGACCCCAGTACTGAACCGGACCCGGGTAGACGTAGCAGTCGTTCTTAGCCCACTCCTCGCGGTGAGCAGCGAGGAACTTGTAAGGAGCACCATCGAGCTCAACGAGAGCCTTGCGGATAACCGGCTTGTTAGCACCGTTACGACGCTCGATGTTCATCATCATTGTAATAGGCACACCACCTGCGATCCACTGCTCTGCAGGCGCTGTTGTGTTCTTGATGACAGACATGTAGCCAGTCTTGCCGTTGCTGATGAGGCGTGAAGCGTTGAAGCCGAGTGAGTAGCAGTAGTCAGCGTCGTAGTTAGACGGAGCTGCGCAACGTCCCTCGTAGCCGAAGAAGTGGTGCTGAGCAGAGAAGTGACCGTTGAACTTGCCCTCTTCCTTCCAAGCCTCGAGCTTAGTAGCTACCATGCGAGAAAGAAGCTTCTCAGTCTCGATGAGCGATACCTGAACGTTGCCGTGCGGGTCGCGGTCGAGGCAGAGCTGACGAGCTACGTCCTCAGGAAGCGACTCGAGAACAGCGAGGTTGTCCTTAGCGATAGAGTTCTTAACGAAGTCGATCTGCTCCTCTTCGTTTGCGAACTCGCGTGACTCGCCAGTTGTCGGGTCGGTGAGCACCTCGTTGAGCTCAGCGATGAGCTTCTTGATAGCCGGGATGAACTCGATGAGACCCTCCGGGATGAGTACAGTACCGAAGTTGTTGCCGTCTGCAGCGCGGTCAGCAACAATCTTAGCGATGTATGTTACAACGTCGTCGAGCGACATCTCCTTAGTCTCGATCTCCTCAGAGATGAGGCATACGTTAGGCTGTGTCTGCAGTGCGCACTCAAGAGCGATGTGAGAAGCCGAACGGCCCATGAGCTTGATGAAGTGCCAGTACTTGCGTGCTGAGTTACAGTCGCGCTGGATGTTGCCGATAAGCTCTGAGTATGTCTTGCAAGCTGTGTCGAAACCGAAAGAAGTCTCGATCTGCTCGTTCTTCAAGTCGCCGTCGATGGTCTTCGGGCAGCCGATAACCTGAACGCCGTACTTCTTAGCTGCATAGTACTCAGCGAGTACACATGCGTTGGTGTTAGAGTCGTCGCCACCGATGATTACGAGAGCCTTGATGCCGAGCTCGCGCAGAATCTCGATACCCTTCTCAAACTGCTCTTCCTTCTCGAGCTTTGTACGACCTGAACCGATGATGTCGAAACCGCCAGTGTTGCGGTACTGATCCATAAGCTCTGATGTGATCTCGATGTAGTTGTGGTCAACCAAGCCGCCAGGGCCGAGGATGAAACCATAGAGCTTGTTCTCTGGATTCAATGATTTAATACCGTCAAACAATCCTGAAATTACGTTGTGGCCACCAGGAGCCTGACCTCCTGAAAGGATAACGCCTACGTTGAATGCAGGAAGCTCTGTCTTCTCGCCAGCCTCAAAAGTGATAACAGGCATTCCGTATGTGTTCGGGAACAACGCCTTGATCTCTTCCTGGTTACCTACTGACTGTGTTGCCTCACCCTCTACGGCCTTAACCGGACCCTGGAGAGCCTTAGGCAATTTGGGCTGATAAGCAGCTCTTGCAATCTGCAATGCACTAATTTCCATGTGAATTTAAATAATTAAAATATGTAATGTATAAATAGATACTTTTTTTGCACTGCAAAAATACACTTTTTCTGTGACATACCGAAAAAAACTAAAAGAAAACGAACTATTTGAAGTTTTTTATAAAGAATACTTGTTGCATATTATTTTTTTTTCTATCTTTGGCGTGTTAATTTTATCTTTTAATCAATAATCATTTTAATTTGTTATGGCAAACAAAAGAAACCTGAAACGCAATATCAACTATGTTTGTAGCGAACTTTTCTCAGAGGCAGTAGCTGCTTCAATGTACAGTTCAAAGACAACAGAGGAGGATGTGAACGCATTGCTCGCTTCTATCCTTGTTATACACAACGACTATGTGCGCCGCGTGTCGCACCAGGAGCCGGGCCTTGCGCCGAAGCTCTTCTACAAGGATCTTGTGAACAGCTTCAACAAGCAGGTGTCTGAGATTGTTGACCAGGTGGTTAACCTCGGCTAATCGAAATTTTAAATCAAATATAAACATAAACAAACACAATGAGTTTTTTGCAACGCATTTGCAAGACACTGTTGTATAAGCGCATGGGGTGGACCACTCATATAGAAGTGGACCACCCCGAAAAGTATATACTCTGTCTTGCTCCACATACCAGCAACTGGGACTTTATTATCGGACTTCTCTACTCGCGTGCCGAGGGCATCAAGGCTAACTTCCTCATGAAGAAGGAGTGGTTCTTCTGGCCGCTTGGCGTATGGTTCCGCCATCTCGGTGGCATACCCGTTAACCGTTCGAAGCATACAAGCATGACCGACGCTATGGCAGAGGCAGCGCGTCGCGAACCAAACTTCAAGCTTTGCGTTACGCCGGAAGGCACACGCTCGCTTAACCCTAACTGGAAGAAGGGCTTCTATTTCATCGCATTGAAAGCCGAACTGCCTATCCTGCTCTACGGTCTCGACTTCGAACGCAAACTGATAGAATGTACGCAGATGATTGTGCCTACGGGCGATGTGGATGCGGACATGAAGCGCATAAAGACTTATTTCAAAGATTTCAAGGGAAAGAACCCTGAATTGTTCACCGTCGGTGAACTTGACTAATATGAGAAACAGATTATTGTCGGTTTTGGTGTTCGCAGCCGCTCTGATGGCGCTTCCTGCTACGGCAGGGTCGCACAAGACGCTGTCGGCGGCTCAGCTGGATACTCGTCTTAAGAACTATGTGCTCGCCACACGAGCAAAGAATGTCGTCTACGCCGTACAGCCGTATATGGAGTCGTACAGCGTAGACGATGCTCGTCGTGTGCTCACGCTGAATGTGAGCACAGGCTTTGCCACGCAGAACTTTACGGAGAAAAGCGTGGGCTATTATTATAAACGTCTTGCCAAGGCTTTGCCAAAACCTTACAATCGCTATCAGCTGCGCATCAACACGGCTGGTATGCCTATAGAGCAACTCGTACCTGGCGCAAAGCTGCGTAGCGGTAGCGCACCCGGAGGATGGGGACGCATCAACTACGATGGCGCGCCGTGGGTGATGAACGAGTCGCAGCCCAACTTCGTGTCGCACGGACTCTTCGACCGTCACATTTCTCTTTGGCAGTCGCACGGCATCTATTTCGACCAAAAGAAGAGACGCTGGAAGTGGCAGCGTCCAAACCTTTTCTGCACCAACGAAGACCTCTTTACACAGACTATCGTTGTGCCTTATCTCATTCCGATGCTCGAGAACGCCGGCGCTGTGGTCTACACACCGCGCGAACGCGACTGGCAACGCAATGAGGTGATAGTAGACAACGACGGTAAGAACGGATATGTTGAGGACGACGGTCGCGAGAAATGGCGCACTACCGAAGAACGTGGCTTCGCTTTCCATCGCGGCATGTATCACGACGGCGAGAATCCGTTCGAGCAGGGCACAGCACGCATGGTGCGAACAACGAGGAAAAGCAACGAGTCGTGGGCGGCGTATCAGCCAACCATACAGCAGTCGGGTCGCTACGCAGTATACGTGAGCTATCAGACTGTAGCCAAGAGCGTAAGCGATGCGCAATACATCGTCGTGCACAAGGGTGAGCGCACTTTGTTCCGCGTAAACCAGCAGATGGGCGGCGGAACGTGGGTTTATCTCGGCACGTTCGACTTCGATGCTGGCAATAGCACTGCCAACCGTGTAATCGTTACCAACTCGTCTACGGAGAAAGGCGTTGTGACGACAGATGCTGTGCGTTTCGGCGGCGGTATGGGCAACATACAGCGTGGCGGATCGACAAGCGGTATGCCGCGATGCCTTGAAGGTGCGCGATATAGTGCGCAATGGGCGGGCGCTCCTTACTCGGTTTATAGTAGCAAGAACGGCACCGACGACTATGCCGACGACATCAATACACGCTCGAATATGCTCAACTGGCTTGCAGGCGGGTCGGTATATGTGCCGACTCGCGAGGGAAAGAACGTGCCTTTCGAGCTTAGTCTTGCGGTGCATAGCGATGCCGGAGCCACACATGTACATGATTCTATAGTCGGTTCGCTGGCTATATGCACCACCAACTTCAACGACGGACGTCTTGCTGCCGGCGTGTCGCGACAGATTTCGCACGACTTCGCCAATATGCTCCTTACCGGCGTGCAGCGCGACCTTACAGCTACCTACGGCAAGTGGACACGCCGTTATCTGTGGGACCGCAACTACAGCGAGACTCGCAAGCCGGAAGTGCCTTCGGCGATTATTGAAACGCTGTCGCATCAGAACTTCGCTGATATGCGCCGCGCATTAGACCCGAACTTCCGCTTCACTCTCGCACGTTCGCTCTATAAGACCATACTGCGTTATGTCAACGGCAATCACTCGCTTGCGTGCGTTGTGCAACCTTTGCCCGTAAGCAACTTCCGTATACAGCGAACAGCCAACAATCAGTTGCAGCTCTCGTGGTTACCAATGAACGATCCGTTGGAGGCAAGCGCCGTGCCTACTACATATAATATATATATAGCAGAGGGCAGGGGCGGTTTCGACAACGGACGCAGCGTGACTGGCACATCGTTCACGTTCACACCTAAGCCGAACGTGGTTTATCAGTTCCGTGTCACGGCTGTGAATCGTGGAGGCGAGAGTTTCCCGTCTAACACACTTGCTGCTTGCATAAGCGCTCAGGCAGGAGCGCGTGATGTGCTTGTTGTAGATGGCTTTACGCGTCTTGCAGGTCCGGCGGTTGTTGACGACGGCACACGCCAAGGCTTCGACCTCGATGCCGATATGGGTGTTTCGCTCGGCATGAACGCAGGTTGGGTAGGCAGACAACTCGACTTCGATCGCTCGCGTGCAGGTAGTGAAGGTCCTGGCGCTTTAGGCTATTGCGAGGACGAACTTGCAGGCAATTTCTTTATGGGAAGACAGCAGAACGAATCGGTTTGCCATGTTGCGGACATCGCGGCGTCGGGCGCTTACAATGTCGTAGCGTCGTCGGTTGAGGCTGTAGAGAACGGCTTTGTGAAACTTTCTGATTATCGCATCGTCGACTTGATGTTCGGATTGCAGAAAGACGATGGCTACTCGCTTGTGCGCTACAAGACCTTCTCGCAGTCGCTGCGCAAGGCGCTTGAGACTTACGTACGTGGCAACGGACGCGTACTCGTAAGCGGTGCGTATGTGGCGAGTGATATGCAGCTCGATGCTGAGCGCAGCTTCCTCTCCAATGTGTTTAAAGTAGGATTAGGCGGACAGAACAAGAATATCTCTACGAATCTTGTGAACGGACTCGGCATCAACTTCGACATCATCCGCCGACCTAACGACCGTCATTACGCAGCACAGTCGGTAGATATCATTAATCCGCTTGCGCCGGCGTTCTGCGCTATGCGCTATGCCGACGGCACCGATGCTGCTGTGGCTTACGACGGCGCCGACCACAAGGCGTTTATCATGGGTTTCCCGATGGAGTGCATCAATAATGTGCGTTCGCGACAGCAGGTGATGAAGGCTGTAATGACATTTCTTGCCAAGTAATTTGGCTATTTCAAGCAAACACTATAACTTTGCATAGTTATTGAAGGAAAAACTAAAAAACATATAATATAATGTATAGAACGAATACATGCGGAGAGCTTCGTCTCTCTGATTGTGGCAAGACCGTGACTCTTGCCGGATGGGTACAGCGCACTCGCAAGATGGGTGGTATGACATTCGTTGACCTCCGCGACCGCTATGGTATCACACAGCTCGTCTTCAACGACTCTGACGACAGCGACCTTTGCGCACGTGCAGGCAAGCTCGGACGTGAGTTCTGCGTGCAGGTGACTGGCGTAGTAAACGAGCGTGAGAGCAAGAACGCAAATCTGCCTACTGGCGATATCGAGATTATCGCTAAGGAACTGAATGTCCTCTCGGAGAGTGTTACACCTCCGTTCACTATCGAGGACAACACCGACGGCGGCGACGATATCCGTATGAAGTATCGCTACCTCGACTTGCGCCGTCCGACAGTTCGCAAGAATCTCGAACTGCGTCACCGCATGACTATCCTCATCCGCAACTTCCTCGATGCGCAGAACTTCATCGAGGTGGAGACACCTATCCTCATCGGTTCTACACCTGAGGGTGCACGCGACTTCGTTGTGCCTTCACGCATGAACCCCGGACAGTTCTACGCTCTCCCGCAGAGCCCGCAGACTCTGAAGCAGTTGCTCATGATCAGTGGTTTCGACCGCTATTTCCAGATTGCAAAGTGTTTCCGCGACGAGGATTTGCGTGCAGACCGTCAGCCAGAGTTTACTCAGATAGACTGCGAGATGTCTTTCGTTGACCAGGACGACGTTATCAACCTCTTCGAGGATATGGCTCGCCATCTGTTCAAGGAAGTACGCGGCGTTGAGTTGCCGGCTAAGCTGCAGCAGATGACATGGCACGAGGCTATGCGCCGTTTCGGTAGCGACAAGCCCGACTTGCGTTTCGGTATGGAGTTCGTAGAGCTCATGGACGTACTGAAGGGCACAGGCACATTCTCTGTATTCAATGAGGCAGAGTATATTGGCGGTATCTGCGTACCTGGTTGCGCCGACTACACACGCAAGCAGCTCGATCAGCTTACAGATTTCGTAAAGCGTCCGCAGGTAGGCGCAAAGGGCTTGGTTTACATCAAGTTTAACGCTGACGGCACAGTGAAGTCGTCTGTAGACAAGTTCTACACACCTGAGGTGCTCGCAAAGGTTAAGGAGACAACCGGCGCCAAGGATGGCGACCTCGTTCTTATCCTTTCTGGCGACAACGCCAACAAGACACGCGTTCAGCTCTGCTCTTTGCGTCTTGAGATGGGCGACCGTCTCGGTCTGCGCGACAAGAACAAGTTCGAGTGCTTGTGGATTATCGACTTCCCTCTCTTCGAGTGGAGCGACGAGGAGCAGCGCCTTATGGCTACTCACCATCCGTTCACAATGCCAAACCCGGACGATATCCCATTGCTCGACGAGCATCCTGAGCAGGTACGTGCTAAGGCATACGACTTTGTTTGCAACGGTATCGAGGTAGGCGGCGGTAGCCTCCGTATCCACGACAGCAAGCTGCAGGAGAAGATGTTCGGCATCCTCGGTTTCACAGAGGAGCGCGCCATGGCACAGTTCGGCTTCCTCATCAATGCCTTCAAGTACGGAGCACCACCTCACGCTGGTCTCGCATTCGGTCTCGACCGTTTCGTGTCTATCATGGCAGGTCTCGACTCTATCCGCGACTGCATCGCATTCCCGAAGAACAACAGCGGACGCGACGTGATGCTCGACGCTCCTTCTGCTATCGATCAGAAGCAGCTTGACGAACTTCAGTTGAAGGTAGATTTGAAAGCTTAGTAATCATTTTGATCACAATATACGTTGATATAAATCAATAAATGTGAAAAATATTAAGAAAAAGTCCGGATTTCCGGACTTTTTTTGTATTCAGACGTTGCTTTTGGAAAATATTTTACTAATTTTGTAAACAAAGGGAACCCAAGCGTGTTGAACGTAAGGGACTTTATTAATGTTTTTATTAGATTATGGCAGAAAAGAAAGCAACAGAAAAGAAGGTAGCTGCAAAAAAGACAGCTACAAAGACTACAGCAACTAAGACTGCTGCAAAGCGTTGTGCTACAAAGAAGGCTGAAGTAGTTTTGAATGTGGACGCAGAAAGCGTTGGCTTCCGCGCAGGTGATGTTTATCAGGCACTGGCTGCAGCAGGCAAGGCACTGAGCGTTCAGGAAATCGCAAAGGCTGCTAACATCAGCAGCGAAGAAGTTTACCTCGGTATTGGCTGGCTCTTCAAGGAGGGCAAGGTAAAGAACGAAGAGAACCTCATCACCTTGGCATAAGCAAGGTAAAATTGCATACAAAAGGAGCTTTTACATATCTTTATGTAACAGCTCCTTTTCTATTTGTATATACCGATAAATATTGCTCATTTTTATTTTAAGAAATGATAAAAAATATTTATCTTTGCATATCTAAAACTTTTAATAATATGACTCAAGATAGAAATCACCTGGTAATCATGGCTGGTGGAGTAGGAAGTCGTTTCTGGCCGATGAGCACAGAAGACAATCCGAAACAATTTATTGATATCCTCGGAGTAGGCAGAACCCTTCTGCAGCTTACATACGACAGATTCAAGGGAATCTGTCCGCTTGAGAATGTTTGGGTGGTGACGAACAAGAAGTACGCCGCACTGGTACGCGAGCAGCTTCCTGAAGTGCCTGCCGAGAACATCCTTCTTGAGCCATGCCGTCGCAACACGGCGCCATGTATAGCATACGTCACATGGCGCATCAAGGCTATCAATCCGAAGGCTAATGTAGTAATCACACCGAGCGACCACTTCGTTACCGATGTGGAGGAGTTCCGCCGTGTCATCACGTCGAGCATGAAGTTTACAGCCGAGACCGACGCCATCGTAACCCTCGGCATGTCGCCGACACGCCCCGAGACTGGCTACGGCTACATTCAGGCTGACCTCTCTACAGCGTCGCCACGCAACCGCGAGATATATCGCATCGACTCGTTCCGCGAGAAGCCCGACCTGGAGACTGCGAAGGAATACATATCGCATAAGAACTATTTCTGGAACGCAGGCATCTTCGTATGGAGCGTCGCTACAATCGTGAACGCTTTCCGCGTTTACAGCCCTACAATAAGTAATATTTTCGAGAGCATGCTGCCTATCTACGGCACGCCGGCTGAGCGCGATATGATTGACCAGCGCTATCCTGAGTGCGAGAATATCTCTGTCGACTACGCCATTATGGAGAAGGCGGAGGAGATTTTCGTGTGCCCAGCCAACTTCGGATGGACCGACCTCGGCACATGGACTTCGCTGATGTTGCAGAAGCATCACGATCTTTATGGCAATACGGTCATCGGCAACAACGTACATCTTTACGATTCGCACAACTGCGTGGTGCATACTCTGAACGAGAAGAAGGTTGTTGTTCAGGGGCTCGACGGATATATCGTTGCAGAGAACGACAACTCACTGCTTGTATGCAAGCTTTCTGAGGAACAGCGCATACGCCAGTTTGCGGAAGATTGATTACCGCGTAGCGGAAACACCATTACCGCACTTCGGTTACATTGTTACCGCGCAACGGTTACACTATTACCAGTCTGTGGTAATAATTGTGGCTCATTCGGAATTAGGAGTAATTCAATTATGAACATATAAGTAGCGGAGGTCTCCGGCCTCCGCAGTACCAAGTCGAATACAAATCATTATTACTAATAATAGAGTTTGTATCATTGGTTACTGCGGAGGCCGGAGACCTCCGCTACTATAAGATATTATCTGTTTGGCAACCAGCGCTGCTCAACCGAAACTTCTACACTGAAACTCGGATTGAAGTTGTAGCGCAAAGTTGCTCCGATGCGGTCGTACATGGAGTAGGGCGAGAGTCCGAAAGCGCTGCGGCTGAATGGCCCCATGCCGTATCCACCGTAGTAACCGTCGTACAGACCATAGCGCAGTCGGTTGGAAATATTGTTCGTTATCGACTTCTGTGCGTAGATGTATGCCTCCCAGTGCTCGTTGAACTGATATCCAAGAACCGCCGACAGTCCGGCTTCGCGCCAGTTGTTGCCGGCATAGTTGATGTTGTTGAAGTAGCCGCCGACGGCTACCGACAGCTTGTCGGTGACGGGCATGGCGTACATCAACGCTATGTTCTCCTGAAAACCAGCACCTCTGTGCGCTCCCTTGCCGAACTCGGCGAATACGGACGCACCTACCTGCACGTTCAGTCCGCGATGCAGCGCCCAACTATTGAATCCGCTGCACCAACCGAACGGGTAGCGGTTGATTGGCGATGCAGTTGTGGCGCTGAGTGTGGGCAGATGCAGCGAGTCGTCGTGAGCCGGTTGAAGCTCGTACGCCGGTTCTTCTGCTTCCTGCAGTTTGCGCAAGCGTCCGCCGTAGCGTGTCGGCATGATACGCTGCGGAGCCGATTCGTCGAAACGAATCTGGCTGTTGCCCAGAGTGCCTGTTGTAGCATTTGTCTCTTGTGCTTTAGCCGTCATGCTGAAGGCAGATGACAAGAGCAATGCTACGAGTGTTCTTGTCTTTATTGTCATAATGAGTCCTCTTTTTTTACTCGCCGAGATACTGTCCGATGAAGAATATCGCACCGGTCTGTTTCTCAGTGATGATGTAGACGAACGGACGGTTGGCGTGGAACTTCACGTGGCGCGGCTCGTTGGGATCGAGTGCTGTCATCGCAACCATTCCTGCTGTGATGGCAGCAGCCTTTGTACCTTCCTCGCTAACCTCAATCTTCGCCTTCTGCAGCATCTTCGAGATGAAGATATTTGCGTCTGACATGTTCTTGAAGTTGGCTGCGCCGTTGAAGATGGACGGAGCACCGAGCTTTGATACGGCGTCGTTAAGCACCACCTCCGTACTTGTTGTGAACTTCGGCAGTTTGAGGTCTACAACGCACTTCTGCATGTCTCTGTACAGCGAGCCAATCTTCTGTGCGTCTACCTGCTTCATCATCTCCTCGATAGACACGCCTTCCTTAGGCAGCAATACGGTCATGCTGTATGTGCGGTTGCCGTAGGGCAGGGTGACAGCCTCGAAGATGTCGTTGCTGAGATAGCTGAAATCGTCCTCCTGATGCATCATCTGTACGCGCTTGATGTCGCGAGTGTATCCGCGGAAGTTCTCCTCCTTTGTCTCAGCCTTCTCGAACGGCGTCTCCCATGTGCCTTCAAAGTAGATGGCGTTCATCAGAACCGCAACGTCGGCTGCCGAGAGCTGGTCGATAATCTTCGGAATCATACTGTTGGTCTGCTTGCAGCACCACTCGTTAATCTTGTCTACAGCTTTGCTCGTAGAGAAGTCGAGATTCTCCACATTAGCGTCGTACATGCCGAGCACGGTTTTCTGGAAGTCGCGTTTCAGCGAGAAATGTTTGTCGGCGGCAATGCAGTTGGCTATGTTGATAGTCGTCTGCTTGTCGTTTGTTGCGGTGCTGTTGAGCAATGCGCGATACGCCTCGTTGAGCGCCTGAAGCGAAACATCGTCAACGCCGAGCGCCTTCAATATTTCCTTCTGCGTGTCGCCGTCGGCGCCGTTAGCCAGCATACCCATCAAGAACGAAACGCTAAGCGGCGAGAGCACCTTGCTCTGCTTGTCGATTTGTGTCTTGAACAGGTTGACAGCGAACGTGTTGCCCTTGTTGATTGTGGCACGCTGGTCGTTCGAGAACGTGAGGAATTTCGAATCGATGTCCATGTATGCGTTGTTCGGTCTGGTGGCGTTGTCGCTGTCCTTCGTTACCTTGTTTGTTGAAGAGCAGCTTGCCAGTGCCAATGCTGACAAACCGGCAAGTGCTGCTGTCTTTATCCTTTTGTTCATATATAGCTTGTGTTATTCCTCCTCTGGGGTAATGAGCTTGTAGCCCTTACCGTGGATGTTGATAATCTCAATCTGATCGTCGTCCTTGAGGTGCTTGCGCAACTTGGTGATGTACACGTCCATTGAGCGAGCGTTGAAGTAGTTGTCGTCAATCCAGATCGTTTTCAGAGCGAAGTCGCGCTGCAGAATCTCGTTGGCGTGGCTGCAGAGCAGAGCAAGCAGTTCGTTCTCCTTTGTTGTGAGCTTAGTCTGCTTATCGCCGATAACGAGCAACTGCTTCTGAGTGTCGAATGTGAATCGACCGATGTGGTATACCGAGCTCTCCTTGTTCTTCTTGCCACGAACGCGGCGCAGGATAGCCTCAATACGGAACACGAGCTCCTCCATTGAGAACGGTTTGGTGATATAGTCGTCGGCACCAATCTTGAAGCCTTCGAGAATGTCCTCCTTCATTGTCTTTGCGGTGAGGAAGATGATAGGTATCTCGGCGTTAGCCTGGCGTATTTCCTGAGCAAGAGTGAAACCGTCCTTCTTAGGCATCATCACGTCGAGCACACAGATGTCGTATTTAGTTTTCATAAAAGCCTTGTAACCTGCATCGCCGTCGGGGCACAGGTCGGCTGCGTAGCCCTTAGCCTGCAAGTATTCACGAAGCAACATGCCGAGGTTCTCATCGTCTTCACAAAGTAAGATTTTCAAATTGTCTTCCATAATCGTATTCTGTTTTTAATTGTTTTTATTCTGTTATTTTAATTCTATTTGCGCACTTTGCGTGTTGTTCCGTCGGCGTAGCGCACGATGGTAATGCCCTTAGCCGGAGCGTTGAGGCGCTGTCCGTCGAGCGAGTAGTAGCCGGTAACTACGTTTGCACCTTCGACGTCTACCTGCTTGATGCCTGTCTCGCCAGACTCTACGCGGCATTTTGCTGCGTTCTCTATGGTTGTCTTTATCTGGTCGCCGTTAGTCACCTTCTTGATAATCAGAGCGCATACGTTCAACTTCGATTTGTCCTGGATCAGCTTGTGCTGCGAGATGTTTTCGAAGGTAACTGTGTAGGTCTGCATTGTGCCTACGGTATAAGGACGTGTCAGCGAACCTTCTACGCCATACTGCACGCCTTTGCTGTCGATGGCAACTTGATTGAATTCCAGTCCGTATATAGTAGATTCGTTGCCTTTGAATCTGTCATATTCAGGCAATACCTGATCGTCCCATTCGCCTACGCGGTTTGCCTGTCCCCATTTATCGTTCTTCAGTCCGTCGGCTGTGAGCACGTATGCCACGCTGTACTCGGTGCCCTCGTCGGTATCCAGACAGGGCAGAACGCTGGATGTTACGTTGATGTCCTTTCCGTCGTATGTGGCTTTCACGCTGATGTCGAACGAAGCCGTCTTGTCCAACTCATATTTGAAGTTGCTTTCGCCGTCAAAGGTGTTTACCTTTTCGTCTCTTGCACACATGATAAGAGGACGGTTCGTATTCTTCCATGTTGAAGATAGCATGCTGTTGTATGCGTTTGTTGCGAGAGCGTCGCCATCATGAATTGAAATGCCGATGAACTCGTCTGGATAAAGTCTTTCCAACGATTCCATGATGGCAATGCCGCGCGGACAATACTGGCACCACAATCCGGTTACGTCCTCGAATACTACACGCTTCTTTGCAGCCTGCAATACTGTCCAGCGCTCGATGTATGTAAAGGATACGCTTGTCTCGTTAGGATGCCCGTCCACCTCTGTCACGTTGAAGATAACATCGCTCTTGCCAAGTGATTTGCCCGGCTTAATCGGAATCATCACCTGCTGTGTGTTGTCGAACGGAGTCTCGAAGTCGATAGTCTGCGGCTCGCTTGACTCCTGTGTGTCGAAGTCGTAGAGCGTGTATGTAATCTGCTTAACGGGATTCGTTCCGTAATTGATGAGGTTTATCGGAGCGTTCACGAACTCGTCGTTCGGACTTACCGTCACCTTGCCTGCTGTCATCGGCGCCACATTGTAGGAGTCGGCAACAGCGTTGAGCGATGCACCCGTCAGCAAGACGAGCAACAGAGATAGAATGTTTCGTAGGCTTTTGTTCATATTCGTCGATTTTAATTGTGTGATTCTTTTGTTCGGTGCCTAAATCTTTTGCTATAGGCACCGTATCTCTCTAATATTTTAATTAATCCTTTATTATCGGCAATTTGATTGTGAACTTCGTTCCCTTGCCGTATTCGCTCTCAATAGAGATGTCGCCGTCGTGGAGCATAACGATCTTCTTAACGTAAGCCAATCCCAATCCGAAGCCTTTCACATCGTGTACGTTGCCGGTATGAACGCGGTAGAACTTGTCGAACACCTTGCGGAAGTTGTCCTTCTTTATGCCCAAACCGGTGTCGCGTACGGAGAAGTAGAGGTGGTCGTTGTCGTTCCAAGTGCGCAGATATATATCTACTGGCTGGTCGGGTTTGCGATACTTCACGGCGTTGTCCAAGAGATTGTTGAGTACGTTCTGGAAGTGTACCTCGTCTACGTACAGCGTTGAGTCGACAGCCTCAATTTCTGTGTATATCTTTCCGCCCGTGTGTTCCACGCGCAGCGAGAATGAGTTGGATATGTTCTCCACCATCTCGTTGAGGTCGAGCTTCTTCTTCTTGAACACAGCCTTCTTGCGGTCGAACATCGACATTTGCAGCACCTTCTCTACAAGGAAGCGTAGGCGTTTCGACTCGTCGAATATAACCTGACCCAAGTGCTTCGTCATAGCCGGACTCTTTGTTACCGACTCGTCGTTCATCATTTGTGCAGCGAGCGAGATGCTTGCGATAGGTGTCTTCAGTTCGTGCGTCATATTGTTGATGAAGTCGTTCTTTATCTCGGTGTAGCGTTTCTGCCTGAAGATAACTACGATTGTGAAGATGAACGTCACGAGCAACACGAGTGTGAAGGCTACAGACGGAATCATGAATCTAACAGACGAGAAGATGTACGAACCCATGTCGGGGAAGTGGATGCGCACAACGCCCATCTTCGATTGTGGGTCGTTGCGGAACAATACCTGCGAGTAGGTGAACTCTTCGCCTTCGTCTGTGTAATCAGGACAGCGATATACTTCGCGTCCGTCCTGTGTGCTGACGGTAAAGTGGTATGGTATGTTCACTCCGTTGTTCATCAACTCTGCTTTGAGGTCCTGATCGAGCAACTTGAAGTTGATGCGTTCCTTAAGCGGACGCTCCGAAGCGGAGTAGAGTATAGAGTAGACCACCTCGTCGAGCAGCGCCTTCTGATAGATGTAGCGGTTCTTTACTATTTCCTGCAGCGACTTTGAGGCTTCGCTTAGCGAGTTCTTGTCTGTATGCAGAATCATTCCCTTCGGCATCTGCGATGGCTTTATCGTGATTGTCTTTAACTCGAACGAAGAATATACCGTGCCGTCCTTTCCTGCTACAGAGTATTGGTGCGACTGCTGAATGCTTCCGTCCATGTTGCCAGTGCGTGTACCTATAGAGTCCTTGCGGAAGGCGCGACGTTCAGTCTCGTTCACGTCCTTCTCAAGATAACGCAGAGTCTCGTTGAGTTCCAGATTGCGTGAAGCCTGGTACAAGGCGCGGTTGACCGACTCGTCGAACTGCTCCTTTTTCATGTCTACCATCGCCTGGATGTATTTCAGCTGAAGGAATAGCAATCCAAGGAAAGAGAATCCCATGATGATTGCTATGGTCCATATTGTCTTTTTCTTCATAATCTTAAATCTTACATCTGCAAAGATAAATATCTTAGTTGATACTGATGTGAAAATAGTTAATAAAAAACGAAAGATTCGCAATTATTAACCAAAATAAGCGGTTATAATTGCGAATCTTTAATTATGTGTAACGCATTGAGCTTCCTGATATCATAATAATCTATGCGTTTATGTACATCATATATCGTTTATGTACATCATATATCGTTTATGTACATCAAATATCGTTTGTGTACATATATATATTGTGGCTTTTATTGTCTCGAACTGATAAAGCCTTCGAGGTTTGCATATTTGCGTTTCATCAGTCGGTTGTAGACGTTGCGCAGCCACAATTTGTGTGTTGCAATGAAACAGAGTCCGATAAATAGCATTGTCAGATAGGCAACGTTCTCGGAGAATACAGACTGCAGAATGTTTACAAGAATGTTCGGCACTATGAACACGATAACTACCAGGACAATTTGAATGTAATTGGTTTTCAGTCCGGCTTTGTCTGTCATCTTGGTGTTCAGCGGAACCGTTATTTTGTTGTATACAGCTGTCTGAAAGGCGATGAAGAACTGGAAACCCATTGTGAATATCATGTAGCTCACGAGCATCAGCAACGACCACTTGCCGCTTATCACTGCGGGCAGCATAAGCAGGAATGGCGCAATCAGTAGCAGAGAGTAGAAAATATATTTTGCCTTGAGCAGTGAGAGAATGTTCTCGCGGTGTGTAAGCAGACAGTCAATATAGTTGCCCTCATAGCTCATCAGTCCGATAAGATTCATCGTGCCGAATATCATAAATGCATACAATCCCCAGAAGTTTGTCATGCCATCAGAGTCGTACACGTCCGACAAAACTATAAACGCGCAGAGCAAAGCCATAGTGAAGAAGCCCGATTTCAAAGCTTTCTTTGGAGTGGCGTTTCTAAGGAGCAGCTTCATCTCGAGCTGCATGAAGAGTCCTATCTCGCCATACTTCTCGAAGAAAGCGAACTTGTTCACCTTCTTCACGCTCTTCTTCACTTCAGAATGCATAAGTTCTTTCTCTATGCTTGCGTATTGCAGACGACGGTTTATAAGTACAATCGCAGCAAGCGCTATAATGCCAAATAATATCGGCAGCACACTATGCTTATCGAGCATTGCGCCAACGTATGAGTAGATATCCGTAAACTGTGCCCAGCCTGCGTTGCTACCAACGTACAGCGGCATTGCCTCTATACCATATATTATAATAGGTAGCGCCCACCATAGTTCGGTTTGCTTGATTAGTGTGCGTGCTATCGCGTACCACTGGCTGTTGATGAGTATGAGCACCAAGCAGAGCAGCATTGTCTGCGTAGCTGTTGCAAGACCATAGCTGAACACTATCGACATTAACGCATAAGGTAATAAGAATGCGAACCAAATGAAGTTGCCTTTACTGATGAGCGAGTCGTAGACGAAAGCGTCAATACATGTGTAGCGCGGCAAAGGTAGCAATATATAAGGCTTGATGATGTGTGCAGGAGTCTGCTGCATCGTAAACCTCATGCCGAAGTCGACAAGCAAGAGAAACGGCATGACTATGAACAGATTCTCTGTAGCCGTTGTCGTATTATCGCTGTTTGTTAATTGAGAGAACAATATCGCCAATCCCATAAGATAGATGACGAGAATAAGCATCGAAAGATAAATGAAAAACTTTGCTACCTTGTTTTCCATAGCACTCAGACTGCGGTTGTCGGCAATTCTACGATGCCGCAACAGCAGTCTGATGAGTTCAAATTTAGGGATGGTGTATTTCATATAAGTATTAAGTCTTTATTATCGCAAATCGATAACTTCAGCAGTGGGGTAGTCTTTAGAATTAAACGTGAAGATACGGTCAGAAAGATTCTTCGGTGAGAAGTTGCTCACGGTGATAGTGCTCCATTTGCCCTTATGCTTCATCTTTACCTTTGATGGCACGCCGGTTTTGCGGTTTATCGTGATATACATCTCCGGAATGCCTCTGTTTGGGTTCTGAGCCACAAGGTGTACCTCGTTGTTTGCGCCTGCGTTAGTGGCAGACATCTTGTAGCCTGTCTTGTACATGGTGATGAACGAGTAGGGATTCATCATCTGCTGCTGAGCCTGAGTCGGTGTACTTACGTTCACTTCGTTGTTCTTCTTCACGTAAGTCCACTGCGTCTTGCCGTTATACCACACCGTCATTTGCGGAGTGCGTGCGTTGAACTTGTTGCCCTTTATGGCTATAGTGCCCGACACCTTGCCAGTTGCAGCACTGCTCATCGTGAACGAAGCGCTTGCTCCGCCCGATCTGCCTACCACCTTTGCCGCACGGTCGAGAATCTTTCGTGCTGCATTGTTCTTCTGTGCTGCGCTTGTGCTCACACCAAGCCAAGCCATGCACATTGCCATCATAATTCCTAAAAACAAACGTCTCATAATATGAATGTGTTTTAATTTGTGAACTGTTATATTGTCGTTAGCCTCTCAGCTGGTTCATGATAGCTGTCAGCTGACTCTCGTCTGCCACGAGTACATCGCGAGGCTTACTGCCGTGAGCCGCTCCTACGATGCCAGCCTTTTCAAGCTGGTCCATGAGTCGTCCGGCGCGGTTGTAGCCGATAGAGAAGCGGCGCTGAATCATGCTCGTACTGCCTTGCTGGCTGACGATTACAGAGCGTGCTGCCTCCTCAAAGAAAGGATCGAGATTGCCCATGTCTGCACCGCCGGTGTTGCTGCCGCCGTCAGAGTCATCGCTCTTAGGTTCTGGCAACTCCATAGGATGAGTCGGACCCGACTGGTGCTCGATGAACTCGTTGATTTCGCAAATCTCTTTAGTACTGATGAATGCGCACTGCACACGAGTAGGTTCGTTGCCGTTGAGATAGAGCATGTCGCCCATACCGATGAGCTGGTTGGCGCCCGGACGGTCGAGGATGATACGCGAGTCGGTCATAGAGCTAACCTTGAATGCGATGCGTCCAGGGAAGTTAGCCTTGATGTTACCCGTGATGATTGACGTAGTAGGACGCTGCGTAGCGATAATCATGTGTATGCCGACTGCACGTGCCAGCTGTGCGATACGTGCGATAGGCATCTCCACCTCCTTGCCCGCAGTCATGATAAGGTCGCCGAACTCGTCGATGATAACCACGATGTAAGGCATGAACTCGTGTCCGTGTTCCGGATTGAGTCGGCGGTGCAGGAACTTGTCGTTATATTCCTTTATGTTACGCGCACCGGCGAGCTTCAGCAAGTCGTAGCGGTGGTCCATGAGTGTACACAGACTCTTCAGTGTGCGTACCACTTTCGTAACGTCGGTGATGATAGGTTCGTCGTCATCGTCAACCTGCGCCATGAAGTGGTCGGCGATAGGCGAGTAGACGCTGAACTCCACCTTCTTCGGGTCGATGAGCACCAACTTCAGTTCGTTCGGATGCTTCTTGTAGAGCAGCGAAGTGATGATGACGTTCAGACCGACTGACTTACCCTGACCCGTAGCACCGGCTACAAGCAGGTGAGGAATCTTCGTAAGGTCTGCCATGAACACCTCGTTGGTGATGGTTTTTCCGAGTACGATAGGCAGGTCGTACTTCGACTCCTGGAATTTCTTCGAGTTCAGGATGCTCTCCATCGACACGTTATGGCGCTTCTTGTTCGGCACCTCAATACCGATAGTGCCCTTGCCCGGTATCGGCGCAATGATACGCACGCCGAGAGCCGAAAGGCGCAGCGCGATGTCTGCCTCCAGACCGCGAATCTTGGTGATGCGGATGCCTTCAGCAGGAGTGATCTCGTAGAGCGTGATGGTCGGACCGACAGTCGCCTTTATTTCGCAGATGTCGATGCCGAAACTCTTCAGCACCTTGATAATCTCCTCGTTGTTCGCCTTGATTTCGTCCATATCAATGTATGGCTTGCCTCCGTTCTCGTCCTTGGTGAGCAGGTCGAGTGTCGGGTGCTTGTATCGTGTGAACGGTTCAAGCGGATTGATAGGCGTGTTGATTGTGTCGTCAGTAAGGTTGCCGCCCTTGGCCTTCTCGTCCTTTCCGACCTCAACGGTCAGTTTGTCGTCTCCTGTCTTCATGGGTTTTACGTCAGGTGTAGCCGTTGCAACGGGCGTAGCCTGCGCCTTGCTGGTCTTCTTCTGTCCGAGGTTAGAGAACTCCGTAAGGTCGATGACTGGTGTCGGTTCAGCCGACTTTGCCGTGTCTTTCTTAGCATCGGCAGTGTTGCTGCTTGTTGCAACCGATGCGGTGTATCCATTCTCTACGCTTGTTGTCTCGCTGTCGTTATTGTTCAGTTTGTCTGTAACAATCTCCGACGCCTTACCCGTGATTGATTTCAGCGGGTTGAACATGCGGCGTACCCATGTGATGGTCTGCTTGCTGATGAATGTGAGCAGCGCTATTGCCACGAAGAACAGCAATGCAGTGAGTCCAGGAGGGCCTACTATGTTCTCTATGAAGTTCACGCAGACGGCTCCGTGGTTGCCTCCGGGGTTGAATATCGCCTCGGGCAGAAGTGGTGCAAGCACTTTTGCGAGGAATATAGACACCCATATCATAGACACACCCATGCCGAAGAACCACTTCCATAAGCTCAGCTTGTATATTCCCATTGTCTTGATGCCTGCCACGAACAGGAAACAAGGAATCAGGAAGGCTGCGTAGCCGAAATGCTCCGTGATGAGTATGTATGATATGATAGCTCCGTACGAGCCGCAATAGTTCTTTATTATCTTGTCATGGTTGAGCCACTCTCCTGGACGTAAGTTCTCGAGCAGACTCTGGTCTTCGGCTCCGGTATTTATGTAGGATACCATCGAGACTGTTAAATGTATCGCGAGAATCGCAATCATCATGCCTACCAAGAAGTCTGTTTTCTCACTTTTCAGGATGCTCTGCCATATTGTTGCTTCTTTAGAGTTAGATGCTTTGCGCTCTGTTTTCTTCTTTGCCATATTTTGTTTAAAATTGTGTCGTTTGTTGTGTCGTGTGCATCAAATCGTATGTTATATTCTGTAATGATTCGATTTACGGCTGTTTTCTACCGAAATTGCTTACAAAATTAGTGGAAAAAAGTCGGAAACAGCCATATTTTCGCACTTTTTTTCTAATTTTGCAAAATCTTTCAACATCGAGATGAAAACAATATACAATAAATTTGATAAGAACGTTATAAACGCCCTGCCGTTAGTGGATTTTCCGGGTAAGATCACGGTGGTGCTCAACGAGTCGGAAGCCGACCGCGCGGTGGATTATCTCCTCTCGTGCGAAATGTTGGGCGTCGACACCGAGACTCGCCCCGCGTTCCGTCGTGGGCAGAACCATAAGGTGGCGCTGTTGCAGGTTGCCACCAAAGACCAGTGCTTTCTGTTTCGTCTTAACCATATCGGCTTGCCCGATTCGCTTGTGCGCTTGTTGAGCAACAAGATGGTGCCAATGATTGGTCTTTCGTGGCACGACGATCTGCTCTCGCTCCATCGCCGTCGCGAGTTTGAGCCAGGCTGGTTCATCGATATCCAGGACATCATAGGCAACATTGGCGTGCAGGACAAGAGTCTGCAGAAACTTTACGCCAATCTCTTCGGCGAGAAAATCAGCAAGCGCCAGCGCCTCACCAACTGGGAGGCGGATGTGCTCACCGACAAGCAGAAGGAGTATGCCGCTATCGACGCATGGGCGTGCATAAAGCTCTACAACGAGATAATGCAGCTGATGGCTACCCACGACTACGAACTGAAGGTAGTGGAGGAGAAGCCTGCCGAGTAATGTAAAAATACAAACGACTATATGTACAAAAATCTATATTTAAAGAAGGGTAAGGAGGAAAGCCTCAAGCGTTTCCATCCTTGGATATTCTCTGGTGCCGTAGCGCAGATTGAGGAGGGCATAGAAGAAGGCGAAATCGTGCGCGTTTTCACCTCGCAAGGCGATTTCATCGCTGTCGGCATGTATCAGATCGGTTCTATCGCTGTGCGCGTGTTGTCTTTCCGCGACGTAGAGATAGACGGCGAGTTCTGGCTCTCGCGCCTCCAGTCGGCTTGGCAGATGCGTCAGGCTATCGGACTCATAGGCCGTGAGAACAACAATACGTTCCGTCTTGTTCACGGCGAGGGCGACAATCTCCCCGGTCTCGTAATCGACTGCTATGGCGACACTGCGGTTATGCAGGCTCACAGCGTTGGTATGCACCTCGTTCGCCATGAGATATGCGAGGCTCTCGTGAAGGCTTCTGAGGGCGAGATCAAGAACGTTTACTACAAAAGCGAGACAACTCTGCCGTTTAAGGCGGACGTGGAGCACGAGAATGGCTTCATCTATGGTTCGATGGGCAGCGACGTGGCTATGGAGAACGGCTTGAACTTCCATATCGACTGGCTGAAGGGTCAGAAGACGGGCTTCTTCGTCGACCAGCGCGAGAACCGCCACCTGCTCGAGACTTACTCTAAGGGTCGTTCGGTGCTCAATATGTTCTGCTACACGGGCGGCTTCTCGGTTTACGCCATGCGTGGCGGCGCCAAGCTGGTTCACTCCGTTGACAGCAGCGCCAAGGCTATCGAGCTGACAAACAGAAACATCGAGCTTAACTTCCCTGGCGACGAGCGTCACGCAGCGTTCTGCGAGGATGCGTTCAAGTTCCTCGATGCCAACGATAAGACATATGACCTCATCGTGCTCGACCCACCTGCGTTCGCCAAGCATCGTGCAGCTCTGCGCAATGCGCTGAAGGGCTACACACGCCTCAACGTGAAGGGATTGCAGCGCATCAAGCCCGGTGGCATCCTCTTCACATTCAGCTGCTCGCAGATTGTGACAAAGGAGAACTTCCGCAACGCTGTCTTCACAGCTGCGGTGCAGGCTAACCGCAAGGTGCGCATCCTGCATCAGATTCACCAGCCTGCCGATCACCCGATTAACATCTACCATCCGGAGGGCGAATACCTCAAGGGATTGGTGCTTTATGTAGAATAAAAACAAGACTGTGGAAAAATCTTCTGCGATAATCAATTCGTTCGTGGACAGAGTGCGACGCTTCGCCTCTGTCCACGAATTGTTCGTTTATGGGGGCAAGTATATTGTGGCGCTTTCGGGCGGCGCAGACAGCGTGTCGCTACTCTTTGTGCTGAAACATCTGGAGCACGAACTGGGCATAGACGTTGAGGCTGCTCACTGCAACTTCCATCTGCGTGGCGCCGAGTCGGTGCGCGACGAGGTGTTCTGCAAGCAACTTTGTGAGCGTCTTTCCGTGCCTCTGCATCTCATCCACTTCGATACGCAGGCTTATGCCGACCTGCATCGGGTGAGTATCGAGATGTCTGCGCGCGACTTGCGCTATGGCTATTTCGAGAACCTGCGCCGCGATATCGAAGCGCAGGATATCTGCGTTGCACATCATCGCGACGACAGCGTTGAGACCGTTCTGCTCAACCTTGTTCGCGGCACAGGATTGCGTGGGCTGCGAGGCATTCAGCCGCGCAACGGTAACATCATTCGACCTCTGCTTTCGCTTAGCAGAGAGGATATTGTGCAGTATCTTGATGCTCTCGGCGAGAGTTACGTTACAGATTCAACCAATCTGCATAACGACGTGAAACGCAACAAGATACGTCTTGACGTAATGCCGCTGTTGCGCGAGCTTAATCCGAGCGTAAGCCAGTCGATTTTCGAGTCGTCGCTACGTGTTGGCGAGGCTCTGAAAGTGTTCGATGAGGCAATGAAGCAAAGCATTGCCGACGTCACAACTCCTCCCAGGGGGTGCACTTGTCCCAAGTGCACCCTCCAAGCCAACCACCCCCTCACCATCTCCATCGACCGACTGAAGCAACAGCCATCACCAGAGTACACCCTCCACGAGATACTCAGTCCCCGGGGCTTTACTTCGGCGCAGATTGAGCAGATATACGGTTCGCTCGACACTTGCTCTGCAGGCAAAATCATAGCTTCCGATTCGCACGAACTCGCCTTCGACCGCGGTTCTCTGCTCGTTCAACCGAGAACAAATGTAGCCGATGCTGCACGCTCAATGCGCATACCCGAAACCGGCACGTATGTGTTCAGCGACAGTTTGAAGATAAAGGTAGCGGCGGAAGATTGCGGCGACGATTATGTGCCGAGTCGCGCAGCCGACTGCGTATGTCTCGACGCATCGGACATCAAGTTCCCGCTCACGCTGCGCCATATTGAGCAGGGCGACCGCTTTGTTCCGTTCGGCATGAACGGCATGAAGCTCGTCAGCGATTATCTCACCGACCGCAAGAAGACCGTCTTTGAGAAGCGTGCCCAACTCGTAGTCACCGACGCCCAGCAACGCATAGTCTGGCTTGTAGGCGAGCGCACCGACAACCGCTTCCGCATCACCCCACACACCCAACAAGCCCTCCGCCTCACCATTACCGTTGCGCGGTAACCATGTTGCCGTTGTGCAATAACCATGTTGCCGCAGCGTGGTAACCATGTTGCCGTAGCGTGGCAATCAAGTTGTTGTAGCGTGGCAATCAAGTTCTCCAAGGGGGTGCACTTGTAGGGGGTGCACTTGTCTCAAGTGCACCAACCAAGTAATCGTGTACCAACCAACCAGTAGAGAAGTGCACCCCCTAAGCAACTGCACCAACCAACCCACCCAAAATCTCACAGCATAGCTGGGAGATAGCCTGGTAGATATCCCCATCTAAGAAATATCTACCAGCCTTTATTGTCTTGATAATAAGTGCAGTACGCCGTTTCTGGAAGATATGGTAGATTTTTATCCCAACTGGCGTATAATTCGGAATTTTTATCTAAATTTGCATCAAAATCAAATAAGCATAACAATGGAACCATCTATATACAGTTTTTCACTTTG
>ERZ1031897.140-NODE-140-length-25383-cov-11.490801_pt1 | contig 25383 bp, 19 predicted proteins | sample MGYA00517881_ERZ1031897 | MGnify/ENA primary metagenome ERZ1031897 (study PRJEB33719, sample SAMN04261280) | wastewater metagenome | biome: rural village; feature: human; material: feces | host: Homo sapiens | place: El Salvador | collected 2013-01-07 ... | reverse complement strand
TATTTCATGTAACAAATGCTTTGTTATGGCTACCATGTCGAATAATTATCCAAGAATGTCTGTTTTATAAAACAGAAAACTTCAAAACTTCAAAAACAAAGGCATGACAAATATCATGGCAGGAATCGACAGCAGTAAGCCACCAGTTATACCTACGGCAAACGAGAACCAAAAGGGCTCCTCTGATTGTTCAAAGAAGAATGGAATTAACCCCACAATGGTAGAGATAACCGTTAAATATATCGGTACTATCTTATGATTGAATGCACACAAATAGGCTTTCATCCCGCCTGTCGATTTCTCTTTTTGAATCTTGGCATATTGACAAAGAATATAGATTGCCGAGTTCACTACAACGCCACTCAGCAACACTAAGGAAGCAAAACCGCCACTACCAAACTCCACGCCAGTGATTATAAAAGTAAGAAATGCCCCCATCAATGACACTGGTATCATGGAAACTACAACCAATGCCATACGCAAAGACTCAAACACGACCGAACAGATAAAGAATATCAGCACCGCAACCAACAAGAGCAGCCAATAATTGGCTCTCTCACTATCTGCGCCTTTATAACTAGGCATCTCGCAATGATACCCCACAGGAAGATTGCGTTTGAAATGTGCCATCACACTATCCAGGTATTCAGTTGTATAGGTATAGGAGCCCAACACATTAAATGCTACATTGAGTACATACTCTTGGTTTTCCTTGGGAATTACTTCCTTAGCCTCACGACGTTGCAACTTCATCACATCGGATGCAAACAATTGCAAGCTATCCACATGAAACTGACTATTCTCCATATGCCACAAGTCATATTGTTCGACAGGCAAAGGTTTCAGATACACATCTACATTCATCTGATGGTCTTTATACGCCCCAACATATTCAGGCGACAACAACATACGCAATTCTCGGTGAATATCATAAGGAGAAAGTCCATACATATCCAACCTATCCTTCTGATAGTCTACATACACTTCGTCCTCTTGGTTTTCAAATCCAGGTGTCTCAATGGCAATGTCTTGCACACGAGGGTTCTTACCTAAATACCCAGATATATTCTCAGAAAGTCGATAAAGCTGTGCATAATTATACCCGGAAATCTTAATTCTATTTGCCTTATACTGTAGATCTATAGAGTTGCTAAAGCCTCGCTCACTAACTCCATAAGTACTCCAGTCAGCACCTCCGATAGTAATAACCTTACCTATCACCATCGATTCCAACCGATAGGGAAAACTTGCATCCACCCCATCCCTAAACTTCACGGTAATCTCACCTTGCCTACCATCTATACGAGTCACAAATTCTTTGATTTCAGGATATTTCTTCAACAGTTCCTCGACCAATATCACCTTATCATTCAACTGAACAGCAGTTCCTCCCACAGGCATCAATGCTTGAACATGCAAAGTTTTACGCTCATCAGCATTCCTGCGTTGTACACTTCCATCTAGATAATCTACAAACATTTGGGAGGTACCTCCCAGATAATCAGTCAAAAAACCACACTTATCCATGCCCCAATCCTCAGGCATGGCATGAAAAGGAATGCCAAACGCCCAAAGAAGAGCAATATAATAAACCCAACGATGGCGAGAAGTCAGCAGGAGGTATCGATGATAGATATGATTCCAGCGCACAACAAACCTACGTTTGCATGACCAGAGGCGTGGGACAGCACAATGCCATTGTTCCATCAAAGCTGGCACAAAGAAAAAAGATACCAACAAGGCTACTACCAAATTGACAATTACAATCCATGCAAAGTCAGAAAGATCATCCTGCATTTCCTGAGGCAAGAAAAATATGATGATCAATGAGCCTATGGACGTAAGCATAGCCGCCAGTATCGAAAGGAAAGCCTTTCGATTATGATAATACCCATAATGGTCAGCCATGACGATGGTGGAATCTATAATTAATCCCATCGACACAGTAATCCCTGCCAAGGAATAGACATGTAATTTCAATCCAAACACCCAATAGGCAATAATTGCCATCAAGATATTGGCTGCCAATGCAAATGCCACAACCGACAGATACTTGAAACTGCGATAAACAACAAACACAAAGGCAAGCAAGAATAATAAAGACAGCAAAGTACGTCCAACCAACTTAGCCGTCTCATCCCTTTGCTGTTGGGCACTGTCATAAGCCAGATGCACATATAAAGGTTGACGAATTTGTGACTTGACGACATTCATCTCTTCTTGCACCACATCCGACAAACGCACAAAATTGGCATCAGCCGATGCATATACATTTATATATATGGTATTCAAGCCATTCACCCGATAATAACCCAAGGGGTCCTGTTTCTTCACCTTTATCTGAGCCAAATCATTCAAGTAAATCACCTTGCCACCTATTTTTTTTATTGGAACCGAAGCCAAATCAGTCTCCTTATTAGCCGTTACCAACCGAAAAGCCACTCGCTCCTGCTTATGGTCGGCAGTGGTCTGCAGCATCGTACCTACCACCTCGTCTTTTCCGATATAGTTACGGATGGCATCTTGCATTTCCTGAGGTGTTACACCACAAGCAGACAGCTGCATCGGGTCGTAGCTTACCTCCATATATCGTTCTGTCGTGCCCGTAACTTCTACTTTTGCCACGCCATCTATCGTCTCCAAAGGTCTTACTACCATGCCTGAGATAAGTTTCTTAATCATTTCTGGCTGCATGTCAGCATTGACATGATAAGTAAGCAGCAACTGGCTTTCATGGTTTGCTTTCTGCCCATTGACGATTTCCCCACCCTCTATCATTGGAAACGAAACACCCTTAGGAAACTTTGCATAAGATTGGCGCAACATGGAAGAAATGGAAAACTTCACCGTTGATACATTCTGGTTCTCTTTCAAGCGTACATTGACCTCGCAATGTCCAAAGGAGGAGCGAGAAGATACGCTCTCCACACCTTTAAGGGCAGATACCATTCCTTCTATAGGAGCTGTCAGATTCTGCTCCACTACCTTGGCAGACACTTGTGGCCATTCACATCTGATGGTCAGTTGTTTACCTTGACGTGACGTAGGGTCTGTACCTACATCCAGCAAAGGAGCCAACGCAAAGCCCATCACCATCATGACCACAAATATCAATATCACCGAGAAAGACGAAAACTTCATAAATTCCTAGCTGCTTTTTTCTTGTAAATTGAATAATAAAGAATTGGTACGAAGAAAATGCTCACTCCCGTACCCACCACCATCCCTATCAAGATGGTTAACGACAAGGGGAACTGCAAGTCTGCACCTATCGAACCACGAGAGAGGAAAGGCAACAGAGAGAAGATGGTGGTAAGCGATGTCATGATTATCGGGAACAAACGCTCACGCCCAGCCAGTGCTATTGCCTCCATCAATTCCATGCCTTCTTTCCGATGCCGATTGATGGTATCCACCTTCAGAATGGAATCGTTGATGACTATTCCTGCCATCACGATGATTCCCGTCATGGACATCAAGTCGATGGACAAGCCCAACAGATAGAGCATCGACAACACGACAAAGACATCCACCACGATCTCCGTCAAGATGATGAATGGCTGAATCAAACTCTCAAATTGTGCCGACAAGATGAAGTACAACAAAAGAACCGACACCCCCAACACCCAAGCCAAGTTGACAATCAGCTGCTTGCTCTCAAAGTAATCACCCACGGCAGTTGCCCTCACTGTTTTATTTCTCAAATTGTACTGGCTTACGTAATCCAACACCTCCCTCACCTTACCATGGGTTTCTATATCTACAGGATAAAACTCCCCTGCATCCGAAGCATATAGGTGTTTGAAGTCGTACGCCTTTCTTTCCTTCATCAAAAGTTGAAGAGGCACCTCTATTCCTTCTTGATTTTTCAAGGAAGAAGAAAGAATCTGCTGTCTATCAGCATCCGATGTTCCTAAAACCACAGGTATTGAACCTGCGCCTCGATTGATGCGCATCACCTCATTGCCTCCAGCCAACTGCAACAACTTATTATAGAGTTGTCTATACGTAATACCATATAGCGCCATCTGCTCCACATCGGCATCCAGCACCAAGTTTTCTTCTGTAGCTACTGATGGAATTTTCATTGCAGGAAAGTGATGCCTCAGAGAATCCACGAAAGCCATGGCTTGCTCCACAGTGGGACGATGACCGGAGGCATCTTGCAACTGAAGGCGCAATTCAGGATTACCCGAAGAGAAAATCAACTCAAACAGATTACCAGAAGGACTGAAAGAGAGCATTGCCTCGGGATATTTCTCACTGAGCCTTGCTTGCATTTCTTTTTGGACTTCTCGATAATCACTGATGCTATGCCCTTTGATATAAACTAGAGCTTCGGAAGAAGATATCTCACGAGTATGGAAAAGCATAAAGTTCTGTTTTCCCACCATGGAGGTATTGGTTTCCAACTGCTCCCTGACTGGTTTCAACAGCCAGGCTATGCGCCGGTCATTCTCTTCTACCGATATATTCGCATTCCAATCCACATACATTATTCCATCCGAATAACCTATTTCTGGCATTTGACGACGTTCTGAAATCATAAACACCAACATCAATCCAGGAATGGCCATCAAGAACAAAAACAGGCAAAGACGCAAATGGGCAAACATCCAGTGCTGTACTTTTTCATGATGACGATATATCCATAAGTGGAGTTTGCTGTTGGTAGGCACTTCTGTGAGTTTCCCAACCTTGTCTTTGTTTCTCCTTCCCACAAGCAAATAGAAATAAACGGGCAGCACGACCACGCTCACTATCAAGGAGGCAAAAAGTGCTATTGTTATGCCCATACTTTGGTCGAAGAACAAGGTTCCTGCCATACCTCCGATAAAGATAAGCGGCAGAAACACACTACAGGTAGTCAACACCGAACTCAACATGGGGGTAAAAACGTTCCAGGTTCCTTCTGCCACGGCATTCTCCACACTTTGGGCTGAGACTCTTTTCTGCAAGATATTGTCTATCACGATGATAGAATTATCCACTATCATACCTACACCCAATATCAAACCTGAAAGGGATATGATATTGAGCGAAATACCGATTAATCTGAAACTCAACAAGGTGATGAGCAAGGACAAGGGAATGGATAGAGCAACCAACAATGCCAACCGCCATCGACGCATGAAAAGCACCAAGACCAAAGAGGTGAAAAAAATAGCTGCCACGAGGTTCCATTCCAAGTTGTTGATGGAATAAGCCAACAGCTCAGTTTGGTCTCTCGTGATGTCAAACTTCAATTCAGGGTTATTCTTTTGCAAGTCATCCACCACATCAGCAATGGCTTCTCGCAATTCGCCCATTTGGGCATCACTCTGCTTAATGACAGCAAGCGACACACAGTTTTTACCTTCATGGCGATTGATGTTTTGCCTTGTCATGGTACGTACTTCTATCTCGCACAAATCCTTCAACTGTAACAGGCGTCCTTCATGGTTCAGGTATACATTACGCACATCATCTACCGTCAAAACCTGACTGTCAAAATGCACATGATAGCAATAAATGCCATCCACCACCGACAATGAGGATAATTGCACATTGCTTGCAGTCAAGGCAGCTTGCAAGTCATCCTCGTTCATGCCCAGCCCCTCCATCTTTGCCTTATCTGGTATGCAAAGTATCTCAGAGTTTCCGAGTCCACTCATATCCACCATAGCCACAGATGGCAATTGCTCCAGTCTTCGACTAGCCACGTTGGCTGCAAAATCACAGAGTTGGGCAAACTGCGCAGATGCTTTTTCTCCATCTCGTTCATTCTTTAGAGATATATCTAGATAAAATGCAGGAACATCAAGAGCACTTGCCTTGATTACCTTGGGACGTTCCATCTCCTTAGGCAAGTTGCCCATCGCCATATCTATTTTTTCGTTTACCTCGATGAAATACATGTCAACGTCGCACCCAGGTTCAAACCTCAAGAGAATACTACCCATACCCATTCTCGAATCAGCACTGATGCTCTTGATGCCAGCTATTCTTGATAGCTGAAGACGTAAAGGAGCCACAATGTCCTTCTCCATTTCCTGTGCCGAATAACCTGGCACGTTGGCTTGCACCGTTATTTGGGGCACATCAATATCGGGCATGAGAGAAACAGGAATTTTTCTCACGCCTAATATGCTGATAGTCACGAGAGCTATCAGTATCATCGTTACGGCAACGGGACGTTTTATCAAATACTTAACCATAAGCTATCCGTTTATCTTTCATTTCTTTTTCACATGCACCTGAGTTCCATCTGCCAGATTCAGGTTACCGGAAGTTATCACTACGTCTCCAGCTTTCACTTGAGTACCTTTGCGCTCACAACCAGTGATGGCATAATACCCAATGTTGGCATAAGGCACATCCACATAAGTCCAAACAGCCTCTCCATCCTTATACATGAAAACCACATGATAACCATCTCGCTCTATCACGGCATCCTTTGGCACGACGAGGGTTTTCTTGACATCATTCTCAGCTATGACCTTCACATTCATGCCATCCATCAACAGCCCTTTGTCATTGGCAATGCGAGCTGTCACCTTAATCAAGCCTTTGTCGCTGACCATTGGATTGATGTTGACGACTCTTCCGCCATACCCCGCCGCATCATCCACAAAAAGGCTCACCCATACTCTTTGCCCTACACTCAGATGCTTAATCTCAGCCTCCAGTACCTCAAACTCCACATCTAGCTGACCATCATTTACCAATCCGCAGAGTTTATCCACTCGTTGATGGCGCTTGTTCACCAAATCAGTAATACGCCCTGCGAAAGGTGCCAACAAGGTACACTTGCCCAATGATCGCTTAGCAGCTTGCAACTGGTATTGGGCAAGATAATAGCCAGAAGTAACTTTAGCTCGATGCATGACAGCAGCCGGCACATTGGCAGAAATGCCATCATACCCCAAGCCGATGAGCTTGTCGGCTAAGGATACCTGAGCATTCTCCAACTCTCTAGTTGCCTTCTCTAAATTCAATCTTGCGTCGCTCCTATCAGTTCTGGCTATCACCTGCCCCTTGGAAACCCTTTCGCCATTATGCACGTACACTTGCTCTATGACACCGCCATCGGCAAACGACAAGTCACACTTCTCGATAGCCCTCAACTTGCCATTACATATCAACTGGCGATGAAAGGTCTGTTCCTGTAGCCTCAACGTATCCACATAAATTTCCGTAGATACACTATCTGCGTTTGCCATACTTTGCTCTTCATCTACATGGGCTGTCTTTTTGCAACCTTGCAAGGCTATCAATGCCATAGCCAGCACACAAAACAAATATTTATTTCCTGTCATAACATTTCTTATTATATAGAAGACATTCCTATTTTACTTTCCAGCGGCTACAAGACCAAAGCATCAAAATCTACTGTCAATTCTTGATGTTGCACCCAGTCGTAGAGCGTAAACTTACGCAAGGTGTAATAGTAATTCCAATAAGTCCGCAGTTGACTGATGTATTGCGACTTGGCTGTTTCCAATTCCTGCAAGGCGGTATTCAGTTCCGTTACCGACACATTGCCTGCTTCAAATCTTTTCTTCGTGATGTCATAACGCTCCTGGGATATTCTCTGAGCCTGCAAGGAGGTACGACACTGCGCCGCCTGCAAACTAAACTGCATCACCTCGCGCTTCACGCTCTGCACATAGTCGTTATCGGCTTGTTCCCTTTTGGTCTTTGCCAATTCCAGGTTCGATTTAGCCACCATCACTCGTCCTTTTTTGACACCCCAATCGAAGATAGGCACCGTTACAGTCACCCCGATAATCTCATTATCTTGCAAATGACTATAGGCTGCAGCAAATCCATCTGCCGTACGATTAAACCCCACCTCGGCATTCAAGTGCATTTGAATACCTTGGGCAGACTTCGCCTTTGCCAGGTTTTGCTGGGCGGCAATCAGTTCCAAGTCTTGCGTGATGGCATGCGAGGAATTGGTTCGAGCCTTTAGCAGCACATCGTTCACATTGAGCACCATATCCAACACATTCTCTGGAGGCAAGAGGTTGGCGTGCTCGTAATCGGTTACTCGCATATAGGAAAACAAATCATATAGGCTATCATTCAGCTTCACTTTCGCCTCATTCACGGTTACCTTAGCATTGAGTTTTGAAAGCTCTAACTGTAACAAGTCTCCTTTCGTAATGGTGCCCAGCTCCAATCGCCTTTGCGATATGCGATAAAGTTCTTCTAAGTCTTGGCTTTTCGCCAAACTCTGTTGATAGTCAGACAGGGCAGAGATGGCTGCAAAATATAGACTTGACACTTTTATGGCTATGTCCTCGATGTTTTCCTGGTACACCCTTTTCGCTTTCTCATATTCCTTGGGCTCCGTTTTTTTTCGCCATTTCCATTCATTATAGGAAGTAAACGGCTGAGAATAAGAGAGGCGCAAAGGCAATGTATTATAGGTTGTCATCTTATAGTCAAACTGATCCAGTCGATAAAGGTACGATTGTAACGAAAGCGTACCACCCAGGCTGCTAACCGGCTGTTGCAATGACAAGGTCAACGAGTTCACCAAAGAGTTATTATCTACATAGTTTATCTTTCCATCCTCTGCATTTCTAGCCTCAACCCGAGAATGATTGAAGTTCATCAGTCCTCCCGACAAGCTCATGGATGGCAACAGTTCTGCCTTATATGATTTATAAGTCCAGTAACTTGACAAGAAACTAAACCTTGCCAATTGGGCATCAAACGAGTTACTCTGAGCGATGCGGATGGCATCGCCCAAAGTAACGGTTTGCTGCGCAAAAAAGGGGGAAATACTAAAGAACAGCATTCCTACCATAATCATTAGAAATCTCATTTTCTATCACATATTAAAGCCTATTTATACTCAAGATAAAATAGAACTGGATTAGAGTTCGCTTTCAAGCGCATTAAGCTAGCATAATGTTCCAGTCCGGTCTTTAATTTTCCTTTTTTAATTACATGTTCAATGAAGTAAGGAATATAAGATGTCTGAAGCAAAGATACTACCCCCTTTTTATCACTATAGCATAAATCCATAGGTATATTGTTTTGATCACATACATAGTCATTAAAAAAGAACGAAGATATTTGCGCTTTTTTAAATTCATTATCATACACCAAGTACTTTCTATCATCCCCCTGCAAATATTGAAAACATAAATATTTAGAAAACTCAACCAAGCGAGATATTTGATGGATTTTATGCTGAAAATAAATAGTCGAAAAGTCTAAGCCTTCCATATTTTTATCCACATTTCTCAAAATATGTCTTATATCATTTTCTTTAACAAAATCATCACTTTCAACAACATAAGCAGGACATACACCATCATCCGTAACATTCATAATAACATTAGAGAACAAACCGACATATTTAGGATGACTATTCTTGGAATAAAAATTACTAAATGGTAATCTTAAAGGAAAGTTCCACCCATTATTGTATTCATTAGAGTTTAATAGCTTACCTATCTGCTTACCACTATGAAGGTCTATCTCTTTTAATTCGTATTTTTCTTCCTCCGTAACTGAAGTTCTATTTAAAAATGCTCGATTACCAATGGTTAGCATACTATAAGTACGATAGCCATTTCTTTCCGTCTTTATCGTAGACAAGTATTCATAGTCTTTCAAATCAAACTTCAGAACATTGTCTGCAGCTTCATCTAGTAAATAGATTACCTCATTTTTCCTATCTATAGAAAAATCTGCCAATTCTAAATACTCCCCACGACCACGTCCCTGCTCTGATATTGAACGCTTAAAATTTCCATTTTTATCAAAGACAAACAACTTATTAACCTTGTCATCTAATATATATATATTATCTTTAAATATTTCCAATGAACGCACATTTTGAATGAGACATTCCTTTTTTGTTTCCAAAGGAATCACTTTAGGAGCTTTAAAATATGTTGAAAACAATATAGAATCTGCATGCAAAGACTTATCAATATTGATGGTATCTACATCTGCCCAACTTGTGGTCGCATGATAGCTACTACAAGACTGGCAGATAGTAAGTACCAGCAATACAAAGTTTACTATTAAGACTTTATTCTTCATCTTTCCACTGAATTAATTACTACAAGAAAACGTTTGCACATTATTAACAGGCTCCTTGGGACGATGACTACAATTACAATAGGTTTCGCTGCCACTAAAACCAGATTGGCAAGTTGAACCTTCGCCATTAGAACGACAGGAATATAGTGTTCCTGCTCTCCCATAATTAGTTTTACAACTAGGGCACTTAATCATTTCATTAACATAAGTTATACTAGTGGAACATCCCTTTGAGGAACCAACTTCTCCCCGTGCCAATGCCTCCACATTCTCCATCAACAAATCACAGTTTGCAAGCTCTTCTGACTTGAACTCGCTTACACCCAAAACTCCAGCAATAGCTATTGCTACGCATGAAACAACGAAAACCATTTTCTTCATTTCTCTTCAATTAAAAAATTAATAAATATTGGCTAAGCCAAATTGTCGATGGCAAAGATAAACAAAAAAAGTTATAACTCAAACCTTTTCTTGTTCACTTTTTGTTTACCCATATAGTTTTTATCACAAAAAAGGCTTCCATGTTACATAACGAAAAGTTCTATATATTAGAAACAACCATCAATTAATGTTTTAACACCGCACAAGCCTCATCATACATTTGCTTCGTAGCAGAGGATTGCACTTTCGGTTTCCTTGCTAACAAATGGTGAGCACAGCGTTTCGCTTGACATATTCTCCCAGTTTCAAGATAGAGTTTCATTTTTTGATATATGGGATAAACTCTATTGGGCAACATGCCACTTGCCCTATCATAGCATGCCACAGCCTCATCGTACAATCTCATCGCCTTCAAGTTATTTCCCATCAATACCCAAAACATCGGGTCATTACTCACTTTCGTTCCTTGCATCAACACGAAATTACTATCCACATATCTGCCGTCAGCCTGAAGCATTTTCGCAAAATTAAACAAAAAAGCCTTGTCCTCACTACAATATTCAAGCAATGGATAACAATCATTGATATAAGCTGCATGAATAGACAAGGTTGCATCCAGAGAAGCTAACCTTGCCTTCACATGCGTACGAGCAAAGCCAATGCCTTGCCATCCTACCATCACAACCACTAAAGATAAGCAAAGATACTTTCTCCAAGTCAGACATAAACATCGCACAGGAACCATTGGTATCTTCGCCAAAAGCACTACTCCCAAAATTTGAAAAGGCAACAATTGGAACGGATAAGAGAACAATGAGAATACAAGCAAAGCTAATAAAGCAGCAAACAACCCATGCGTATTCCTGCTCATTGTATGAATCGCCAAAACAATAAGCGTAAGGCATAGCAAGATACCTATCAAACCTTGTTCTACGCCAACTTGCAGCAAATCACAAAACGCATAATCGGTCACATCCACATAATGTGCGAAATAATCAGCTTGAGACGACTGAGAGAAAAAATGGAATAAAGCCTGTCCATATTCTCCTTTGAAACTTCCTATCCCAGCCCCCAAAAGACAATTTTCAGCAATCATTTTACCAGAAAGATACCATATAACCAAACGCCCCATGACAGAACCAAACTTTGCATATAGAAGAACTGTCCCCAAACTGAAACCAACAACTATAAGATAGCCCAAATACCGACGTATCAATCTCCCATATTTCCAAAAGGCCACTACAAACAAAGATAGTAAAGCGCCTCGACTACCTGCTATTAACAATACAAATGTCCCAAACACCAAGAGTAAGAGATAAGCAACCTTTCTGTAATAATAATATCTTGCTTCCTTCCTTAGTTCAGCCAGTTGCACTAAAGCTACAGACATGCCTATAGCTACGTAAGCAGCATAAGGTCCAGGATTATAAAACGATCCTGTAACAGGAAATAAAGGATGCAAGCTTTTCCCCACACCCAATTGCCATATTCCCAATCCCACTTCAAGAAAGGCTGCAAACATGAACAAATGCTCCAAGATACCATCACGAAGAGGAAAAACAGAAAAAAGGAAGCGCAACAAGACATAAAGTCCATACAACACGGAGTAAACCGTCATCTCATACGAACAAGGATAGCCAGGTTTTAAGTATGCACACAAAAAGACATACCACCACCATACCGTAACAAGAATATCTACTACGGTCAACTGGCAATTAGTTCTTAAAAACAAAGAACTAATTGCCATTACCAAACAGCCCCCTATTGCTACAAACTCCAACCAAACAAGTTGCTGCGGCCACAATAGAGGAGTAATCTGCACTGTCAAAAGAAGCAAGGCTGCTACAAACAAGCAGCTAATAACCTTATAGGTCATATTCCCAAATTTCTTCGTTTTTCGTCTGAGGATTCTCAGCAAACAAATATAGTTTCTTCTTATCTACAGAAAGCTTTATACTGCTCCCAACTTTATCCAACAATAATCTTCTTATCGGATTTCCGTTCCAATCATAGACTTGAACTTCGTTTCCATACTGAGACTCCATATAATGCTTCGGCTTCTTGCCATATAAATTTTTCTCAACCATCAAAAAACAAATGACATCATCATTGGCATCTGCCCCTAATCTTTTGCCTGAGTTCTCCAAAAGTTCATAATTACCATATGGAGCTTCTTTATATTTTGGCAACACAGAGAACAACTCGGACTCCACATTCACCTTATTCTTATCAATAGAGAATATAAAAGCATATCTCTCCCAACCACAAAGGTACAAGAATTTATTTTTTGATTCAAAAATCATACTATTATCCGTATAAACAGAATGTTTAGACAAACTATCGCCTATAAAATTATCTTTAGGCCAAAAATCCAATACTTTTATAGCATTCTTCTTATAATCAATAACAGAAAAGATATGTCCAATCTGCGCATAAGGTGCTCCAGGAATCAATATATTAGAATCATCTAAAACTTGAAAAGAGTTGGATACATACCGCAAAGAAGGAAGTTTAGTCAAGCTAAAACGGTTACACTTGGCAAAATCCCATTTCAAATAATCTTCCTTCGCTACAATCGAAAAAGAGAGCAATTGGTTACCATTTGAAGAACTGTTCAACACACCCAAATCTCGGTTTGGTGTTAAAGCTACAGAAACCGCATCAAACTCATCTCTACTTCTTCCCTTGAAAAAAGCATCACATTTTTTCAAAAGGGAATCCCCCTTTTGAATACAGATGCAACAATTTACATTTTTGTTATATACTTTAGATAGCCAAAAGTTTTTTGTAATAAAACGAGGATATGATTTTAAACAATCTTTATCTGGCATTATTAACTTTCCCTCCAAAGGTTCCAAAGGCAATTCTTCCATTTTCTTTGAAACATCAGAACAAGAGGAGAAGACAAGCAAGAACAATATGGCTCTTATAATTAATTTAATATTCATTGTATAGATTTTTTAATAACGAATTATAGGGAGAATAATCTCTCCCTTTAAAATAATTCTAAGCAAATGGCGCAGCCTTTTCTGCATCGTGTACATTCATCACTACATATCGTCCATCTGCCATACGAGCATTGAAAGAACAAGTTCTATCTTTAGCGGCATAGCAAGGAACAAAAACCCCCGAGCCTATTTCTCCATTACTTAATGCCTCAACATTTTCCATCAGTAAATCATTACTTGTCAACTCTTCAGAATTGAACTTGTTTACACCCATAACTCCAGCAACTGTAAGTGCTGCACCTAAAACTAAAAAGATAACTTTTCTCATAAATATAACTATTAAAATTAAACATCGGGACAAGCATCATTTATAAAACTTGTGCTGCAAAATTAATGTTTTTGCCTGTATATTCGCTATTTTTTTATTTACTTTTTGTTTACTTTTTCATATTTGAGTATAAAATACATTTTTCAAAAACTTTTAGATACAATTCCTACGATATAGTCATCAGGAACCATTCCCCAATATCGAGCATCTTGAGAATTGATGACATGGTCGCCAACCAAGAAATAATAGTCATGTTTAAAACGATATGCAAATAACCTGCTCCTATTTAGCATAACCTTCATACTCATCCAATCTACAACAAGTTTTTTGCCAGTTTCCCATTCTATAACCTCCCTATAAAGAACAGCTTCTTTAGGAGTCATCGAGATAACATCTCCTTTTCTAGGAACATACAATGGACCAAAGTTTTTGATAGTCCATGGCAAATGAGGATCATGAGGTATCGTATTCATCACATAATCAGGAAGCAGAGAATCAGGAGTCAGAGCCAGAGCTTGCTGTTCCTCTTCAACTCCTAGCAATCCCTCATAATTATTATTTTGGTAGAAACTATCTTTTATGGAGATGGAATCACCAGGCAAGGCTACACATCGTTTACAATACACATAATTGATTTTAAACTTGATTTGACCATCTTTATATGGCATATTGAATACAACTATATCATTATGCCTTATATTCCTTAAGCCATTCGTACGAAAACAGCGCAGTACTCCTCCCTGCTTATCAAAATGAAAGTCTGTATAAATTCTCGCCCCCATCAAGGTCTTATTGACAATGATCCTATCTCCTGGACACAAAGTTGGCAACATGGAATCTGTAGGGATTGTAAAAATATCAAACAAGAAGACACGACATAATAGCCATAGGCAGTATGTACCGCCTATGGCTAAAATCATTCTAAAAAACCTACAAAAGTTTTTACACCACATACTCGATATATCTAGCTCAACAGAAACATCAACACGTTATAAGAACACTAGCATGGAATTGTACAATTATCTCGAGTATAGCCAGTATACACACATGCATAATATGAATACTCTCCACAAAATTTCAGGTCCAATGATCTTGTGAAGCACTGCCCACTACTGCCTTTAGAGCAAGTAACAACCACCTCTCCAATCTCACCTCTTGTCTATGCCTCAACATTCTCGAGCAACAAGTTATCCACAACCAATTTCCCAGAATTGAATTGGACCAATAACGCAAAAGAGACACATGCTATAGTAATAATAGCACATACAAATGACATAAAATACTTTTTCATCGTTTCTACATTTAAATTTAACATTTTTCTATCTATTAACAAAATCTTACTTCAATGTATATTTTACTATAAATCCATCTCCATTCAGTACATTGCCTTCTACATTACATCCCATCTGCTTCCAGCATTCCAGCATTGAAGGCAAATCTTGCTTTTCTACATAAGCATAAAGCGATTGAGCATCTACATTTTTAATTAATGGGAATATTTTCTTTTTGCCAGAGTACAAATTTATCTTTTTTAGTTCACCCGATGCCTTGTCATACAAGACAGAATACCAATCAGACAAGCGATTTCCCCTTTTGACATGAACAATGATAGCTTTGTCCACTTCCATTTTAGACACAAGAATTTCCTTGTCTGTATTCATCAAAAACAGATTCTTTTTATTCTCATTTGAGCCAAATGCCTCTAAGTCATTTTTAGTAAGCATATTTGAGCCTCCTTCGAACTTATATTTTCTTGAACATTCCATAGTCGTAGCGTCAAAAGTGTAAATATAGTCACTATAAATTGGAGGGACAAAAGTCACAGCAGAGCCTTTCCTCAGAAAGAAGCAATCGCTTTGCATATTTATTTTATCAATTTCATCCATCTCATAATCTATATTCTTTAAAATCTTAGACGAAGAGGAATCAAAAACCAACATACCTGTCGACTCACCGCTCACTGATGTAGGCATTAAGACGTGAAGATGTTTTGATAAATCGTAAATACGGTCAAACATTAAACCCGTATCTTTACTTTTCGCTATGTTAGTCGGGAGTTTCACTTTTTTCAATAAGTTAAAATTCACATCATAGCACAACAAATGAGCAGGAGTCAAAATCTCAATATTGTTATTATATGGATTATAAGAATAACCCATAACTATGGAATATTCTTCGTGCCCATTACCTATCTTATCCTCTGATGAAGACACAAACTTTCCTGTTTTGTCAAAAACAGTCAATATCTGTCTTGAATCAGATACGACATAATAATTATCAGAAACCTGCACACGGTCAACATTCCCCAAAAAGTTTCCCTCACGCATAGCTAAGGGAACTATCTCTATCTTAGAAAACAAATCAGAGACAGAGCATTCCTTTACATTCCCGAGATTGATAACCGGACACACCTTTTTCTGCTGACGTTGGCAAGAGAACAATAATGGAAGACTGCTTATTACCATCACTGTACAAAACAGTCTAAAAAATACTTTTTTCATATTTTCTATGTTTTACAAGTTTATTCAATAATTGTTTGATATCATCATTTTCCAAAGGATTACCAACCAATATGATTTTTCCTTTTTTATTTAACAAAAATGAATGATACATTTGGTCCTCTGACAAGAATGAGTTCTGCCTTCTAAAGGCATACAAAGAATCCACATACACAGGATTTCGAAGTCCAGAAGATTCTATTGCAAAATGTACATCCTCTATCTGCTCCTTCTTCGGTTCAATGATGAACACGAAGTTTACACCTTTTTTAGAATAATCATCAATCAACTTGTTCCAATGGTACATTCTATCCAATGCACATGGCGAGCACTGGCTAGAATCAACATAGTGGACAAAATTATACTTCATAGGTGCTATATCTTTTCTTTCCACAGTATCGACTGCACTATGGAAGCACCCCATCTCTCCCAAAGGAAGCACAACCTTATGCTTCGACATCTCAACCAAAGTTTTCTGTGCATCGCCCTTCTTCGAGGAACACGAAGATAAGCCCAATGCACAAAAGATAATAACACCTAAGAAACCCCTATCACTCATAACATTGAAGTTCATAATATGTTCATATTTTGAAAGTTACTTCAATTTGCATTTAAATATCAAATAACCATCATTATTATTAATACCTTTCTTATATTTAGTGAAATAAGCTTTATCTTTCAAGTATTCTCTGCCTCGAATAGCAAGAAAGACATATCGCCCACTACCTTTTATCAACTTAGGCAAGCTAACATCTATATGCCCAAAGGTTTTAGACATACCACTTCTTGTCATCAAATTAACATACATGTAATCACCTCGCTTATAAGAAGTCAAGATTCTGTTTTCATCAACAACAGCATCTAGTATGAAATCATAACGATATTGATTTTCTGCAAATGTCTTATAATGCACATAATCCTTATCCGGCATAGGATTAGGAAGCAACCATTTATATGTTCGTTGAGCATCCACAACTTTTGACTTATATGTATAAATGCCTTTAGTAACAGGATCTATATAATGGACATCATTACCATCCACTTGCAAAGGAGTAGCCAACACATTACTCATACCTATAGCATATGGTAAATTATCAACATAACTGTTCTTTAAATTAAAATTCTCATCATAAACATAAAGCAACTTATCTTTCTCTTGAATGCTAAAGTTATTTGTCGCTAGAATATATTCATTGTTGTTCCATGCTATATTCCAAAAAGATGTTTTCTGAAAATATTTTTCGAACAAGAACTTTCCATTCATATCATACAACAGTACCTTATTAGGAGCTTCAAGAATGGCAATTCTGTTGTTTGCTTTGTCTATTGCGAAATCCGAAGCTTGGACATACTCGCCAGAAGCATGTCCAATATCTCCTATATCCATTAAGAATTTTCCTTTACTATCAAAAGTTATCAGCTTACCTCTTTCAAGACCTCCGAGCACATAATATCTACCATTGACATAATCTATCTTACTTATCCACTTAAGTTTATCACTTTGTTTCTCATCCAAAGCAACCATTGAAAGCGGAGTAAATAGCTGTGCCATCTCAACCATATTCTTGGAATCTTCCATCAGGGACAAGGGCTTGCCATTGTCCAATGCGCCCTCTGAGGCACAAGAACAAACAAGAGACAAGAGATAGGTCCCAACGATTAAACTTCTAACATCTGTCTTCATTTTCTCAACTTAAAAATTGTATAAAAATTAACATGAGCAACCAGGCAAACATTCAGTCACCCCAACGTCCTCACAATTCAATGGAGATGTACATGTATATTCCTCAACAGATAATACAGAAACATTGCAGAACATTCTACCATATACACCTGGTCTATAACAGGTGCAAGAAGCCTTAACCCTATGACATATTTTGGGTTTAACATCAGGCTCAATTTCGTCACGAGTCAACGCCTCTACATTCTCCAACAACAAATCATTTTCTGCCAAGACAGACGAATTAGTATGGCTAAATACAAGACCACCAACAATCGCTATCGCTACACACAGTGCACTAAAAATAATTTTCTTTTTCATTATCATATAATTTAAAATATTAAACATTACCACCAAATTTGTTTATCATTTTCATACGTAAAGATACGTTCTTCACTTCCCTTCGTCAAGTTACTCAACAAGTACAAGCCTCCATGAGGAATATGAGAAAACGTTATTACATTAGATGTAGCTACTTGTACCGCCAATGCCTTCCACTGCTGCTTGTCATACATCATCAGTTGATACTTATCTCCAACCTCTATGCAATTACCATCGTTACGAGGTATGAAACGTATTTTCCCTATTTGACATGGATGGGGCAATTGCAGTCCCACCCAATGACCATCGGGACTATTTCCATGAAATCCTGTCAAGATATTACCATCAAATACGGTTTCTTTTGTCTTACCTTGCACCCCATCTGTACCGATAACCTTGCCAGTAAGTTTATTCCCAGACTTATCGAAGAACTCCAGTTCATTAATATTGCAAAATGAGCCATTCGGCCCTATATATCTCAAATAGCGATAACATCCCTTGTCCTCTATGCTTCGCTCGTACCAACAACCTTCTGTCATACCCTTAAAGATATACAAGTCTGTCAAATCACTAAAATCAGATTTATTACCACCTTGAAACTTTCCACCAGACATATAAAAGTTGAAGAAATCCTCACGTCCCATATAAGGATATTTACGATACAATTTTAGAGTCATCTCTTGAGTACTTGGCACTATATCCCTAACCTTGCCATTACTTTCCAAAATATAAGGATTCCCTATTGGTATCATTTTGCCATTCTGGCAGATACAAGTGGAATACAAGATACCTCGTACCATAGACTTAAAGACAACAGTTCCATCATCTACCGTCCCATAATAGACTGGTTCCCAGCCTTTGTTATCATAAACACATATATAAACAACTTTCCTGTCAGAATAGGTTTGTGGCAATACCCTTACAATGTCGGTCGTTTTATAGTATTCATCTGTTACGTCTATAAAAGTAGGCATTCTAAACAAAGTTGGTACATCCTTTTCGTCTCTCAAATCTTGCCTTATCGCTTGATTTACTTGGAACCTTCGCCTAAAAATTTTCGGCTTTATGTATATGTGTGAATATTGAGCGGTATCCCCAGGCACACATCCCATATAAAAAGGTACCGCCTTGCCATTAGGTTTCAATAACACACTCCAAGAATGAGAATTAGACCGATTCCCCCAATGTGGCGTAAAATCAATCGTAGCAGGAATTCCCAAACATCTTGACAGATAGACAACATAGGAAGCCTCATCACGGCAATTTCCAGTTTTGTATTTAAGCAAATTATTAGCTTTGGGTGGAACATTTCCATTCAAGCTAATCCATTCAAACTTTCCCATTTGGTCGAATACCTTCAACGCTTCCGAGATTGCGCTTCCATACTTAAAGAAAGTTTTCTCTTTTTCCATTTTACCAACAGGTTCCAATGACCATATTTGAGTATTCGAATTTCGCCAAGTAGTCTGGACTAAGCTATCCGTATTGGTCATGGTGTCATGCAGAGCCTCCAAACATAACCCTGTGTCCTTATTGATAATTTTGCATTCCTTACCCGAGATTGGCAATATCAACCATCTTTGATGATTACCCTTCAGATAATCATACTTACCAACAACAGCCTTTTCATCCAAACTACAATAACGGACTTCCAGACATTGTTTATCATCACCCAATGGTGATATACGCCAATATGGGAACCCTTCATAAGAAAGGCGCAATTTGGTTTGATTTTCCGAAACAATATCCGTCAATCTTGCAGCTTGCAACATGGAAGACTTTAAGGTATCCAGTGCTACATACTTACTACATCCAATATTTTTCAACCGAAATAAATGCGCAGAATAATCCTGAGCATGGACACGATCCACTTTCTCCAAAGACCTCAACTGGATATAATCCACGCCGTAAGGTCTAGTGCCATTTTCTAAAGAAATAACATTTTGCCCTTCATTTAACTTTATGTCCACTCCCATTCGAGAAGTTTTAAAAGCGTGAATTGTATTAGTAGGCTCAAGATGAAGTGTATCTACAACCACGTCATTTAACTTCACTACCACCTTCGTATCTTTAGCTATTGTAGTATACCTTAGCACCAATCTTTTTATGGCAGCATGAGGTGATTGTATTGCAAATGATACCTTAGCAAACATCCCTGAACAAAACACGACCTTACCAGTGGAGGCACTAGGAGAATCAAGGATATCTGCATTCTTTACAAGAACTGTATCCGCAGCAATCACCCTACCTCTTGAACTACAAGTATATCCATCAAACATATCCGGATAGTTTTCTCTTACAATCTTGCGCCAATCCGAAACATTTTCATTCAGAAGTCGATAAGGCAAAACATAATCAAAGAAGATTTCTGTATTATAATCATGATGCCAATTCACATGATGCCATAGTTCACAGGCTTCATTGATTGCAGAAATCAAGAAGTCTGCCTTGATGTTCCTAATGTCGAAAGCTAATTTCGCCTTTTTCAGTTGAATTTTCTTTACACCCTCATCAAAAACACTATCACGGTATTCTTTAGCCTCGGAAGCTGCTCGCAAATAAGCTGCATTATACTGTCCTATCTCCTTACCCACATAGGTATAGTGATAGGGCATGTTTTCTATCAAGAATTTGGCTGCGCTATATTTCAATGTATCTGGATCATTCTTGAAATACTCCAACACACGTTCCATCTCTGCCCGATTCTCTCCAGCAGATTCCAAAGCATCTTGCAAACGAGAACGGCATGAGGAAAACATGCTTAACAAAAAACACAGCCCAATGCCAACGATACATATTTCATATAGCGCAACTTCATTTTTTTGATATTTTTTACATGACATAAAACATACGTAACTACTCAGTACCCCCCAGGGCATGAGATGGTCAGCAGGACTCGTTAATAATTTATAAACTTGATTTTGCACCAAATCCAAATCATTGTTAAAGAGGTTTTGTATGTGTAGCCTTATGTATATGTAGGCTATGGTGGTCAAATTCGGGGTTTATTAGGATGCCAGCGGTCACAGCGTACTTGCGCTGTCAAATTGCGTCTTCAAACTGATAGTTGTCAACGAGAGCCGATTTTTCGTTTCGGGCAAATACGAAATCTCCGTTAATGGATGTAAAACCATATTTGGTCATTTCACAAAAGATGCCTATCTTTGCATCTAAATGGCAAGACAGTGTACAGACATAGACGAAGTTTTACGCTCGATTAATCAGCGTCTGCGTAAACTTGAAAAGTCCGATTCCGAGAAAACAGAGGAGATCGGACGTCTCAATCGTATCATATACCAAAAAGACAAGGAGATACATAAACTGAAGATGGAACTTTCTACTACCAAGTCTGATCTTGCCAGTGCCAAGACTCGCATCAAGGAACTTGAGGACGAGAATGATAAAAAGGATGATTCTACAGGTTCATCGGAAAAGCCTGAGAAGACAAGCAGCAACAGCAGTGTCCCTCCATCCCAGGAGAGCATTGCCGCACGCGAACTTCGCAGGACGAAATCCTTGCGCAAGCCGAGTGGAAAGCCAAGCGGTGGACAGCCAGGACACAAGGGAAGCACCTTGCAGTCGGTCAGTATGCCAGACAGAATCATACAGCATGAGCCAGCCTACTGCAAATGCTGCGGTCGCCCATTGGCTGGCATTGAGTACAGGAAAATCCGTAAGACACAAATCGTAGACATCAAGTTTGTCGTAGAGACTACCGAGGAACAGTATTACGAGAAGGTCTGCCAGTGTGGCTGCGTGAACAACTGCGACGCACCCAACTGCCGCATCAAATACGGTGACAACATCCGTGCGCTTGTCAGCTATCTGAATGTTGTGCAGTGTATCCCTTTCAAGAGAATAGCCGAACTCATATCAGACCTTTGTGGACAAAGGATAAGCGAGGGAACTGTACAGAACATACTTAAAGGAAACAGCGCCAAGTCCGACAAGACATACGATGAGATACGGAAGAGAATCGAGTGTGCTCCAGTTGTTGGAGCAGACGAGACCGGTGCCGCTGTGGGAAAGCAGTTGCACTGGAACTGGATTTTCCAAACAGATGCCCTTACATATGTATATCAGCTGAAATCGAGAGGTCAGGAGGCCGTAGATTCCAAGTTCCCTAACGGTCTGCCCCATTCAACGCTTGTGACCGACAGAAAACAAACTTATTTCAAGATGAATGTCAAGGATCATCAAGTCTGTCTGGCTCACCTGTTAAGAAATGCCGAATATCTTAACGAGCTAGATGCAAAGCAGGACTGGTCCCGAAGGTTTATCCATCTGTTAGCGCACGCCATCGACCTTAGGCAAAACAACACTATCACGCAGAGAAAGATAAAGGTACTGAAGACCAAAATGAAGAATCTCTTGGGAGAAAGTCTGTCACATCTCGATGATGAGTTTGAGAGATTCAAGAAAGGCATCCTAAAGGTAAAAGACTATCTGTTCACTTTCCTCTCCAATCCACTTGTACCTTATGACAATAATGCCAGCGAACGAGGGGTGAGAAAGATTAAGATAAAGCAGAAAGTCAGCGGATGCTTCCGTACCGATGAAGGTGCCGATGATTTTGCCAAGCTACATTCCATAGCGGAAACAGCCATGAAGAATGGAAATTCTAAATTCAACGCAATTCTTGCTGTCGTACAACAGTAAGACGATAACTCATGCCCATAGGGGTGCTGAGTAGTTACAAACATACTTTCACTCACTTAGTCTTTGGTTACTTGATATAATACATACTTATCTCCTTGCGAAATCTTCACATAGCATCCCTCTTGTGGAATTTCATCCTCTGACAAAACTACCATTGGCGAATCGACAGAAGAATAGCTGTAAAATTTCATCACTATGCCATCATTGTAAGTGACAACAATATCTGCATTGTGAATTTCCCCTTTTGAAGAGAGTATAACATTGCCACTCTTCTCCATCAAGCTTAAACTTGATGAGGAAAGGGAACGCTGTTTAGTATGCCATTTGTAATAAAGGCAAGTTACAGATGTTGGAAACATATATATAGGCATCAACATCATTAAAAACATTAAAATTATTTTCTTCATAACTTTTATATTTAGAATTTTACGCTGCAAATTTAAGAAAAGAAATCCAATCAGATCCATTATCTTGTTCACTTTTTGTTTGTTTTTCATTATTTTCCATTATAAACAGCAAAGTAAACAAAAAGTAAATTTTCATAATTACGTAGCACAAATTGAAAAGACTTTATTTCATGTAACATAAACTTTAAATTTCTTCATTTTCATAAGAAATAAGCTATAAGAAAAATCTTTTTTCAAGAAAAAATATGTATCTTTGCAAAAACTTTTAAAAATCAAGTAAAATGAAGAAACTTACAATCTTATTTTTCATTTGTCTTTTGGCTTCATGCACAAAGCAAGCGAATAAGCAATTATCCAACATTGAAAACATCATGTTGGCTCAGCCGGATAATGCATTCACACTCCTGCAAAAGGATTCTGCATCTATTTGCAAAGAAGGTACAGATGCCCAAATGTACTATCAAATCATCCGTTGTCGAGTTGCCGACTTATTATACATACCCCACACAAGTGATTCTGCTATGCTTAAAGTCGCCAACTACTATACTAAACAAAATAACCCAAAAGCGCTCTCTATGGCATATTACTGTTTAGGCTGCATTTACAGAGACCTTAAAGAACACCCTCGCGCTATCAATTATTTCTTAAAATCTATCAACACTGACAGTACTCATACCCCAAAGGAAATGATTGGAAGATGTTATTACCAGCTATCTGGTTTTGAAGATAATCGAAAAAATCCAATCAAAGCACTAGAGTATGAAATAAAAGCATATAACTATATTTCACTAACAAAAGATTACACGTTAGCTAATAATTGCCTTATTAATATTGCCCAAGACTACAAGACTTTGGGCAACGATGAGAAATATTCCGCATTTATTAATCTCGCTAAAAATAAGATTTCAGCAACAAAAGATACAATCAACTTAGCTCGCTTCATCATTGTCAAAGGTCAAATTGCCATTCAAGAAAGAAACAATAAAGAGCTAAAAACTTTGATTAATGAAGGCAAAAAAATATTACCAACCATACTCAAACAACAAAAATATGGGTTTTATTTAATGCAAGGCTATTATTATAAAGAACTGCACCAAGTAGATTCTGCGTCCTATTATTTTCAAAAAGTTTTAAACATAGGAAATCCCATTATGGAATATGAAGCTAATACAGCCCTGTCTGAAACAAATGCTGAGAATAGAGAATACACTACTGCTTGGAAATTTCTAAATAAAGCCATAAAGCTAAGAAATGCCATTGATACCATCGACAACAAGCAGGAGGCAGAAAAGATGAAGGCATCGTATAACTATGAGTTGGAGGTTGCCAAAAGAGAGGAGGCAGAAGAGAGCAAGAACAGGTACAAGTATGCGATGTTACTCGGTATCATTTGTATCCTAGGACTTACTACGCTCATCTTGGCACATAAAAACGCATCCAAGGAAAAAAGTATCAAGCAACTCAAGCTTATTGCGCAGCAAAACGAGCTAATTCAAAATCAAGAACAGAAGATTGAAGAACAGAAGAACATGATGCACGAACATGTAAGCAATATCAAAAAACTTGAAACAAGAAACAACGAACTATCGAAATACCAGCTTACATCATCTGAGCATTGTATCAACAAATTGTCAAAGAATATAAAACTTGATGATGACAGATGGAACCAATTTAGAATGTCCGAATCATATTATAAATTGCACAAAATGATAAAAAACGGACTCGATCATTATACCAATTCAGAACAAAAACAAGTCCTTATAGATATCATGGCAACCATCGACAACTTGTTCAATGAATATGGCAAACGCCTTACTGCATTCCTTCCTGGTCTCAAAGACTCACAGTTGGAATTTGCTTATCTAATAAAAGCAGAAATAAACTTTTCCAACATAGCTATCTTGCTAAGAAAGAGTAAACCTAGCATCACAAAGATTAGCAAAAGTTTCGATGAATACCTTGAAAAGAATATGAAGGGCTTGGATATCAAAACGTTCTTACATGACTTCTAAACTTCATAAGGGAATTATTTTACCCAATCCAATACGATCGTCTTATCTTCATCAATCATAAA
>ERZ1031897.132-NODE-132-length-25794-cov-14.243522_pt1 | contig 25794 bp, 10 predicted proteins | sample MGYA00517881_ERZ1031897 | MGnify/ENA primary metagenome ERZ1031897 (study PRJEB33719, sample SAMN04261280) | wastewater metagenome | biome: rural village; feature: human; material: feces | host: Homo sapiens | place: El Salvador | collected 2013-01-07 ... | reverse complement strand
TGGTGACATAGTGCTTGTTGCCCCATGTTTCGATGTAGCTGAAACCTGCGAACTTATCGCCCTGGAGTGCGATAACCGCCTTCGCCTCTCTCATCTTGGTAGCCACATATTCAGGTGAACGCTTGGCGATACCTGAACCACGTTTCTTTGCTGCTTCTGCGATTGTAGTCAGAATGGTGTCGATATATTTGATGTGACTTTCGTCAGCCACCATTACTTTAACTTCTTCCATTTTCTCTTAAATATTTAATAATGTTCTTGTTTCTATTTCTTATTTATGGGTTGAATCAGTCGTGCAGACTGAGTTCAGGAATAACCACCGAAAGTGCATTGATGATCTCTTCTTCTGTAATTCCCTTTTTCTTGACGAGGAAGATGGTGTCATCTCCTGCGATGGTTCCCAGAATCTGGGTGATGTCGCTGTTGTCAATGTTGTAGGCAATGCTGCTGGCATATCCCGGTCGGGTTCTGATAACCACCATGTTGCCCGAGAAGTTGATGGAGAGGAATCCTGTTCCCATTGCCATGTTGCTGATCGGGATATGGTTGGATACCCGCTTGTAGAGTGCATCGTTCGGAAGTACGTATGTGTATTTGCCGCTGGATGAAGCTGCCTTGGCTACCTTCAGTAGCTTGAGGTCGCGGCTCAATGTGGCTTGCGTAATCTCAAATCCTTCCTGGGCGAGCGCTTGCAAGAGTTGATCCTGCGAACTCAACTCTTGACTAGAGATGAGCATCTTCAATGTTTCCAATCTGCTATTTTTTACCTTCATACGTTGTATTTTTATTCGTTTGCGATTGCAAAATTACATAAAATATGCGAAACTGCCAAATAAATATTAGAGAAAATACATTTTTAGCGATAAAATGTTTCAAAAGTTTGGTTTTATGCATGTTTTATGCGGTATATTTATGCATGCGGCGTGTTTGCGCTCTGTCTTCTTCTTCCTCATTCTTCCGGATAATAAAAGAAAAATGTAGAAACTTTGTCTTCAAAGTGTATTTTCTTTGTAGAAAAATTGCAGATATTGATTTTTTTGCTTATATTTGCAAAGTAATCCTCATTGATGCAATGAGTAAGTAAACTGCAATGAACAGAATAGTTACATTATTATATATATGGTTAGGTTGCATCCTTTCCATGCAAGCACAAACCCGTCATCAGATGGGGGGCATTTATTTCGCCTATCCCGGAGGTCCGTCAGCGCAGACTGGAACTTTCGGGACAGACTCCTGCTTTGTGCCTGATTCCTTGAAAGGCACTCTGCCAGATTCCCTGAAGCATGCTCTCAAGGATTCCCTGATTCCTTCGTCGGGTCTTATTCCTGCCGGATTTACTCCTTTTTATATCAGCCATTACGGTCGCCACGGTTCCCGATGGATGGCGCATGACGACCGTTATGTATGGATATGCAGGCATTTCGAGGATGAGAGTAATCTTACTCCGCTCGGATTGCAGGTGAAGGGAATGCTGACGAGAATGTGGGAGAATGCCAGGGGAAATGGTGGAAAGCTCACCCGCCTCGGGGCACTTCAGCATCAGGGCATCGCCCGACGCATGTTTGCCCACTTTCCGCAAATCTTTGCTGCCGGCAATCAGGTGAAGGCACGTTCCAGCATCTCCGACCGTTGTGCCAGGAGTATGCAGGCATTTACTTCGGAATTACAGCTCCTCCAGCCCCAGTTGAACCTGGATGTGAAGACCGATTCTGCAGATATGGCATGGATAGCCCCTGTTTCTCCCGAAATCAAGGCGTTGGCAGGCAGAACCAAGGTGGAACCTCTGATTTCTCCCGACAGATTTCTCCGTCAACTCTTCAGAGACATCTCGAAGATAGATGACCCTATGAAACTGATGATAGAGATGCATGCCATCACTTCATCCATCCAGGATGTGGGCTTGAATTTCCCGGTTTATCCTATCGATATTGAAGAAGCCTTGAATGCTCTCTTCACGGATGAGGAGTTTCAAGCCATCTATGAGGCAAACAACCGTCGCATGACCATCGTCAATGGCAACGAACCTACCAACGAGTCGATTCCTGCACGTTGTGCCATTCCGCTCTGGCAGAACATCGAGGCTGAGGCTGATGCCGCCCTGCGTGCTCGCCAGTCGTCGGCAACCCTCCGTTTCGGTCACGATACGGCACTCTATCGCCTGCTTTCGCTCCTCTTCAATACCGCCCATCTTCCTCCAAGTGCCAAGGATGATGAGGAACAGGTGGTTTTGGGCGACGATGTTGACAGGATGGATAGGGTGGTTCCGATGGCAGCGAATCTGCAGATGATTTTCTATAAGAATGCCCAGGATTCCGTCTTGGTGAAGTTCATGCTCAATGAGAAGGACATCAAGATCAATATCCTCTCGCAGGTGGAGTATGGCACGTGCTACTATCCTTGGAACCAGTGGAAGAAGCAGATGCACGAACGCATCCACGACCTGGAGCACATCCGCCAGCTGAATGCCATCAATACGATGGTGGGCACGGCGCAGGCCAATACCCAGAGTGCCGGCCTGTTTGGCAAGGGCAGCGAGGAGCATGGCCAGACCCTGCCTGCCGTACTCGTTCCGAATGGTCAGAACTTCTGGACTCCGCAGACCCAGGATACCGAACAGAAGTGCATCGTACCTTACTATTATAAGGACTCCCTTTTGAAGGGTTTCCGCTGCAGCCATTGGATAGTGGGTGGCTGCATGCAGGATTACGGTTCCTTTACCGTTGCCGCCTTGGGCGACGAGCTGAGGCTCCAGCCCGGGCAGCGCGCCACTCCTTTCAGTCATGCCGATGAGGTTTCGCATCCTCATTACTATGCGGTGAATCTGAAGAAGGAGCATCTCAAGGCAGAGATGACGGCATTGAGCCATACCTCCATCCTCCGTGTCACTCCTGAAAAGGACCAGCTGGTGCATCTGGTCATCAATCCGAATAGTGATGAAGGGCAGGGCTACATCGAGATTGATACCCTCAATCATGTGGTGTATGGCTATAATCCGGTGCATCGCATTTACCAGGGATGGGGCGAGTCGGCTGGTTTCAGCGGTCACTTCGTGCTGGCTTACGATGCCAGAGACCTGGTGGATTACGGAGTGTTTGAAGGTGACAACAGAATTAGCAAGGGCTTGAAGATGCAGGATAAGCCACGCATCGGTGCCTGGCTCACTTTCCGTGGAAAGGCGGGCAAGGCGATGGAGTGGATGTCGGGCACTTCCTTCACCTCCCGCGAGAAAGCCCTGGCAAATCTCAATGCCGAGAACTACAACTATGGCGGCTTGGATTTCTATAGCATGATGCAGTTTGCTGCCGATTTGTGGTGCGAACGTCTGCATACCATTGATGTGGAGCATAGCGACCAGGCAAAGGTCAACCAGTTTTACGGTGCCCTGTATCGCTGTTCCTTCCTCCCTCACGAAGTGAGTGATGTGGGTGATGAAATCAGATATGATGATTTCTCTATGTGGGACATCTATCGTGCCGAATTGCCGCTCTATACGCTTATCACCCCGAAGCGTTCGGGCGAGATGATGCAGTCGCTGGTCAGGATGTATCAGAACCGTGGCTGGCTTCCTGCTTTCCCATGCTGGAACAGTTATACGGCTGCGATGATAGGCGACCATGCCAGTGCCGCCCTTGCCGATGCCTACGTCAAGGGAATCCGCAATTTCGATGCGCAGAAGGCTTACGAGGGAATGCGCATGAATGCTTTCTCTACACCTTATATATATAAGGAGTATCAGGAAGGAAAGGGACGCCGTGCCATCCAGTCGTATATCAATAATGGCTACATTCCTCTGGAGGATATGGTGGAGGAAGCTTATCATACCAACGAGCAGACTTCACGCACTCTGGAGTATGCCTACGATGATTTTGCCGTGGCGCAGATGGCGAAGGCGCTGATGGATTCCTGCAGGGATGCTTCGCAGCGACAGAAATATCAGGAAGATTACAACGAGCTGATGCGCCGTTCCGAGAATTGGCGCAATGTCATCAACCCAGTCTCGGGTTGGGCGGATGGCAGATATGAGAATGGAAAATGGCTGAACAATAAAGACCTGGTTCATCGCCAGAGCTTCATCACTGAGGGAGCTGCCTGTCATTATACCTGGTATGTGCCCCAGAATCCGGAAGGATTGTTTGAGGTAATCCGCCATAGCAAACCGATGGATAAGAAGGAGAAGAAGGCAGAAGATAAGGTCATCTACCGCTTGGACAGGATGTTCGACAAGGGATGGTACTGGCATGGCAACGAACCTTGCCATCAGATAGCCTATCTTTATGATGCTGCCGGAGCTCCGGAGAAGACCCAGCAATGGGTGCACCACATCCTGCAGACGGAGTATAATGATACGCCGGGCGGTTTGTCGGGCAATGATGATGCGGGTCAGATGTCGGCATGGTATGTATTCTCCTCCCTGGGTTTCTACCCGGTTTGTCCTGGCACACCTTATTATTATATAGGTACGCCAGGTTTCGACAAGGTGACGCTGAATCTGGAAAACGGAAAGAAGTTCATCTTGTCAGCCCGAAGAAAGGATGCAGGCAGCTACCTCATCCAGTCTACCTCTCTTAACGGAAAACCACTGAATGGTTATCGCCTCTCTCACCAGCAGATAGTGAGTGGAGGGCAACTGCTTTTTGAATTGAAATAATAGAATCATAGAAATTAATACTGTAGGCGTAAGCCTGGCAACTAGATCAATTAACAGATAAGTATATGGATGCTGTAACGAGTTTTATTTATGGAATGAGCATGATGTTCTTTTCCATGATGGCATGGATGTTTTGGCGTAAGGGCAGTGAACGGCTCTTCCGCCTCATCATGCTTTTGATGTTGATAGCGGACGCACAGTGCCTGAAAGACCTCGTGCTCTTCTACTACAAGGGGTTCGGCAGTACGGAGGGATGGTATTTCACCTCCGCTGTCGATATGTTTATCATTCCGTTCTATAGCTTTGTGCTGATGGAACTGGTAAAACCGGGATGGACCACCTGGACCAAGGCGGTGGTGCTGGAGTTGCCTTTTGTGCTGCTTCCGCTCTTGTTTCTCATCTCGGGTGCCAACATCTATTTTTATATTCTCTCGGTATGGGGTGCCGTTTATGGCGTCACCACCTTCGTTGTACTCTTCTTCCTCATCCGCAGGTATCATCGCCAGCTCAAGGAGCGTTTCTCCTATCAGGAGAACATCAACCTTTCCTGGCTCCTTGCCATCCTGGGCAGTTTCTTCCTCATCCTGATTATCTGGACCTTGAGCTGCTTTGTCATCGACGGAGGCTTCGACAATCTTTATATGGTCTGCTCCCTGGCTATCTGGATGTTCATCTGTTACTTTGGGTATCGACATGAGTCGGTGATTGATGAACTGAAGGATGTGGAGGCAGCGCATGCAGAAGTTGCTCCGCAAGAGAGTGAAGAGGAAAAGCAAGGTCTCGCCACCGAGGTGCAGCGTCTCTTTGAAGTGGAGAAAATCTATCTCAATCCGCGACTCAAGCTCTCGGATGTGGCACACATGGTGGGCACCAACCGCACTTATCTCAGCAGGTATTTCAACCAGGAGAATGGCAGCACGTTCTATGATTTCGTGAACAATTACCGTCTCCGTTATGCGGAAAATCTGCTTCGAAACTCAGAATCTTCCATTCTGGAGATTTCAGAGAAGTCGGGATTTAATTCCCTTTCCACCTTTAGAAGAGTCTTTTCTTCTGCTTATGGCTGTTCGCCTAATGAATTTAGAAATGCTCTGTAAATGATTGTAAACCAACTGAATTTACGAAATGAATGCATGTTTTTTACGAAATGAGTTTTGGTAACAGGCAATAAAAAAGATACTTTTTGTTCAAATGGCGTCTTTTTTTACCAAATGAAGCATCACTTTCGGAGAAAAAGCTTATCTTTGCATCAGAATTTTCTAGATTAGGTTTACTTATCATTTGCTTTTGATAGAACACATAAAGAGGTTGGCTAACCCGTGGTGGGCAAGCCAACCTCTGCTTTTTTTATTTCTGTTGAAATCTTATTCCTTGTTGCTTCCGAAGATGCGAAGCAGATAGAGGAACAGGTTGATGAAGTCGAGGTACAAAGTCAAGGCTCCGATGAGCGCCAACTTCTGAGCACCTTCGCTCATGTCGTACTGTGTCTGGAGCATGTGCTTAATCTTCTGGCTATCCCATGCTGTGAGACCGGTGAAGATAGCTACACCCACGTAGCTCAGGATGTAGTCAAATCCAGAACTCTTCAGGAACATGTTTACTACGGTGGCGATAATCAAACCAATCAAAGCCATGAAGAGAATCTTGCCCATCGAGGTCAGGTCCTTCTTGGTGGTGTAACCATATACAGCCATGGCACCGAAGGTTCCGGCTGTGATGAAGAACACCTTGGCAATGCTGGTCATCGTGTAAACCACGAAGATGGAAGAGAGCATCGCTCCGTTCAATACTGAGTAGACGATGAAGAGCAGGGTAGCCGTGCTTAACGACAGGCGGTTCAGGGCACCTGTGATAATGAATACCAGGGCGAGTTCAGCGATTACCAGTCCGAAGAGCAGGCCTCGGCTAGTCATCAGCGTCATCATCAGGGTTGGGCTGGCAGCCACGCCGTATGCAGTAACACCCGTAATAACGAGAGCCAGGGTCATCCATGTATAAACCTTGCGCATCAGTGCGGAGAACACGCCGCTCAATCCACGCTCCTTCTCATTGATAGCAAAGCCGTTGCTTTGCTGTTCATTCTGATTATTAATCAGATTGTACATTTCCTTTTCTGTCATAGTTTTATTTTCTAATTGTTGTGCAAATACAAAGCGCAAAGATAATGCCAATTATTGAAACTAGCGATTATCTCTGCGCTTTATTAACATTTATTCCGTTCTTTTACGGCTTTCCGACTGTTTTGACTGGTTTTTATCTCATTCTTTTCAGTCTTCGTCCGTGTCCTCATCCCTTATTTCAGGGCAATCTTCCTTACTGCCACCTGTTTGCCGCCTCGTGTCACTTCTACGATTACGTTGCCCTGGATGGCTGTGCGAACCTGTTCCTTCTCAGCCTTTGCCTTCTTCTGGAGGGCGAGAACGCCATCGGCAGCATACACGCTGATGAGGTCGTTCGGCTGGAGTCCCTTGAGGACGATGGTTCTGAATCCGATAGCCTGGATGCTGATGTCTGACTTCATGTCGGTTGCCATGCGGTTGAAACTGATGGTGAAGCGATGGTTCTGCTCGCCTGCCTGGCTTGCATGGAATCGGTAATCGCCTTCCTTCAGGTCGATAGCCTTTCCGGTTTCCTTGTCCTTCAGCCATACGGCTTCATATTCGCTGGCATCGCATTCCTCTGGGATGCTGATGGTGTATTCACTCGTTTCTGGCAGACTGATACCGATGCTCTGTTCTGCTTCAATGCTGATGGCAGAGAGGAGCGAGTAGCGTCCGCCGTTGCGGGTAGCATAAATCTGAGCATTCTGGCTATTCATCCATTTTACGCCGTCGCTTCCCAGGTCGAAGTCTGATTTCGCCTCCTGTGCAGGAACTGCGTTCAACTGGAGCTGGTCATCTATAGGAGTGCTGTTGCCGGCTCTGCTGTTTCTGTTGCTCTGTGTGATGGCGATGTCGAGGGCTCGGGTTCCTGCATAGGCTGTTTTTGCCCTTTTTTCCTTATTATCCACTATCACGCTTTCTGAATTATCCAGAGTGGCAGTCTGGGTAAATACGGCATCCATTGCTGGGATGTAGCCGGTTGTTACACCATCGGTATTGATTGCCTTGTAGCTGCCGTTGTCATCATCATCATCATTATCATATTGATAGATGACTCTGCCATATTCCATATCGCTATAGTTCATGGCGCAGAGATAAGGCGAACCGAAAAGGTTCCAGCCCATGTTCTCCTTATGGGTGAACTTCAAACCGCCACCATTGCTGCTCGACCATGGCTGCTGGTTGTTGTTCTGCGTCAAGATAATCTGTCCTAACTGACTACCGTTCTCCGTGTAACTGGTTCCATAGAAGCGGACGGTCTTGGCTGCTTTGGCATCCATTCTGAAACCTGCGGTGAAGTTTCGCTGGTTGTCTACGCCCTTAACCCATGCTTCACTCTTTTCACCAGGTTCGAATTTATAGTCGTACTTGGCACGAGTAGCAGCATTATAGTAGTAGGCTGTTACGCTACCGTCAGCAGGATTATCTGTACCCGAAACCTCCATATTGGTAGCCTTGAATGGCATGGAGAAGAAGTTGGTTCCTGCCTTTAAGTTTCTTTCCACGGCAAAGTTGGTGAGGTTTACATAACTGTTGTTGCCTCTTAAACCAGCGTGGTGCTTCAAGAGCAGGAAGCCTGGGCTGAACGGATTCGTCTCTGTATAGAATGTGTTGTCGAGTTTCAGCTCCTGGTCTTCTGTCATGACATAGACCACAGATTTACCATGAGGATAATCGTCCTGGTTTGCTGTAGCATCGTTTGTCAGATACCAAGTCTCGAAACATCCGTTGTCAACCTTGTCTCTGATGCGTTGGTTGCCGGCAAGGTCATGGCTGTGCATCACCTTGTTGATGCATCCTTGGGTTTTGGTTGCGTCTGTATTGGCGTTGATGTCGCCAGATGTCTCGTCAAGCTGGTACTTCCAATAATCATCTTTCACATATTTATTATAGGTGGTTACAGATGATCTGTTGGCAGCATTACCCGTTGTTGATGGTAATTCACTAGCAGCTGTTACATTGACGGACTTCACATTCTCCACGCTTCCTAATGCCAGACTGTTATAGAGCAAACCACTTGCATCGCCTGTTACCTTTGCATTTGCATCGAGGATAGAGGTGGAGAGCATGCTGTTGCCCTGGAGGCAGACGTTGCCCGAAACCTTGAATCCATCAACAAGACACATTCTGGTATCTGTAGTTCCGCTGTTGAGTGTCAGTCCATTGATGGTAGACTGACTGGTAAACTCAATGATTCCTTTTCTCTGAGTAAGGAGATCCTGCACGATAGCTTCTGGTTCTGTTTTAGAACTTTTTTCTTTGCGCATCGAACCAAACATCTTGACACCAGGCATGCTGATGTTCACGTTATCAGCCTTCATATTCCTGTCTACGAAGACGTAGCCATATTTACCTGCATTCTTGTTGGCATAAAGCTCAGCCAGGTTGATGGCGCCTTGCAGGTCGTTGGTTGGGCTTTCCCAGCTTTCACCTGTTCCTGTAACTGCAGAACCTTCTTTTACATAGATAATCTGAATCATCTTCGTGTCACACTCGTATGCACCGATATCTATGTTGTCGCCAATCAGACGGGCAGTATTGCCCAAGTCCTTTTCGGAGTTTATATTAGCATTTTGCTGATATCTGTCGTTGCTTCCTTGATCAAGTAACATGAGGCTAGGTCGAATTCTATAGTCACCGTTATTTGGATCAACGAAGTTCGGACCATTTAGCACATCACCATTCTCTATAGACTTGTTAATCACGACATTTTTGTTGCCTGTTTTCAGGTCTTGAGTACCATTCTTCCAGGCGACAGAATTATACACGTTGTCTGTTCCACTAACCGCAGTGCCTGTATTGTAGACAAATGTGGCATTTGTTATGTCTGCTGATTGTGAACCGTCAATAGTAAGACCATCTCCGATACCATTTGCAAACAGTACATTCCAAATGTGTATGCCATCCCCCAGGGTGTTGTCTACCTTCATTCCGGTTCCTTTATTCTCTCTAAAGGCACAATGATGGAGCCTCATTTTTTCTCCCGTTCCGGCTTGATCATTATTGATCTTCGCATTTACTCCCACACCACTCTGGTTCTGGAATGTGAAACCGGAAATAGTCACCGGCTTACCATTCGTTACGATATTAAGCAAGTTTTTGGTTTCGCCCGCCTTGGCTGGGTTCTCAATGAGTACCGAAGGCTTGCTGAAGTCTTGCACCTCTGTTCCGTCAGCATTCTTCGAGCCTGTACAACCACCTATAAGTTCAATCGATGTTATATACTTAGCCTTTTCGTCATTGTTCACAATGAGAGAGAAGGCATCGCCGCTAGAGTAGGTTGGCGAATAATAAGTACCTCCACGTACAAACACCTTTCTGTTGTTGTTGGTTGTAGTACCTGCAGATACGTTGCCAGAAGGGTTAGCCATGGCAATGATGGCACCACGAAGGTCGGTGCTTTGGTTATCCCAACTGCTACCATCGCCATTTCCTTTCTCTTCCGTACCGATATAAACCTTTTCTAAGTCTGTAAACTTGAATACATACTGGAATTCATACATACCGATGTCGATAGGCTTTTCTGCTACATCACCATTCTCGTCTTTCGGACCTACGTATCTGTTGTATGTACCGCTGACAGGACGGATGTACTCAGATGGATAACCATATCTCTCAAGGCGAGTCTTGTGCATAGTCCACCAATTCAGATATTTACCAGTCTCGTTTGTGTCGTCTGCATCCTTCTTTCCGTCACCTGCATCTGTAAGCACAGAGATAGCCTGTGGATTCCACTTGGCATCCTGTGTATAACCTTCGTAACCCTTTGTCGTTGTAGGCGCTGTGAAGCGTGGACCATCCGATGCGATGTTCTCCTTGTTCAGCTTGATGTTGCCATCCGTTGCAGGAGAAACTGTAGAAGCAGGTAATTCATCCCAGGCGCAGTTGCGCATGTGCTCTCTTTGGAGGAGTACACTATTATCTGTAGATTCATTACCCCAAATGGCGGTATTATATAATATAGGTGTAATCGTACCATTTTTCACCTCGTTCTCCACATGGATGGCTCCATCTTGCTTTGCCTTGTTGTTCACGATGAGGCTGTTTACGATGTAGGCATCCTGATAGCCCGCAGCCATACTGCCAGCATCGTCTGCTCTACGGATATAGATGGCACCGCCTTGCGAAACTTCTGTGCCCGTAATCTTGCCGCAAGTTACATCATTGTTGGCTAAGAGCGAGTTGACGATATGCAGGTTTCCATTCACCGATTTTGTGAGATAGAGATAGATGGCTCCACCCTTACCAGGTTCGGTGACTTCATCCTGACTAGCCTTTTCTGATACGTTACTGTTACCGCTGATAGTACTGCCGATGATGTCTAGACTTGCATTGTTTACATAGATTGCTCCGCCATGCAGACCGGAATTCTTGATCAGTCGGCAACGGTTCAATGTATAGTTCACGCGGTTGGTGTAGATACCACCTCCACGACCAATCTCGGCAACTCCGTTAGTTCCTCCTTCTTCTGTCTTCAGCTGTGTCATGGTTTCACCATTCATGATGGTAATACCGTCTAATACCACTTCATTGTTCAATGTTGCCGAAGTACCTGTGGTGCCCGCATTGCTGTAGACTACATGATATACATTACGTTCCTTTTCCGATGCCTTGATGTCACCGGAAAGAATCGTAGGATTCTGGAACTCCCATGGCTCTATCAATCCGTTCTTGTTCTTGTCGGTCATGTGATTCTCATTGCGATTCTTCAGGATGGTCTCAATATCTCCATCTGCTACCAATGTCTTATCTCCCAGGCTTGTAAGCTTTTCATAAGTATCCTCACCTGTAGTAGCTTCAGGCGTTGATGAGTACAGATCGTTTACAGTGAAACTGCCGAAGATGGCTACGTTCACAGGGATGGTGAAGCTCTGCAAGCGGCGGTCTATCGTGTTCTGTTCTGGCGAAAGATCTTTATTCTGTCGCATCTTGCTCGGCTTGTAGGTTCCACCTGTCATCAGAATTTCGAAGTGGGTTGTTTCATCTGCCACATTCTTATCCCTTCTTGCTTCATTAATATAGTCGAGGGCTGCTTCGAGACTGTTGAAAGGAGTCAGGAAGGAGCGGCCATAATACTTTGCCTTCTCTTCTTCTGTTACAATCTCACCACCTGTCTGAGAAACGAACAGGCGCTTCAGAAGCTTGGTACCGTCAAACGCAGGCAGATCAGATGTGTATGCACCTGCTGTCTGTTGCTTGGTCATGGTTCTTTCCTTACCGGTAATGTCGTAGCTGCTGATACCATAATCCTTCCATGCATTGACGTATTCTTTCTCAACTCCGTTGCTAATCAATGGTGAATAGGCACGAGGCTTGAAGATTTTGTTGTCGTTGAAATAACTGTCCAGGTCGCTGGTCATTTCCGTGTTCATTCTGTTGGCTGGCAACGCCATCTTCTCTACGAAACAATAGTTGTATGGATAGAATAATTCTTCCGAATATTTTCCGATTCCCTGCAGAAAGTCGTGAGACTGATAGTTCACATCACCGCTGATGTTGTTGTCGGTCTGTGCCGAATTTCCCCATATCACGGAGTTACCGCCAATCAGGGAGTTTTCCTCCTGGTAGATTCCGCCACCAATGGTTGCCTCGTTTTTGGCGATGGTGCATGAGATGACGTAGGCATGGTAGTTCTTGGTGTCTTCGTTCTTATCGTTGGAACGGAGCGCATAGATGGCACCACCTTTCTGTGCCTTGTTTCTTACGATGACACTACCGCTTACGATGCTACCCTTCAGTAGCGTGAGAGCACCGCCCTGGGTTGCCTGACAGTCGGAAATCTCGCAGTTGCGTACATGTGCCTTTCTTGGCACAATGGCTGCACCACCCATACTCTTGAAGCCCGACTTGTCGCTAGCATTACCGTCAATCAGGCGACAGCCATCTATGATGGTATTGTCTGTCAAGGCAGAAGTGTTGTAGTTGTCATAGTCGCCTGTAGGCCATTTGCCGAAGCACACGGTGTGGTAGCCGTTCACCTCCTGGTTAACGGCAGAACCTTCTTTTACTTCGGTCATGGCACTTAATACCGTCTGGTATGTGCTGATACAGTCGCGTTTGTCATTATCCCAATTGGCGGTTCCATCTTTCAGCTTTCCTCCTTCCTGGTCACCCTCATAGTAACCACCCATCAGGCATACTCCGTTAGGAATCAGGAAGGTATAACTCTGCGGATCGCTAGGGTCTGCCAGCGTATTGGCATGATAAGTAAAGCGCTTTCCGGTTTCATCAGCCTGATAGCCTGCCACTTTTACATACACCTTGCTCTGACTTGTTGAATTAAATTTCTTGCCCGCAGCAGTCAGCACATCCTGCAGCTTGTCAGCACAGGCAGCGTTTTCCGGACTGTCTCCACTTCTGTTTCCCCATCCGTTTTGGGTTACATAATAAATGTAATTTACAATACCTGCGCTGTTTGTCTTTTCCTGTGGTGCGATATTGGTAGTATTATCAGCCTCATAGGCACCGATATCTATGGCGCAGTCCTTGATACGGTTGGTATAGTCCATATCGGTTTCCGGAAGGATGATTCCATTTCCTACATTTGTGGTTCCACCATTCAGACACTTGTTACCTGCTAAACCATTAGCCTCGTTCAGGCGGAAGTTATTCTTTAATCGGGCATTGCGGAAGCGGAAATTTCCTTTATGTCCACTTTCGTAGGTCTGGTCTTCAAATGGAAAATCCAGATTTGGTCCGGTGAAGTTTCCATCCTCGGCAAGGAACTTTTTGTTATCATCGCTACTGTTCATGTAGCAGTTGTGGGATGTTTTCATTTTGTCCTTTGCCGCAGAGTTTACCTGGTCTGTAATCTGCTTGCCATTGTTATAATTATCATAGATGATACAGTTGTAGAGTGAAAGCTGCGATTCTACTCCGGTATTGCTGTCCTGATAATGGTAGATGCCGGTTCCGTTTGTCGACATGTTGTAGGCGATGGTGTTGTTGTAGAACTTGGCACTCTCCAGGAAGATACCTCCACCCCAGCTGGTTCCGTTATAGCAGCGGTTGTTTGCCACTACAAGGTTGTAGCCGGTGCCTTGAATCATATAGGCTCCGCCTCCATAACTTTCTTCGCTGCTGGCAAAGCTCAGGTTTCTCAGCAGGTAACTGTTGGAAATCTTACTGTTTTCACCATCCATATACAAACCGCCACCACGCACGCGACTGCCATGGTTGAAGTTGTTGACGATGATAAGGTTTTCCAGTTCTACTCCTCGGAATACACGCACACCTGCTCCTCCGTCACGGTTGGCACCAGGATAGTTGATGATGTAACCGTGACGTACAGAGAAGCCATCCCATTTGGCATGCTCGTAATCCACGTAGTTTTTATCGTCTTTTAAAGTTCCTTTGTAGCGTACAGCATTACCGTCGGTACGTAAGGTGTTTCCATTACCCGATGGTGACCAGGTAGGAAGGCATACGTCTGGCTGATACAGTACATAATGGCGCTCTGTTTTCCCGCTGTTCATCAACGTCTTGGTATAGTCATAATTTGAACCATCTTCAGGTTTGTCTTCCTGATACCACATTTCTTTGCTGTTGTCTGTGAAGTATACAGGCGATTCCTTTCTGATTTGTAGAATGGTTTCATACTTGGTCTTGTCCAGATTCTCGTATTCCTTGCGTGCCGGTACGTATTGTGACAGCAGCGGATGGCGGTCGTCTTCTCCAGGATAGCCTTCGTATGGGAAACCACCATAAACCTTCACGTTGTCTCTGATAACGAATCCTTTGTAGTCGGTATAGATACCTGCACCTACCCACACCACAACGCTGTCTTTTTTTATTTTATTCAATTCAGCTGCTCTTTCCACAGCATATTGTAGACCGCTGATGTATCGTTCGTCTCTGTTGTTGGTGATTTTATTATATGATCCCCAACCAGAGAGATACTGCTTTTCCTTATTGCCTGAGTTAGTCCAGAAATTACCATAAGAGTCAGTTTCTGAACGATACTTGCCGTTAGTCTGACTATAATCTGTATTGTCAATAGTGGTGCTAAGCAGCGTATTGTCACTCTGCTTTACATAGAATTCGTTGCCCGTTCTACCCTTTGTGTTGTCACACATGGCGTTACCGATAATCGCCTTGTCCCAGCTGCTTCCGTCATATTCGGTATCTGGTTTATTCAGAAGATTGAAGTTCGGGTTGCCGTCCTGGTCATCATTGTTGGCATCGCTGCTGCTTTCATAGTTCTTGTTGTACGAACGAACGTAGATAATCTTTCCTGCTTTTGGCAGGAGAGCTTCGTATGCACCCAGGTCAGGAACACCACCTAGGTTGCGGTCTTCGCCGGTGATGTCCTTGGCTGTTGTGGTTGCATTGTTTTCTTGGGCGCTGTTGATGATGCGGCCAGCCTGTACAGAACTGGTCAGCGGGCGGAAGGATGAATAGCCTCCGTAATAAACGTTGCCGCTCATTCTGGCACCCACTTCATTGGTTGGGTTGCTGAAGTTCAGGGCTCCGTCTTTTCCAAGAGTGTTGATATCGTTGATATTCGGGCTGTTCTTGCATTTCGAACCATCCCATGTGCCGTTGATGTTCAGTTTGTTTCCTACAGCATACGAGGTTGCCTCCACAAGGTCGCGGTCGGGCGCCACTCCCTCGTTGTTAATGATGCTTACATGGTTGAGCGTGAGAGAGTTGTTGCTGCCTTGGCTCTTGTTCAGATAGATGATGGAAGGCAGCTCAGATGGGTTCTGGTTATGCGGATCCTTGCTTGTGTTGTTGTTGATGACGCAGTTCTCCAGCTCCAATGTTACATTCACGGCATCCGGCATGGTAGCGATAGCACCGCCATCTGTCGCTGTATTGTTCTCAAAGATGCAATTCTTCAGCTTCACGGTGGTTGCTTGGCTGCTCTGGTCCATGCTGCCTATCAGCACGCCGCCACCATAAGGCATGTAGGCAGTACCGGCGGCGTATGCATGGGTAAAGGCATAGCCGTCGATGGTGATGTTGGCACCCGCTTCGATGCGGACCAGATGGTAGAGACCCTCGTTGAGTTCTGAACCGTTCAGGTTTCCGTTCAGTTCGGTGCGGTATTTGATAGGGTCACGGTCTTCATCTTTCGGATTCGGATTCTCTGAATATTCCGGATAACCGCCATACACGGTTATGGGAAGTACGCAAGGTGGAATGCTGAAGGTACATGACCTGGCATCTGTTTCCTCGAACTTGTAGGCAATCTTCGGTTCGAACACACCCTCGCGGCTGCAGATTTCAAACTCCCAACCGCTGTTTTTGCTGATAGTGAATACCTCAGGCGTAGTATTGCCCGCAGTAACCACCTTTACCTTGTCTCCATCCTTGATGTCGGCAAGATAACCGAGTACTTCATCTGCAGATGATGAGGTATAGCTCTTTTCCCACGACTGTCCTGTTCCGTCCACCAGTTCTCGTGAACGGTCAAAGTAGATGCGCAGGCGTTTCTTGCTGTCATTCTTTTCAAATACAAGGTCGTGGTTGTCAGCCATATAGGCTCCTGCTGACGGAACCGAACTGATAGCTTTTCCGCTCAGGTCTATTTTTGGCTGATACAGGTAGGAAGATGGCAGGAGAGCATAGCTGATACCCACGTTGCGCAGTCGGCTACCTGTCAATGTTTCCCAGTAATAGTTCACCGTCTTCATGTCTGTAAGAACGCCACGTTTCTCGTTGAAGGCTTCCACCGTGTTGTAAGGTGCTTCATTGCCCATCACGAATCCCTTGCCCGAGTAATACGTGTTGATGGAGATGGTTCCGCTCTGATAGGTGCTGGTCCATTTGGCTGCATTTACATCCGAGATGGCGTTGTTGTAAAACTGTACGGTCTCTTCTGATGGGTTGGCTGCATAAATCTGTGCCATGGACGCTGAGTTGTTGGTGCCTGATTTGTGCTGGAGCAGCGAGTTGTTCCAGATGACGTTGTTGGCAAGAAGACCCTTTTCCTTGATATACACACCACCCGTATTGGATGACAGCTTGTCAGCAGGATCCGAGGTGTTGTTGGTATAGTTGTTGGTGATGGTGTTGTTGATTACCAGTCCATGACCATCCAGGTACACAGCACCATTTCGGGTACTGGTATTGTTACTGATTACCGAGGTGGCAAGAATCTGATAATAGGCTTTCTCTGAGTTATTAGCGTCACCATTTAGATATACACCCGCTCCCTGATAGGCAGAGCAGTTGGTTACCATGCTTCGGGTGATGAAGCCGGCTTCGTCTATATAGATACCTCCGCCCTGGTAAGCCGAACAGTCGTATACCAGGTTACCTTCCGTCTGTCCGTTTTTGCAGTAGATGCCGCCGCCACGAGGCTTGATGGTTCCGCTTTCTTTCATGCCCGGGTTGCAGAATCTCACGGTACAGTAACGCATTCGGGCTGATGGGTCGTTGATATAAACGCCTGCACCACAGCCTGGGGCGTATTCAGCTTTGTTCGTATCGTGAAATTTACCTCCCTCAATGGTGAAGCCTTCAAGATATACTTCGTCGGTAAAGGCATTTCCTCCAGGCAAGGGAGCAAACCATACCACATGATAGGAGTTGCTGGTCTGTATGTTCCAGGCTTCATCATTGTTATTCCATTTGGCATCATCGCTTCCCGTGAATCCCGCACCCCTGATGATGGATTCCTGTTTCCATCCCCAAGGCTTTAAATTCTTGGATTCCTCGATGCGCTCGGAACGTCTTTTCTCTGTTCCCTTGAAGGAGCCATAAACGCTGATGCCATTCTTCATCAGTAGGGATACCGGTGCAGAGGCATCATTGGCAATGATACGGTCTTTTACTTCATAGGTTCCGGCTGCTACCCAGACTTCGCCTTTCTCGTCTGGTGCCTTTTCTGCCAAATCGTTGATGGCCCACTGGATATCGTCCGTGGCATTCTCCCATGATGATCCGTTGCCTGTCCCCTCTTTCTGGGGCTTCACGTATCTGATGCGTCCTGCCTTCATGCGGGCATACTCGTAGGCGCCGATGTCGATAGTGTTGTCCTGATTCTGGTAGCGTGTTCTACCCATGATGTCGGTAGAAGCTGTTTCCAGGTTTGCATCAACTACAAGATTTTTGTAGTATTCCAGTTTTCCCTTGTTCAGAAGGGCAGAGGTTTCCTCGAAAGTGAAGGCGGTGCTGTATAATTGCTTCAGGTTACTGCTGAACGAGAAGTCGTAACCCTGGGTTACGGCACTCTGCTTGAACCAAGGGGCTGGCTCTATGCCATGGTTCTCATTGCTGATCCATACGTTTCCGTTAGTGTCGGTATTGGTACCGGTATTGGTTACTTCTACTTCCGGGAAAGCACAGGAATAGAAGGCAGGACGGCTGTCTTGCTTGCTGAGTGCCGTGGAATGCCAGAGCACGCTGTTGTAAACTGCTCCGCCGTCAATGCTGTTTGATGCCCCGTCTGTGGTCAGGTCTGCGGCTGATACGGTGTTGGCAATAACAGAACAGTTGACGATTTTCGATGTGCTCGAAAGTCGGATACCGCCGTTTGTATTGTTGTTGATGTTGCAGTTGTAGACGGTGGCTGTTCCGTCTATCCACATACCACCACCTTCGTTTTCGCTGGAGCCTCGCTTGCCTGCCACATTATTAAAAATACTGCAGTAGCTGATGGCTGACTGCTGGTTGGTACAGGAATTATCTACATAGATGGCACCGCCGCGCATGCCGTAGTTGTTCGCAAAGTTACATTGCGAAATACGGAAGTAACGGCTGCCGGCATTGTTGTCGTTGCTGGTGTTCACCACGTAGATGCCGCCGCCTCTGCCATTTGCAGAAGTATTCGCTCCACTGGCATTACCTGCTGCGATGAGGAAACCGGAAACTATGGTTGGCTTGTTGCCGTCGTTGGTGTTGTCCTGTGTTACGCCCATCTGGAGGGTCAGCACATGGGTGGCATTGTCGTTGCGGGTGGTGTTCTCTGGATAGATAATCAGCTGCTGGCTCGCCTTGTCGTTGGTGGCGATATCGCCCACCAGAGCCGTCTGATACTTCATCTGATATTTATGTCTGCCCGTAGGGAGATCGTTCTTGATGGTTTCGTTTCCTGCAAAACCTCCATACATGGCAACGCCCGAAGGGAGAACGAAGCCTCCCTCCGGTGCCTTGTAGATGTGACCGGTAATGTCCTCATAGCCTTTCACCCAGATTTCATCGCCAGGCTTGGCTCAGTGCATTTTCCAGGGTGATAGCATTCTCCCATGATAAGCCGTCGCTGCCGGAGGTCGTTATCTCGGAATCTGCTTTTACATAATAGGTCTTGCCTTGTGCAGACAAGGCGATGGAGCAACCCAGCAACAGGAGGGTTGCGATAAGCTTGCAGTATGTTGGATAGAGTTTTCTCATGATGAATATTCTCTTATTATGTTAGAATTTGTCGATGATGATGTTGCTCGCATTACCGATTTTGGCTCCCTTGATGGTTACGTTGATCTTGTACCATTGGGCAGGATTGAAACTTTCTGTCCGGTTCTTCAAGTCGAAAGTCACCTTGTCGGATTTTTCCTCTGTAGCACCATCTTTTATCGTCTTGATATCGAAGGTGATGCGTGGCTTCGTATAGCCGTCGGGAAAAGTGTAATGGTAAACTCTTCCGTTTCGCTTGCTGATTTCCGATGTATTTACAAAGGAGGTGTGTCCGCTTACCGGAGTCTTGGAAGTTACTTCTTGATAGTAAAGGGTAGGGAAGAGTCTGCCTTTTCCTGATCCTGAAATGGTTGATTCTGCTTCTTCTGGTTCGCCGTGATAAGTAAAACCTTGTACTTTCACATCGGTGAATTTTTGCTTACCATCTTTATCTTTTTCGTAGGCTCCCTTGGCATCCCATTGGATGTCAATCTTGGCAGCCAGTCTGCCCAGTACCATGCGCCAGTATTGCTTGGTGTTGATATCGGTAATGATGTTTTTTTCTACTTTTATATCTCTGTCATTGGTGAGAATTTGCGTCTCTGGGTCCAGCTTGAGTGCATAGCCCGTGGCTACGCTGATAAACTTGGCTACGTCTATGGCTCCGTTTTTATGGGCATAGTCGTTGCTAATCTGTAAATCATAAATGTCTGAGTTATGGTCTTTTCCGTCTTTTGCGATGCCGTCTAGCATTCCCTCCAGATTCAGTCCTTCTCCGTTACTGTAGGTAACCCCATAAACGCAACAGGTGCCTAACGGCAGATACATCGTATAGGTGCGAAAGCCGTTGGCTTCAGGTCCTGATAGGGTTGAGGTGGCATGGGTGACGAGGGCTTTTCTGTCGAATTCTTCCTTGGTATAGGTATCGTAATATACCATTTTCTGGGGGGCTGCATCGTGTATTTCGTCGCCTTGGGCCTTTTCCTTATAGGCAACGATGATGGTGAGCCGGTCCCAGTCCTCCATGTCGTGGGTGTCTTCTCCCGGGTCTCCGACGCGGGTGCTTGACTTGTCGTTAGGCACGGAGAGGGTGATCGAGATGGGTGCCAACGTGTCCTTTGGTCTCTCCTCGCTCTGCTCGCTTCCGCTGCATCCTGCCAGCATGATAAGCGATAGTATAACAAATATGTATTTCGTAATATGATTCATGTATCAAATCTTTATAGCCGTTGAATTCTTCACTCTTCGTTCTTCACTCTTCACTTAAATGTCAATGTCGTGGCTTCCGCCAGGTTTCCAGTCTAGTTTCACGCCTACGGCGGTGTTACTGGTAGAGAGCGAACCGTCTTCATTCAGTCGGGTCTTGATAATCTTAAGCTTGCCGGCTTTCAGCGGTTCGTTCATGGTGAAGATGGTTTCGGTGTATTTGCCGTTCACCTTGGCGATGACGTGGTAGCGCCATTCCGGTTTGATGCTCGGGAAGTTGACAGTATAGAGGGCATCGTGGGTTGGAATGGAGTTGGTGATGAAATCCTGGTTGATTCTCTTCGCCCTGACCATCGTGTTGAGGCTGGAAGAATAGGTGCTGTCGTTCACCTGGAATTGGGTTGCCATGCCTTCTACGAATCCCCAGAGTTCGGTGGGCTGCACCTTGCTCTGGTCGATAACCACCACTGCCGAGCTGTTTACCATATAGAGCGTGGTTTGCAGGTCGTGTTCGAAATCGTTCTCGTTGATGGTGAGTCGGGAAGTGAACAGTCCGATGTTGTGACTGTTGATGGTATCTTTTGCCTCTTGCTGCAAAGCGAGTGATTTACAGGAGTTTGCGTTGATGATTTTTACGTTGTCTGCGCTTCCGGTATTGGCAAGAGAGAGGTTCTGATAGTTGTTGCGGGGCAGATAGATGGTGTAGGATACCGAGTTGGCACCCATCTTGTTTGCCTCGTGGTGGGAGAGTTCTTCGCCTATGAAGAAGGAGAGGTCGTTGTCGTGGGCATGGTCGGTGAATACCTTGCTGAGTGCCTGTTTCAGCCGGGCTGCAATCTCCTGTTCTTCGATGAGATTCAGATCCACGTCAATCACGGTGTTGATCTGCGTATTGAGTTGCAGATTATATCGTATCTTATACTCTTTGCCGCAGTCGCTCATATCTTCATCAATGCATGAAGATAAACATGCGATGACGCTGATGGTCATCACGGCTGCCAGTAAAGTGTTATATAGTTTTTTCATTGTACTTTTTGCATTCTTAATGTTCGACAATCTTCCTCCACAAATATGATTATAATTTGCGATTTCTATTGCACACTACACGAAAGTTCAGCAAATAGCTGTGTATAAGGTTGTTATGTGAGTGTAGTGTGGGCGTTGACACTACACGAATACTACACTACATTACACGGAGCGAGATGAGTGTAGTATGGTGTAGTGTTAGTGTAGTGTTGATGCCCATATTGCACGGCTATAAGATGCTGATAATTAGCGTGATATAGCGATTTAGTGTAGTGTGCAATAGTTTTCGAGATTTCTGCGTATGCTGCGACACGCTGATTTCGAAAGCCTGTTTCCGAAGGCAAGTGTAGGCGATAGCGGAGTGGAATTCCGCTCATTTCGCAAAGTGCCTAGGCATGGCAGTTAACTGCCGTAGTTAGGACAGAAAGTTGCCCCAGCTAGGGCAATTTCGTGCCTTTCTGAGGCGCAAAACGGGATAAGATTCAGTTGCTAGCCTGTCAAGCCCCATTTGTGTTTCTAGAAAGTTCCCCCGCACGCCCTTTATGAACGTGTGGGGGATAAGCTATCGTTTTATTCTATCTGGCTTAAAGTTCTACATCGAATTTTATACCAGATTCCCACTTGAGATCTACAGCAAGACCTACGTTGATCTTTGATGTACGTATATCAGGGATACAGTTATATGCCTTCTTCAAATCCACGATGGTGAAGTTGGCAACCGTTGTATGATCCTTTATGAATACGTGGTCTAGCGTCTTGCCATCTTCTGTCTTGTTATATTTACTTAAGTCGAGTGTACCAGCCAAATAGAATTTGCTGCCTTTTGGTATCAAGCCATCAGCTCCATAGAAGTCTCCAGCCTTATTTTCTAATTCAATTACAACATTGACATTGCTTTGTTTTGCACCTTCAGATGATGTATCCTTGTTGTCCAATACTAATGTATAGTTGTATGGTAACGTTCCTGTTTCTACAGCTTTAGCTGTAAAGTTGCTACCGACATTCATGTCTTTATCATAAATGGTATATTTAAAATCACCAGGCAGAATTGTTGATGCTGGCTCGAAGTCCCATTTAACACCTGCAGGTTGACCGCCAATCAAGATACCTGTTACAGGAAAACTATTGTCATTTACGGTTATGGTGTTATTTGATTCCGAACTAATTTTTTCTTTTGCATTGTCTTCTAGCGAAGTACTTGAGCATTTGATGCTTGACTTCAAGCATGCTACACCATATTGCACAGGGTTTTGTAATGCAACAAAGTGAGTGCTGTTTTGAACAATATCTCCGTATCCATTCCAAGTCTCTGTTCCAGCCAACCAGTCTTTATATTCTGGTAAGTCTGTGACTTTTGACTTGTCGGTTGTTGATGTCTTGATTGGAGAACTTACAAAATACGCCAATTCTGAAGGGTAAGTGACAGTCTTATAGTCAATCAAATCGCTGCTTGTCGGGGTTGTTCCTGCAGTAGCGGTTTCAAACATAAAACCATTAGTTGTATCAAACTTTACTCTGACTACACCATCTGGTAAGGACAAATCTCTTGGGAATTTTCCTGAAACCCCCACGCAATTTGCAATAATAGCATTTGCCATCTCAGTCTTTACACCCTGACTTTTAATAGCGGCCTTCAAGTGATTGATAAAGCTATTTACGGAATTAGCAGAACCTGCAGTCAACTTGATAAACGTGTTGTAGAGAGTATGTAAAATCTTGTCGTCGTTATTTGCAGACTCTTCTCTTCCTATCTCAGACCACTTTTGACCGTCACTTGTTGCCGTTTTTGCAATTTTATTCAGTCTCTCCAATATGGCTTGGCCTTTTGTGTCAAAGTCGTTATTCTTATGGATAGCTTCCAAATTGAAGTTGAGATCCGATAAATTAGGCGTGGCTTCTTCTGTAAATTTTCTATAAAGATCTGTCAAGGAACCTGCCTGGAATTCATCCTTGGTAGTAGATCCAGTTGGATTAGATATAATTTTTGAAGCTCTAGCATACAAAATCATATTCTTTGTTCCTACAGGGATAGCAATATCGCTATAGATGCGACGATAGTTGTCGTCGCTACTTGGGGTACGGGTTCCAATTCTAATAGTTCTCGTTGAAGTTGTGTTAGCCGCACTAGTAGGATTTTCGTCGAATGCAAACATCTCAATATCCTTCAATCCCAAGAAGTTGTTGTTGTTTTGGGTATTTTCTGCAGTCATACGTGTCGAAACTCTAGCATTTCCACCACTCTCATTTCCTGCATAAGGAATATTAATGACGAACTGTGTCTTCACCACCTGTCCTGCCACACCTGATCCTCCGTCCAGAGGATCTTCTGAATCTGATGAGCAGGAAGTGAATCCTGCTGCGCTTGCAAGAAGCATTGCACTTGCCAAGCTAAATAGTTGAAATCTTTTCATAACTTTGGTCAGATTTTAGTATGTAAATAATCTTGTTAATTAAAAATTCTATCATATTGCATGAGGTTCTTCTTCGCCTCCTCATCTCCAGCCTCCATCGCCTGCTGCCAGTAACGGCGGGCGGCTTCTCGGTTGCCCGTCATGTAGTAGGCTATGCCGAGAGCATTGGCGGCTCGCTTGTCGGCTTTTACCTTCTGCAACTCCTTCAACGCCTCCTGGTAACGCTCCGACTTGAGCAACTGGGTGGCTAGGTTGATGGTGGTCGCCGCCTCGTCAGGTACGTAATCGTAGTAGATGCGGAGGAAACCGGAATTGCGCTGGTTGCCCAGAATCTTATCACGAAGTTCTGCCCATGCCTTGCCTTGGTCGATGCTCTTGATGCGACGCTCCCTGCGGTCGGCATCAGGCTCGTTGTCGATAATCCTCAGCAGTTCGTCCCGGCATTTCAGGTCGCTCTCCTTGATACTATAGCGAAGTTCAGCCCAAGCCTCTCCGCCATTGTTGCACTCGAAGAGCGAGTCGGGAAGCAAGGTGCGCTGCTGGATATAATCCTTCAATGCCTTTGCTCGCTTATCTGCCAACTGTTCATTAAATTTCACGGAACCATCGATGGATGCGAGACCCACTATCTGGATAATCTTCACCGAAGAAGTGGTATCCATCATGATGGCTTTGGTGATGTCGATAATCTGGTCGAGCACCTTATTATTATTGCGGAATTCCTGCGTAATCTCAGCCTTCGACTTCGGGAAGAAGATGTAGAGTGCTCCTTCTTTCTGACTCAAAACCAAATCCTTGGTGTAAGGACGATAGTTCTTAATATCTTGAAGCACAGGGTTGTTCTTCTGTAACTCGCCAGCCTTGCCCGTGTTGTTCTTGACGAACGAAAGGGCAGGGATAAACTGGATTTCGTTGAGCGTACAGCTATCTTCCGGAAGGATAATCTCCTGTGGCTCCTTCTGTCGGCAGTTGTCCATGCGGTCGGTAGGACCGATGTTGTAAACCAGCGAAACAGCCAACTTGGTAGGCATCACGAAAGTCTTGTTTTTTTTCTCGATAGCCGTACCGCATTTTCCATAACAGTTATATTTGGTATAGCGAGTGAATCCCACTCCCTGTCCCAGTGCCGTTTCCAGGTTCCATCTGTTGCTCTTGCCGAGCGACCAGTCGTAACCATACACCAGTCCTATGGCACCCAAGTCACCTTGGAACCGATGCTTTTTTAGCTCTGGAAAAAAGCCGAAGGGGAAGTGTACGCCACCCGCATTGTAATGCGAGTAGAGTATGTTGGCTCCCAGGAAGTGTCCGATGTAGGGGCATCCGAGCCAGTATCTGATTTCCGGTTGTATCGCAATGTGCTTCAGTTTCTTGTTTCCTCTATACGTAAAAGTGTTCCATCCTAATGATAGATCCATCGACCATCGGTTAGATAGTCTGGTTTCAGCAGCGATATTGGGTGTTGTTGTTGCCCAGTATGCCAGGTTCGTCTTCAATCGCCAGTCTTGTGCCTGTGCTGAAGTCATCGTAAGAGTAGAAAGCAAGAGGAGCAGCATGCGCAGTTCTTTACTTCTTATCATGAATCGGTATTCTTTAAATTGTTCTTAATCTTCTTTGTTGTTCTTAGATATACCGTATTATGTGCGGGTATACCATATTTTATGTCGGATATATCTGATTTTGCTCAGAATATACCATTCAAGTTAGTATAACTTTCATTTATTCATGGACAAAGGTAGCAAAAAATCCGATAGCTTCCAAAAAAACGGGGGGGGGTAATTTTTGTATTTTAGATTTTCTTAACTATATAAAGAACCGTGTGCGTTCACACATGCGCCCAACGTGTGCATGTATACTATAAGGAGTTTGAAGGGGAATAATGAGTTAGAATGTTTAAGACTGTTAAATTTGAAACAAAAATGAAACTTTCTTCTCTGAAAATTTGGTGGTTTCGAAAATAGTTAGTACTTTTGCACTCGCTTTTGAGAAATACACTTTCTCTAAGCAACTAAAGAAAGAGTTCTTTGAAAGATTTTATATAAACAGACAAGTAGTACAAGAAGCG
>ERZ1031897.128-NODE-128-length-26134-cov-6.885962_pt1 | contig 26134 bp, 21 predicted proteins | sample MGYA00517881_ERZ1031897 | MGnify/ENA primary metagenome ERZ1031897 (study PRJEB33719, sample SAMN04261280) | wastewater metagenome | biome: rural village; feature: human; material: feces | host: Homo sapiens | place: El Salvador | collected 2013-01-07 ... | reverse complement strand
AGGCACAAAAAAAGGAGGCCAAACGACCTCCATTCCCACGACCGCCCAAACGGCCTTTTATTTACGTTCTAACGCCCTAAAAACACCAGCCTAATCATCTGCTCCACGAGAGCATGAAATAAGCGTAGATTGCTTGATTATAGCGCGTTTCGTGCATAATGTACCATTACCAGACAGCCCGGCGTGAAGCAAATAATTCTTCGTCGCACCTATCAGTTCAGCCGTCAAAACCGTATAAACCGCAGAAATGCTGCTAAAGTACCAGTCTTTCCGCCTCGTTCCATCTATATTGTGCAGCAGATGCACATGTATCACCTTTGCCATATTCTATTGTTTTGTTTCTGCAAATATACCAAATAATGCTTATATAGAATAATTCCGCATTATCAAATTTCAAAAAAGCACCATAAAAAAAGTGGCCTCAGCCACCATTCTACCCCACACCAACATAACACCAAGCACCAACAGAAACGCAATATAAACCACCCGTAAGCCCCATGTAAACCACAGGAGCCTCAACAAGCCCCAAAAGTAAACCAAATGTAAGCCTATGTAAACGCTTCGTTTTACGCCGTCATTTCAGCCACCCACACCAAACTCGTTGAAACACAAACCTCTCACCCATTTTTCAGCCGACCAACTCATTTACGCTTCGTTCTGTGCCCCATAAACGAGCACGCAGCGTTTCTTGAATTATGAGATGGGAAGAAATAATAGTAATGGACTTAGAGAGGTTTTTGTCAATGCGCTAAATGCTCATTACCTCATAGGTTTAATAACGGTCATAGGGCTCGAAACTGCAGGCTTATGGTTTGTGTATAATAAATTAAATATTCCTTTAGGACAGTTTGATGCGGCCTTGTGGGTGTTTCATTGTTCTGTATTGTCGCTGTTCGTTAGCATCATCAGCACCCCTTACAATGCTGCTATAATAGCCAACGAACGTATGGGGGTTTATGCCTACTATTCAATAATAGAAGTTGTACTGAAATTGTTGGTTGTGTATCTACTTGTTGTAATACCATATAATAAACTGATTATGTATGGTTTACTGACATTGACAGTCAGTGTGGTAATGCGCATATTATATAATGTATATTGTGTCAAGAATTTTGCGGAATGTAAATATAAGTGGAGTTGGAATATACAGTTGATGAAAAAGATGTTTTTCTTTTCTGGTTGGATGCTTTTCGGTTGTATCAGTGATATGCTCAGCAAGCAAGGCGTGAACGTTTTGATAAATGTATTTTTCGGTCCAGTCTTTAATGCTGCGCGTGCAATAGCTGTACAAGTGCAGGCGGCTGTTAATAATTTTGTGGCAAATTTTATGGCTGCCGTTAGTCCGCAGATTATAAAGAGTTATTCTGCAGGAGAAGATCAGCGTATGTATCGACTTGTATTCTCGTCTTCAAAACTCTCATTTTATTTGTTGTTTGTATTGACGACTCCAGTCCTTATATATACAGATTTGATATTACAATTATGGTTAAAGCAAGTTCCTGAGTATTGTGTATTGTTTACTCGGCTCGTATTAGTGGAACTATTGATTAGTTCTGCCTATGTGCCTATTGCACAAATAAACCAAGCATCGGGTAAGATAAAAAACTATCAGATGGCAATATCTATCATATTTGTTATGAATTTTGCCTTGACATATATATTATACAAAATAGGTATGCCAGTATATAGCACATTTGTTGTTTCTGTTGTATTGGCCTTTATAGGACTATTTGTAAGGGTCGGCATATTAAAGTATGATAATGGTTTCCCTGCGTCTACATACTTGTTGCGTGTTATGCTGCCGTTGATTCCTGTAGCAGGTTTAGCCCTTATTGTGCCAATACTGATATATACGAATCTTGAGACAACTTTTTTGACTTTTGTATTGAATTGTCTTGCCGGATTAGCTTCGTCTGTTATTGTGATATGGACATTGGGACTTGATAAAGTGGAACGAGACTTTATTACAGAAAAGATTAGTAGCAAAATACATAAAAACAGAAAATAAAGAATGATAAAGATTGGGAAGCCACAAGTAAATAGCGATGCGACAACGGCAACTCTTTTTGTCGATATTACGATTGATGACATTTGCAAGGAAGTTTGGTTTAGGGTTGATAAGAAATTCGAAGACTATCTTTGCTATGAACGGGGTGATGCTTATGTGATAGCCGTGCTTAACTATGCAATGCGCAATCATCATGATATCGTAAGCGAAGCGCCATTAACAGAAGACTTGTATTACAACATTGACAAATATTTAGTCGATGCCATAGCACAATACAACAAAGATTTCTACCGTCCAAATATTACCGCAGATGTGGCATCAGAAGCATTACCATGTGCGGGTGCGGTTGGTACAGGCATATCATGCGGCGTAGATTCACTGCATGCGCTTGCTTGTCAGACGGCAATGAAATTTAAGAGGCATAATATTACCCACCTTACATTTAACAATGTGGGAAGTCATGGAGAGGGTGAATATGCCGAGCAACTTTATCAAGCAAGATTGGAACGTCCAAGAGCTTTTGCAAAAGAGTATGGTTTTGAAATTGTGGCAAGTGACTCTAATTTGCAGAATGTTATAAAACAAGACCATTTCAAGTCTCACACTTATTCAAGTATATTTGCCGTTTATTGTTTGCAAAAACTGTATTCCGTATATTATTATGCGTCAGCAGGATACAAATACGCAGAATTTACTTTAGAGGACAAACCACAAGATTGTCCTGGTAGTTATGAGATGCTATCCTTGCCGTTGTTCTCCACTCATAATTTGCGTGTTTATTCGGAAGGAGAAGGTATGTCACGAATGACTAAATTGAAGTCTGTTGTAAATTATGCACCATCATATAAATATTTGAATGTATGCTTGAAAGAGGGGGACAACTGCGGTAAATGTGAGAAATGCGTGCGTACCTTATTGGGCATAGATGCACTTGGAATGATTGACAAATATGGTGAAGTGTTTGACATAGATTACTATCGCAAGCATAAAAAGTGGTATTTGCAGCAAATGCTTATACAGATGGCTCATGAAAAGCATGACTATTTTGAGATGTATCCGTATTTCAAGGATCAAATAACATTGGCTATGCGTATCAAAGTGTTGCCATATAAAATAGAAAATGCAGTAAGACGTATGGTGCCACGAAATACTTGGCTCTTCCGTGTTTTGAAGGAGATAAAGTGCAAGATGAATTCCTAATTCTATGATAACAATTACAGAAAAGGAACAGTGTTGTGGTTGTTCTGCATGTGTACAGCGTTGTCCCAAAAGGTGTATTTCTATGCAGAAAGATCGTGAAGGATTCTTATACCCAGAAGTTGACGTTACAAGATGCATCGACTGTCATTTGTGCGAGAAGGTGTGCCCTGTAATTAATCAAAACGAATCGCGATTTCCATTAGAGGTATATGCTGCAAAAAATACAGATACAAAAGTTAGGCAATTAAGTTCCTCAGGTGGTATTTTCACACTTTTAGCAGAGCAAACTATAAAAGATGGCGGTGTCGTATTTGGCGCTTGTTGGGATGACGAATGGAATGTAGGACATGACTATGCTGAAACGTTGGACGAGATTGTTAAATTCAGAAGTTCAAAATATTTGCAAAGCATTATCGGTGAGTCGTACAAGAAAGCAGAGTATTTCTTAAAAACTGGACGTAAGGTGATGTTTACGGGAACACCATGCCAAATTGCAGGATTAAAGCATTTCCTGCGTAAGGAATATACGAATTTGCTTGCTGTAGAGGTAATTTGCCATAGTGTTCCGAGTCCAGGCATTTGGCAGGGATATTTGGCAGACAAACTTTCTTCTTTGAATAAAACGAAAGCTGATGTGAAGTCTATCTCTTTTAGAGACAAGAGTACAGGCTGGAATAGCTATTCTTTTGTTATAGAAAGTAAAGATGGGAGGATTTATAAAGAATTAAGCAAGCACAATCTGTTTATGAAGGGATTTCTTGCTGACTTATACACACGTCCCAGCTGCTACGCCTGTCCTGCCAAGAAACTGAAAAGCGGCAGCGACATTACGCTTGGCGATTTTTGGGGCATAGAAACCTTGTTGCCAGAATTGGACGACGACCGCGGTATATCTGCTGTAACCGTCAATACCGAAAAGGGAAGATCCTTGTTGCAAGAGGTTAATGCCGAACTGACAGAAGTGGTGTACAGTGAGGTGGTAAAGCGCAATCCTGCATTGGTGCATTCGGCAAGCGAACCGAAAGGCAGAAGGGCGTTTTTTGAGGCGGACGGACTCACGTTTGAGGCAAAGATAAAGAAGTTGGCAAAGACGCCGTTCTCGTTATACGGCATGCTTCGCAGCATGGCGTTGCGTGTGTGCCCTTCCAAGCTGATACACATTATAAAGCATATTCTTAGACGATGAAAATAAGCATATTGACACAGCCTTTGCACAATAATTATGGCGGTTTGTTGCAGTGCTATGCGTTGCAAACAATGTTGCAGCGCTTGGGGCATGAAGCCTGGGTGCTGCAGCGCATACACCGCTATGAGCAGAATTGTTGGCGCAGCAAGGCAGAAATAGCACTGAAAAATGTGATAAAACGCTTGATAGGGCGTGAGGTTTGCAAAAGGATTTCCGAGGAACAAAAGCAGACGGTTGGACGTCATACGCATTATTTTGCAGAGAAGCACATCAATCCGCGTACAGAACCGATTTACAGCACGCATCGCTTGAAACAGGTGGCGTATGATTTGGGCATAGAGGCTTATGTGGTGGGCAGCGACCAAGTGTGGCGACCCATGTATTCTCCATGCATAACCAATTATTTTATAGACTTTGACTGTCGCAGCCAAGTAAAACGCATAGCTTATGCAGCATCATTTGGCGTGGATCATTGGGAATATACGCACCACGACACCAAACGCTGTGCCGCGTTGGTAAAGCATTTTGACGCTGTGTCGGTGCGCGAAGCTTCGGGAGTGGACTTGTGCAAAAGATATTTGGGTGTGAAAGCCCAACATGTATTAGACCCCACCTTGTTGCTCGATCGGGCAGATTATGAGCGTTTGGTGGCGAATGAGCAAGAACCACCGCGTGATGGCTCTTTGTTCTGCTATATTCTTGACAAGACAGCCAACAAACAGCAAGTCATAGAGTCGGCAGCCAGGGATACGGCGTTGCAGCCTTTTTATACCATGCCCGAACTCGAACCGACCATCGCGAATGTGACACGTGACATAGAGGCATGTGTGTTTCCTGCGGTAACAGCATGGTTGCGCTCGTTTATGGACGCTAAAATGGTGGTGACCGACTCGTTTCACGGTTGCGTGTTCAGCATCATATTCAACAAGCCGTTTTGGGTGATAGGCAATGCAGAGCGCGGCATGGCTCGTTTCAAGTCGTTGCTGTCACAATTCGGATTGGAAGAGCGCATGATTTCTGTACAGGATATAGCAACCACCATTTGGCAAAAGCCCATTGATTGGCAGAGAGTGAATGCACGACGCGATGCGTTGCGGGTAGAAGCTTTGCAGTTCTTACAGAATAGTTTAACGTTGTAGAGAACGCGTGCTGCATGATTGTGGATTAGCGAAGAATATAGGATTCTCTGTAATTAAAGTCTGTTGATAGTGCTGCAGATTAAGGGAAAATAGTACTTTTGCATAAGATAGCATCGTACAAGCAAATTTGACGTTCTGCTCTCACCTTGCAGAGATCTAAGTAAAACAGATACATAAAAGAATAGCACAATCAGGTATTTATGATAAAGTCAGTCAGTATACAAAATTGGGGGCCAATTAACAATTTACAGTGCCAGGGATTGGGACGCATCAATTTGCTGGTTGGTAAGAATGGTATAGGCAAAACTCAGGCGGTTAAGGCCTTGTATACGGCCGTTAATGCTACGGAACAATATAAACGTGGCATTGAACACCGTAGTATTGCTCAGTTGCTGACGGATAAACTGTATCGCACCTTTATGCCTAAGAAAATAGGCGAATTGGTGAAGAAGGGCGAGAATGAATTGCAGTTTGAAATGCGTGATGAAAAGGATTGTATGCTAAAATTTCGTTTTGGCAAAGATACTGCATCGCAAATTCAAAATGTAGAAAATACCTATGAGCCATGTGACACGAATTCAATCTTCATACCGGCAAAAGAAATAATTTCATTGCAGTCTCTCATACTTGAAAGCCGCAGTGCGAAGTTTAATATGCCTGGATTTGACGATACCTATCTGGATTTGGCATTGGCTCTGACACCTGCTTATCGTGGACGTAATTACAAAGAGTTTGCAGAGGTGCGCAAGGTGCTGAAAAGTGCCATTGGTGGAAAGGTGGAGTACGATGAAGAGCGGAACGAGTGGTACTTTAGTGATGACAAACATCGCGTATATGGTATAGCATTGGCTTCGGAGGGCATAAAGAAAATGTCTGTTGTAGACGTCTTGCTTGGCAATCATTTTCTTACTCCCGAAAGCATCGTTTTTATTGACGAATTTGAGGCTGCTCTACACCCGCAGCTAATAGCGCGCTTTGCTGAAATGGTAGTAGCGTTATCGCAAAAGGGCATTCAGTTCTTTATCACCACACACTCGTATGCTGCGGTAAAGAAATTCTATATTCTTGCTCATAAAAACGAGATTGATATACCTTTCTTGTCGTTTGAGGAAGATGATATTAAAATATACAATCTGCGTGAGGAATTGCCCGACAACCCTATTGTACAGGAGTCGGTGAAACTTTACATGGAGGAACTTGACTTATGAAGCAGATTGTAGTAGAGTCAGACATGCGTTTTGTGGTAGATGATGCGCAAGTATTTCGTGTTGAAGAAAACGCTTATTTACAGAAATCACAGAATATAATGCTCTGTGAGTTTGTAGCTTGGAATGAGGAAAATCAAGTGACCTTGGTGGAAGCAAAGACCTCATCGCCAAAACCTAATAATGGGTGTGAAGATTACAAGAAGACGTTACCATATTTTGTTGACTGCGTGCAGCACAAGTTCGAAAATTCATTTCATACTTTTGTGGCTGCAAGGGTAGGGCGTTTTGCCATGGATAGTAAGGTGGTATTGCCCGCAACGGTGTCATCAGTGGTTATAGGTGAATGCAATATTACATTTTATCTTGTAATCAAAAATCACAAGACTGATTGGTTGCCCTGCATATCGGATATGTTAAAAAAACAGTTGCACCCTTTCCTCACGTATTGGAATATAAAGGATTCTTCGGTAAAGGTGTTGAATGAGGATATAGCCCGTCACAAAGGGCTGATAGAGTAGTATCCTTGTAAAGGGGAAAGAGCAGTTTTAATTTGTATTAGAAAATAAATGGTATAGGTCGGGGCCGTCACAGTATGGCTTTGGTCTTAAAGACTTGTTTTATATTTGTGATATTGAGATAACGAAGGAAATTCCTTTTCGCTATCTCTTTTTATTTACCCATAAATTATGTCCCCCTCAATTTCTATCATAGTCCCCGTCTACAAGGCGGAGGCTTATTTGCACCGTTGTGTTGACAGTCTGTTGGCACAGACGTTTACCGACTTTGAAGTGCTGCTCATAGACGACGGCTCACCCGACCGCAGCGGCGAAATATGCGATGCGTATGCAAAGAAAGATGCTCGCGTGCGCGTGTTCCACCAAACGAATGGCGGTGTGAGTGCTGCACGGCAGCGGGGCCTTGATGAGGCCCGCGGTGAATACACTATTCACGCAGATCCCGATGACTGGGTGGAGTCTGATATGCTTGAAGAACTTTACCGAAAGGCAAAGGAAGATGATGCGGACATGGTGATTTGTGATTATTACACAAACGATGGCAAAGTTCAGAAATACGTAAAGCAGCGCCCGAGTAAACTCGACCATTGCACAGTCTTGCATGAGATGTTACAGCAAGTATGGGGTGAATTTTCCGAAAGATCTGTCGCTTTGCGAGGATTTGTATGTGAATAGTGCGTTGTTGCTTCACGACATAAAAGTAACGTATGTGGAGAGGGCATTTTATCATTATAAACAGATTGAGGGATCTATATCAAATACGTATAGCAGTGCGGATATTGAATATCTGATGCTGTTAAAGGTGAAATTTACCAAACTATTTAGTGGGTTTGCAGACATATCGTTTGTCGCAGATTCCTTTGACCGGAATATTTTGCGCAGTGCCTTTTGGGGACATTATATGTCCAACAAGCTATTTAAGGAGAGATTTGGTGATTATAAGTGGAAACAGTTAAAAACTTTTGTATTTCCGATGTCAATAGTGTATTACTTGTCGTGTCATGGTTTTTACGGCATAATGTATGCGGTTGCAAAAGCATTAAAAAATAAGAGATAATGGTCCAACTTCAGCTAAGCCGTAAGCGTTCTAACTATCGAATTTTAGTGATATTTGTGCTATTGTTATGTCCAATAGCAAGTGTACCTTTAATTATTTCGGGCATATTGAACAAAAGGCATGAACTCTTGCCATTGTTGTCCTTTGTCATGGCCACATTAGCCATATTGTCTCCTCCATTTGCTGATTTGTACCGTCACGCTCTGAATTTTCAATATTACAAGCATTCAAGTGTTCCTATTAGCACTATCTTCATGCATAAGGATTATGTGTTGGATTTGTTGGAGTACTACTTTGCTAAATGGAATTTTAATTTCGAATTCATAAGGGGACTGTTTGTCTTTGTTTGTTACCAAATAGCTTTTGCATTATATAAGGAGTTGTTCAAATATGTGCAAGTATTGTCTTATAGCAAGAAGTATCGCTGCATCATATTCTTGTCGGTGTTTTTTTTAGTGCCATTTATATGGATCGTAAACGGCTTGCGCTCAGCAACTTCTTCTTATTTGTTAGTTTATTCTTGGTTGTCATTATATAACGGTAAAAGGATAAAATGCTGGCTGTTTGCATTGTTAGGTGTCTTTACGCACTTTTTTGGCATCGTATTTATACCTGTAATAATATTATTCCACTTTCGCAAGTATAGGATTAGCTATTTTTCCTATGTAATAGGGGCCATAGTACTGTTCTTGTTGGGAAAGGCAATCTTTTCGAATCTGCTTGACAGTATATCAGAAGACACATTGTCGAGTGTAGGTGTGACATCACAAACCAGAGACTACTATGCAGGAACAGACGAGGAGGGGGCTTTGACCTATTCCGGTTTGTCATTTAATGGATTTATTGCCATGTTTATGGAACGCTCCCCTTTGTTCTACATATTTTTTACGACAATCAAATCAAGGTGTAGAAATTATGATAAGGACGACTTGTTTATGATAAGAGTGTTATTCCTACTCTGGATATTTATTTCATCATCATGGATACCATTCCAACGTATATCGTGGCTCATCTCGCCAATAGTGATGTTTTTATTTATCAAGAATATGAAGTTTAGTGAACAGCATATTAGGACACGACTATTGTTGTTGTTTACGATTATAGGGCAGATTGCATACATATATGGCTATCGTATGGTATTTTTCAACACTCCATTTTATTTGATATCATTGCCCCTTTATTTTCCAGTATTTCATTCATATCCAGGTTCTTTTTATATAGCAGATGATGCGGCAATAGGGTTTCTGCAATAACAATCCTATTTGTAGAAAAACAAACATGACAATTATGCATTCCCCTCAAACAATACTTTACCTTGTTCCTTCGCTCATTCCATGTGGCCCAATCAATGTGGTTTACAACATATTGCGACATTTGGACAGGAAGCGTTTCTCGCCAGTGGTGGTAGCTTTGTCTGATGCTGGTGAAAGGTGTAACCAAGCTGATTTTGAGGTGCTGGGCGTGGAGGTGCATAACCTGCACTTGACGAAATGGTACTTGCAATGGCATGTGGGAGAAGTGGCACGGAGAATGGAAGCATTATTCCCCGACAAACGTGTAGTGCTCCATGCCCATGGATATTATCCTACACTCATTTTGGCGGCCATGAAGGGACGTAAAACAATGACCACTGTGCACAACATCTGCGATGAAGATTTTGTGATGCAAAAGGGCTGGGCTCTGGGCCGCTATATGGCAACCATGTACAAACGGTGCTTGCCCAAATTGGCTCGTTGTGTGGCCATAAGCAACAGCATGAGGCAGTATTATATGTCGAAAGTTGCGGGGTGTAAGCGTATGGAGGTGGTGTACAATGGTGTAGAACAAATGGCTAAGAATTATGATGCGGCTGTTCTGCGTAAAGAATTGAATATACCTGATGGTTATAAGGTTTTGCTCTATCCGGCTATACTGAAAAAAGGGAAAAACCATATTTATTTAGAAAAAGAGTTGCTGAATGCGACAAACGGCAATTGGGTGTTGCTGATAGCTGGTGATGGTCCATTAAGAAAAGACTGTATAAAGGTCGCTGGCGGTGATGGGCGTATACGTTTGTTGGGGTACAGGTCGGATATTGACCGACTGTTGTCGGTAACAGATTTTTTGGTGAGTCCATCGGTGAGCGAAGGGCTGCCCATGGCAGTGCTCGAGGCTTTGATGGCCGGCGTGCCTTGCCTGCTTTCGGCCATACCGCCGCATCGTGAAATAATGCAGCAGGTGTTTGGTAATGAAACTTTGATTTTTGACGAAACGCAGCGTGGAACTTTGGCAGATTTGTTTGACAGAGTAGGGGAGCATAATTTTAACCACAGTTTGATAAGCGAGAGGGCCAAGGCAGCCTACAGTGCCGAGGTGATGGCGCGTGGTTACGAACGCGTTTACAGCCAGATGGGTGATGATGGAACAAATGTAATGTAGGGAAAACGTAACAGTTTAATTTTTAGGAGAAAATATGCAGCAGTTTTCTGTGCTGATGTCGGTATACTCTAAAGAGCGTGCCGGCTTTTTGCGTGTGGCATTAGACAGCGTGTTTAATCAGACAATAGTGCCGACTGAGGTGGTGCTGGTTGAAGACGGGCCATTAACAGCAGAACTTGACAGTGTGATAGATGAATACAGCAAGCGCTATGCACAATTGAAGGTGATAAAGTTGTCTGTTAATGGTGGATTAGGACGGGCTTTGAGAGTCGGACTCCGCCATTGCTCGTATGACTTGGTGGCGCGCATGGACACCGATGATATTTGCCGGTCAAATCGTTTTGAACGGCAGTTAAGGGTTTTTGAGCAACAACCTGAACTGAGTGTGTGCGGCGGGTGGATCAGCGAGTTTAGTAATGACCCTGAAAAACCGCATTCGTATCGTAAATTGCCAGAACACTCAACGGAGATAAGCGCTTTCGGTCAGAAGCGCAATCCTGTTAATCACATGACGGTGATGTTCAAAAAGGCAGATGTGGAGGCTTGTGGCGGGTATCAGGATTATCCTTTGTTTGAGGATTATTACTTGTGGGTGCGCATGTTGGTGTCGGGGTGCAAATTTTACACCATACAAGATGTGTTGGTTAATGTGCGGGCAGATCTTAGCATGATAGCACGTCGTGGCGGACTGCGCTACGCGCGAACAGAGGTGCGTTTGCAGTTCTTGTTTTATGGTTTGCGTTATATAGGGCTTGTCACTATGTTGCAAAACATAGCTATACGGTTTACTACGCGCATTATGCCTCGGGGTGTGCGCTCATGGTTGTATAAAAAGAAACTACGAAATAATGAGGCAAAATGAAGCGGCAAAAGCCAGTCAATTGTTCGTAGAGCTGCTACGCTTGTCGTTAGACCCCCGAAGGGGGCAGATGCTAAGCAGGGCGCCAACGGATTGTGAATGGCGTAAATTGTTTGACGAGTGTAAGCGCCATTCGTTGGTGGGCATGATGTATGAGGCAGTGGCGTGTCTGCCGCCTGTACAACGCCCGCCTCGTGATGTGTTACTGCCATGGTATGCACAGACAGAGAGGATAAAACAACAAAATGCCTTGCTCAATGTAGAGGCTGCGCGTGTGTGTACACAACTTGAACATGACGGCCTGCCAAACGTGTTGTTAAAAGGACAGAGCGTGGCCTTGCTTTATCCGCATCCAGAGCTGCGTATGCCTGGTGATATAGACCTGTGGATTGCGGTAGGACGTTCAGCCATAATGCGCTATGTGCGCAGCAAAGGGTGGCATGTGCACACAACATTGCTGCATACGGAGTTCCCGATGTCGGGGGTGACGGAAGTTGAGGCTCACTTTATGCCATCGTACCGCTATAATCCGTTAAAGCATTGGCAGATGTGCCGGTTATTTGAAAGTATAGAAGATGTACAACTGCAACATAAGGTTTCTTTAGAGTCTGGTGGCAATACATTGGTAAGTGTGCCCACTGCCGCCTTTAATCGTGTGTATTTGTTAGCTCACATATACCGCCACTTCTTTGGTGAGGGAATAGGATTGCGTCAACTCGTAGACTATTATTATTGTTTGCGCCAGGGTTTTAGTGCTGCTGAGGCAGAGCAAACAGTGTGTTGGCTCAAAAAAATGGGCATGTACCGCTTTGCAAGGGCCATGATGTATGTGATGCGTACTTTGCTGCAGTTGCCCGATCAGTATTTGTATGCAATGCCTGATGCACGACTTGGCAAAATGCTCTTGCGCGAGGTGATGTTGGCTGGAAATTTTGGGCAGCATGATCAGCGTTATGCTCAGCTGAACTCTTCGAACCGCCTTGCGCGATTTTGGGCCAAGACCCGGCGTAATGTATCATTCGTGTGCTATTATCCGGGCGAGGTATTGTTTGATGTGCCGTTCCGTATGTGGCATTATGCTTGGCGCAAGTTACATGGCTATTTATAAAGGCTCGGCTAAGGTAAGAAATTTCGGAATCTTTTTGTTATACCAAAATGATTGGTGGAAAACGCCTGCTCATTTTGGTATAACAAAATGTAACTAATAGCTATTGTAATATACAGATGACAAAACTAATGACTATGGATGCTTTCTGCAATCAGTTCAACCTTAATCAAAAAGCTTAACAGTATTATCATGAAGAACAACATACACCAGCTATTTCAACAAACAATCAAAGAGCAGAATATGGAACATTTTAAGTTCATACCCGATGGTATGAATGCCTTTGAACGTAATGTGAAGCGTATAATTGATATGTTTACGGCACTTGGGTGCTTGATAGTGTTTTCGCCCCTATTTCTGTACTGCTACATAGCGGTGAGACGTGAGGACGGTGGCCCAGCCATTTACAAACAAGAGCGCATAGGGCGCTTTGGACGGCCATTCTACATTTACAAGTTCCGCTCCATGCGGCTTGATGCCGAAAAAATGGGGCCGCAACTGTATAATACTGGACACGACCCGAGATTGACAAAGATTGGCAAGTTCCTGCGTGAATACCATCTTGACGAACTGCCGCAGTTGTGGAATGTGTTTTGTGGCGATATGGCTTTTATTGGGCCACGCCCCGAAAGGCAATTTTACATAGACAAGATAATGGAGCGCGACCCGCGTTACACTTGCTTGTATCAAATACGCCCGGGAGTGACATCGTATGCCACGCTCTATAATGGCTACACCGACACGGTGGACAAGATGGTAGCCCGATTGCGCTACGACCTTATTTATCTTGAACACCGCTCGTGGTGGCTCGATGCCAAAATATTGTGGCTCACGTTTTACCGCATTGTGTCGGGTACAAAGTTTTAAGAACGTAATAGTGAATAATATGAACTATAAAGAACAAGATAAAGAACGGATAATCAACTATATCAAACAGCATGGCGGCCATTGTGCTGTGGTTGACATCATGCAGCATAGTGGAGCCGAGAAACTGCGTGTGCACACCATACTGTTTGAGGAGTGTATGGCGGGACGCATGGAGGCTGTTGAAGAAGGCCCCTTTGGCAGTCCAAGGGTGGTGAAGCTTGTTGAGGCGTAGGTCCGCTATTTGTTCGGTCTTACCGGAACAGCAATAAAATATGGGTGTTTCTAAAAATTCTGTTTTATAGTTCTGCTATTATTTCAGAATTATTAGAACCACCCATATTTCCTCCTCCCAAATCAGGAATACGCATGAGTAGTATGCGACTTTACGATTATCAGCTTGACATGAAGCAACGAATTGATGCGGCCTTTGAGTCGCATCAATCTGTTATGGTACAAATGCCAACAGGCACGGGTAAAACCTGCTTGTTGGCTTTTTGCGTTTGTGACTGGTTGAGGCTACAAGGTGGTTGCATGTGGCGCTTGGGGCCGTTCGCATATTTACGTTTTAGCGGACTGCAATATTGGTTTTCACCCACCGCGATATTGATGGCGGTTATTTCTTGTTTTGCTCGTCCAGCACCTCGTAGCGTGAGTGCTTGCTTACATATTCGGGCACGATTTGTTTCATTTTGCGCACGGTGTCCATGTCATCGTAGCGGGCGGCAATGTCGCGCAACTCCTCAAGCTCGCGCTCAGCCTCGTCGTACTCGTAGTTGCGCACCATGGCAATGCGTATTTTGGGGTGGAACGACGGCAGCGTGTTCTCATTCTCGTTGAGCACCTCCTCGTAGAGTTTCTCGCCCTCGCGCAGACCAGTGTACTTTATCTCCACATTGGTGGCACCGCTCAGCTTTATCATGCGCTGTGCCAGGTCGGCAATGCGCACAGGTTCGCCCATGTCGAACACAAATATCTCGCCGCCCTTGCCGTGTGTGCCAGCCTCGAGCACCAGTTTGCAAGCCTCGGGTATGAGCATGAAGTAACGTATGATTTTGGGGTGCGTCACCGTGAGCGGTCCGCCGGCAGCCAACTGCTTGCGGAAGAGGGGAATGACCGAACCATTCGAGCCGAGCACATTGCCAAAACGTGTGGTGACAAATTGAGTGACACCCTTTATTTTGCCGTCCTTGATGGCCTTGTCAAGGCTCTGCACGTATATTTCGCAAATGCGCTTTGAGCAGCCCATCACGTTGGTAGGGTTCACAGCCTTGTCTGTCGAGATCATGACAAACTTTTTCACGCCATATTTCACGCTCAAGTCGGCTATCACCTTGGTGCCCCACACGTTGTTCTGCACGCTCTCGCTGGGGTTGTCCTCCATCATGGGCACATGCTTGTAGGCTGCTGCGTGGAACACGTAGTCGGGGCGGAACTGGCTGAAGATCTCCTCCATGCGGTCCTCCTTGCAGATGCTTGTTACCACGGTGTGTGCCACCAAGTCGGGGTATTTGTTCTTCATCATCAGGCGTATGTCGTGTTGTGGCGTTTCGGCCTGGTCGATGAGCATCATTTCGGCTGGTTTGTACACGGCTATTTGTCGTACCATTTCAGAGCCTATGCTGCCTGCCGAGCCCGTGATGAGCACCTTTTTGCCGCTGAGCAGTGCGCCCACGCTCTCCATGTCCACCTGTATTTCGTCGCGTGGCAGGAGGTCCTCGATGCTCACCTCGCGCACCTGCACATTGCCCTTAGAGTCCTTGTGCTTGTTCCATTCGCGTGCGTTTTGCGTGATGTATATCTTAACACCAGCGTTGATGAGCAGGTCTTGCAACTGTTTGTTGTTGACAAAGTCGTCGTGTTTGAGCGGACTGATGAGCACCGCTTTGATTTGCTTGTTGCGTATGACAGCAGGCAGGTTGTTGTGCACAGAGTAGATGCGCTTGCCCATGAGGCGGGTGCGCATGTCCTTGTCGTCATCGCTGATGTATCCCTCTATCAGGAATTGCACGGGTTTGTTGTTGCGTGCGTTATTAGTCAGTGCAATGGCGCCCTCGCGTGTACCATATATGAGTGTGCTCTTGGCCGATTTGCTCACCAGTGCGCTTTCATATAACAGTTTAATTAGTATGCGCGACATGCACAGCAGCGACAGTGTGCCGATGTACACCACCAGGGTCATGCGTCCGGTAATGGCGTAGAAAGTGCTTTCGAGCGCATAGTAGCACACTGCAAAGTTGAAAGCCAGTGCCAGCACCAGCGACAGTGTTTGTGCATACATCACCTTGAGCAGGTCGATGAACTGCGAGTAGCGCAGAATGCCCGAGTAGGTGTGGAAAGCGCGGAACCCGATGAGGTTGAACAGTGCAAATATCAGGAAGGTGTGCAGCAGCGTGCTCCAATGGGCCATCATCTCGCTTGCGGGGTGTCGCAGCCACATGACAAACAGTCCGCCAAAGAAGCAAGCGGCCAAGTCGAACAATATGATGCACCAATAGGGCAGGGCATTGCGCCCGAAGTACCAATTGAATATCTTGTTGACTATTTTCATAATTAGAGAGTACTTTCTATAGTTTTTTCGATTATATATATAGTTCGTGTATGTGCGCCGGTCGTGTGGTTCCATACATATTGGCCGGCCGGCTGTTTGTTTGGTGTGTCATAGTTGTGACATTTAATGGTTTTGTGCTATCGTGTATAAGCTATCCAGCACGCGGCACATTGTTTCCAAAATTCTCCAAAGCCTTTATTTGCTTGGCTTGTGCTGTATACTATGTATTGGCACAAGTGGCAAGTGATTGCAAATTTACAAATAATTAGTTTGTGAACAAGTGTGAGAGGATAAATTTGTGAAAGAAAAAGTGCAATTAGTGTGGTAATGTGACACGCCGTACCATTGCTTGTTTGTTGCTTGGTGCGTTGGCCGCTAACGCGGAAAACAGAAGAACATAAGGACATAAGATAACGTTCGTGTTAGCCGCTTACCGCGGGAACATAAGAACATAAGTTTGCATAAGATACACATAAGGCCGCTGCGCGGCTGACGGCCACGGACTATCGTCCGGGTGGCCTCAAGAAACATAAGGGCTGGCGCCGTAGCGTGGCTTGGTTGGCCGCTAACGCGGGAACATAAGAATATTACCGCATTAGCATATTGGTACAATATTACCATATTGTTTTTTGGGTTCTTGCCTACATCTTACACTTTTTGGTGTAACAGATTGAAAATCATGCTGTTGTGCAGTGTAGGTAGTGCTGGTCTTTGCCTACACTGTCGTCTGCACAAGCGGTTGTTTGCACAAGGTGGAAAAAGCGGTACGTACCGGTATTTTAGTGGGTTGTGGCAGGTGGTTTTGGGGCTTGTAAGAGCGCGTTTTATCGTTTACGGGAGGACGGAATTTCTGTTGCTCTGACAGAAATTCCGCCCTCCCGTTAGCGTTGCGCGTAGTGGTTGTGGCGCGATTGTGTGGTAGTACAAGCTTGTGTGCAGATGGGGTGCAAGCAGTGTGCAGACAAGTGCAGGTGTGGTATTGCAGTGTAGGTGATTTTTAATGGAACCTACACTCTTGAACCGTTTGATAATCAGCGGATATTTTGCCAAAAGTGCAAGATGCAGGCAAAATGGCCAATAGTAAATTGTATGTAATGGCGCTTGCATAAATTTGTCTGCACTCGCCTCAATATTCGTCTGCACTCATGTCACCCATGTTACAGCCGTTCCATGGCCTTTCGTGCGCACTCATAGCCCTCCTCATACAGGGCGTTAAGTTTGTCCGTATTGTTTTCAAGACGCCCCACCTCGACAGGGCGTTGCGGTCTGATGGACAATATGCGGCCCTCGTCCTCGAGTCGCTCCACCAGTTCGAGCTGGGCATTATATATGGCATGGCGCTTGCTCAGCAACAGGCGCAGACGTGGGAAGCGTCGGTAAATGTATTTCGGAATTTTGATGTCGCGACTCGTTTCGCGGTAGCCGCGGTTGCGTGTGAGCACCACCACGTTGAAATCGTGCCCCGTGCTGATGGCGCGCTCCACTGGTATGGAGTCGGCAATGCCGCCGTCGAGCATGGGCTGGTGGTTAATCCACACAATGGGGCAGACATAAGGCAGCGACGACGAAGCCTTGGCTATGTTGAGCAGACGGTCGGGGTCGGTGCGCTCCGTCAGGTAGCATGCCTTGCCCGTCAGGCAGTTGGTGGTGACCATCTCAAATGTCATGGGATTGGCAAAACAGGCATCGTAGTCGAAGGGCAATATCTCGTTGGGCAAGGTGTCGTACAGAAACTTGCGGTCGAGAATGCAGTGCTGTGTCCACAAATACTTCATGCCAATGTAGCGGTGCTTTTCAAGCATGTCGATATTCGTCACCTTGGCACGTCCGCGCTGCCGACTCAGATACGACAGACCATTGCACGCTCCCGCCGAAACGCCCACGCCATAATTAAAGGTGATATTATTGTCGAGAAAATAGTCAAGCACGCCGTCGGTAAACACGCCACGCATGCCTCCGCCCTCAAGCACTAGTCCGGTATTTGTGTCAAATGTCATGGTTTTGTAGCTTAAAACACACTATTTATTATTTATTTAGGGCAAAGATACGCGATTGTGAAAGAAAAGCAGTACTTTTGCCCATATAAATAAAGTGAAAGCGTGCCATTACGACACACCATGTCACACATTATAATTAAAAACCGGTGGCGGATTTTTGGGTTGACAAGTCGACTGGTTGACGGGTTGACAAGTAAGTAGGTTATACGCTTTACTGAAGTTTAGATTTCAGCCCGCCCTTACTAAGTTCTAAACTTCAGTAAAGTGCATGACATACTTACCTGCCAACTTGTTAAGCTGTTACCCCGTTAACCAAGAACCCCGTCATCGCGCAATAATATAAGGAACAAGTAATATGTTATTTTCAAAAGAGACCTACGTGGAACGCCGCCGCAAGTTGCGCGAGCTGGTAGGCAGCGGCCTGATTGTGCTGTTTGGCAATAACGACAGCCCCAATAACTACCCCTCAAACGTGTACAAGTTCCGTCAGGACAGTGCATTCCTCTACTTCTTTGGCCAGCACCGCAATGGGCTTGTGGGCGTGATAGATGCCGACTCGGGCAACGAAGTGCTGATAGGCGACGACATCGACATTGACGACATTGTGTGGTATGGTTCAGTCACCTCGGTGGCCCAAATGGCCGAGGAATGTGGCGTGGGCGCTTCAGCCCCTATGGCACGTTTGGCCCAGATGGTAGAACACGCTGTGACCGACGGCCGCAAGGTGCACTACCTGCCGCCCTACCGTCACGACACCATGATACAGATAATGGACTTGCTCGGCACCCACCCCTCGCAGCAGCGTGAGGGCGCCTCGCTCAGCTTGATAAAGGCGGTTGTAAAATTGCGCTCTATCAAGAGTGAGGAGGAGATTGCGGAGCTTGAACGTGCCTCGGTCATTGGCTACAAGATGCACACCACAGCCATGCGCTTGGCGCGTCCGGGTGTGACGGAGCAGTACATTGGCGGTGTGCTCGACGGTATTGCCTCAAGCTATGGCGCACAGGTGTCGTTTCCGAGCATTGTGTCGATGCATGGCGAAATATTGCATGGCTACCCCTCGCCCCGCGCACTCGAGGCCGGACGTTTGCTGCTGGTTGATGCCGGTGCCGAAACCAATGAGAATTATTGCTCAGACCACACCCGCACCACCCCTATCAGCGGCAAGTTTACCACCAAGCAAAAGGAGATATACGACATTGTGGCCGACTGTCACGACCTGGCCTTGAGCCATGCCCGTCCTGGTGTGCGCTGGTGGGACGTGCACATGGCAGTGTGCGCCCTTATGACCGACCGCCTCAAGGAACTCGGCCTGATGAAGGGCGATACCGAGGAGGCTGTGCGTGCCGGTGCCCATGCCTTGTTCCTGCCCCACGGCCTTGGCCACATGATGGGCATGGACGTGCACGACATGGAGGGCCTCGGACAGGTGTATGTAGGTTTTGACGACGAGACACGTCCCTCGAGCCAGTTTGGCACCAACGCCCTGCGCTTTGGCCGCCGCCTTGAGGCCGGACACGTGGTGACCGACGAACCGGGCATCTACTTTATACCCGACCTCATTGACGATTGGCAGAAGAAGGGCATCAACGCCCAATACCTCAACTTTGACAAGATTAACGCATACCGCGACTTTGGCGGCATTCGCATCGAGGACGATGTGCTTATCACTCCCGATGGCTGCCGTTTCCTTGGCAAGGACCGCATTCCGTACCACACGGCTGATGTGGAGCGCTATGTTGAGGAACACCGCGAGGAGAGTCCGGTGATATATTGAATTTACTTATCAAACAAATAACACAAACCAACAAGTAATGAAGAAGACTATCCTTATTGCAGTAGCTGCACTCTGCCTGCTGCCAGGAAGCCTCGCAGCACGCAAGAAAGCGTCTGCGACAAAGAAAGCCGACGAGATCACTTTTACCACAATCAAGGCTAACCCTATCACTTCTATTAAAGACCAGAACCAGAGCGGTACCTGCTGGGCCTACTCTTCACTGGGCTTTTTCGAGGCCGAACTATTGCGCATGGGCAAGGGCACACACGACCTTTGCGAGTCGTTCCTCGTATATAACACATATATGGACCGTGCCGACAAGGCTGTGCGCACACACGGCGATGTGAGTTTCTCACAGGGCGGTTCGTTCTACGATGCCGTTTATTGTATGAAGAACTATGGTATGGTGCCGCAGTCGGCCATGCCTGCTCCTGGCACGCTCTATGGCGACAGCCTCTTCAACTTCAACCAGCTCGATGCTGTGACCAGCGCTTATGTGGGTGCCATTGCTAAGGGTAAGCAGAACAAGATCTCGCTCTCTTGGAAGAAGGACCTCTCAAACATTTACAAGAATTACTTTGGCGAACTGCCTACCGAGGTGAAGGCTGAGGACGGCAAAACTTATACGCCGAAGACTTATGTGACAGATTACCTCGGCCTTAACATGGACGACTACGTGTCACTCACTTCGTACACTCACCACCCCTTCTACAGCAAGTTTATCCTCGAAATTCAGGATAACTGGCGTTGGGCCGAAAGCTATAACTTGCCTCTCGACGAGTTCATGCAGGTGATGGACAGCGCTGTGGCTAACGGCTACACCTTTGCATGGGGTGCTGACGTGACTGAGGAGTACTTTGGCCGTCGCAATGGCAAGGATTATGCTTATGTGCCCAAGGACCTCAAGGTGCGCGACCTCACTGGTTCGGACGCTGCCCGCTGGGGTGGCACTATCGGTACTAACAATGTACAGGTGCCCTCAAATGACGAGTTGACTATCACACAGGATCTCCGTCAGCAGGGTTACGATAATTGGGAAACTACCGACGACCACGGCATGGTTATCTATGGTCTGGCCAAGGATAACAAGGGCCGCGAGTACTTTATGGTTAAGAACTCATGGGGCGACTATGGTAAATACCATGGCATGTTCTATGCCTCAAAGGCTTATGTGGCTTACAAGACCATGAATATTCTTATCAACAAGAAGGCTATCCCTGCCGCTATTGCCAAGAAGTTGGGCTTGTAATAAGGGCTGATATGTTAACGGGCTGACGCCGTAGTGTTGCGAGTAGTAACGCTACGGCGTCAGTTTGTTTGCACATCTGCGCATTTGCGCATTTGCAAGCATTGCTTGCACGGCCGCTAACGCGGGAAGCATAAGGACAGAAGAACAAAAGAACAGAAGATGTATCGTTTGTGTTAGCCGCTTACCGCGGGAACATAAGAACATAGGTTTACATAAGAAACACATAAGGCCGCTGCGCGGCTGACGGCCACGGACTAACGTCCGAGTGGCCTCAAGAGACATAAGGGCTGACGCCGTAGCGTGGCTTGTTAGTTGCTTGGCGTGTTGGCCGCTTAGCGCGGGAACCTGAGAACGCAAATTTTCAATAAGGACACAAAGCCGTAGCGAGTGCGTCCGTGCTTTAACAAACATTGTTACCATATTGTTACTGATTTATAGGCGTTTGCTATCCCTTTGTGCCAAATAATGCTTAACTTTGCACGCTTGGTAAGGCGCATGTGCGCCAACTACACATTTCGATCAATCAAAACAGAAGAAGTATATATCACACTACGATGAACAAGAAGTTGTTTTTTGCCGCAGCCATGGCCTTGATGTGCGCCAATGCCTCGGCACAGCAAGTGAAAGTGTATGACACTGGCCGCAAATGGAACCAGGAGTTTGATGCGCTCATTCAAGGACAAAACATCAAGCGTGTGGCAGCACGTGGCTTGCAGGCTGTTACCCCCGACAGTCTGCTGCGCATCAACGTGAGCACTGCCGAAAATGCTGCCGATGACGTGGCCGACTTTGTAAAGCAAGCAGGCTACGAGGCTGAGGCTGCTACCGACCAGCTGGTAGTGGCCAACATTCCCGCAAGTTTCATTCCCACGCTCGCTGCGCAGCGTGACGTGCTCTATGTCAACAAGACGCGCCAGTTGCGTGCATTGATGAACAATGTGCGTCCCGAGACGGGTGTGACCAAGTTGCAAGAAGGCACAGGTCTCGACACCCCCTACGATGGCACCGGCGTGCTGATAGGCGTGATAGACCAAGGTTTTGAATACAAACATGTAGCCTTTACTGGCCGCAGCAAAAAGTGGGGTAGCTCCACCGCCAGCGGTGCATTGTCAAGCAATGCTCCCGCAGCCGACAACACCGACGAAGTGGGACATGCCACACACGTGACCAATATAGCTGCGGGCAACAAGGTGGACGGCAGCGACTACTACGGCGTGGCCACCGGCTCAGAACTGCTCATGATGAAGTCGGACTTCAACGACGGCACCGTGCTGTTGCAAGCCGCAGCCATCAAGAAGTATGCCGAAGAAAATGGCATGCCTTGGGTGCTCAACATGAGTTTCGGTTCGAACCTGGGGCCGCACGACGGCTCTACCGACTATGACCAAAACATGGACAAGCTCTGTGGTAAGGGTGCCATCATGGTGGCAGCCATGGGCAACAGCGGTGGCGAGAAAATGCACTGCACCTATACCTTTGAGTCGGACAGCACCATATATATATATATGAAGCCCGAAAGCGGCAACACCAATCAAGCAGTGGTGTCGCAAGTGTGGGGCAATAGCAACAGCGGTGAGAAGAACCTCACCATCACCCCCGTGCTTGTGTCGGGCAGCACCCTTTACACCCCGACTTCGATTCAGCTGCGTCAGGCAGGCTTTACCACCTCGGGCGGCATCGACCCATACAGCAACCGCCAATACTACTCAATGGCAGGTGTTGTTACCGAATTGGCATCAGCTCTCTCGGCCAAGAACGGCAGTCTGTTGTGGAAAATTACAGGCAAAAAGGGCGAAACCGTTCACGCATGGGTTGAGCCAGATCAATATCCTTGCTCCTTTACGCGCAAGACATTCACCATTACCAAGCCCACACCTGTAAGCTTTACTACGCTTGCTGGCGATGACAATTACATTGTGGGCGAAGGTGCAGCCTCTGTGCCCCAGGCCATAGCCGTGGCTTCGTACAACGCTGCAAGCAGTTGGACCTCGTTGAACGGTAATAGCTATAACTATACAGCCTCTATTGGCACAGCCAAGGCCATGAGCTACTTCTCGAGCAAAGGCCCGTGGCTGGGCAAGGCTAACAAGCCTACCATTGCCGCTCCTGGTGGCTGCATCACCTCAGCCTATTCTAAGAAGTCGCAGAATTTTAGTGCCACGAAGGCAGAACTGGTGCAGGATGTCAAGGTGAATGGTCAGCACTATTACTATGGTGTGATGAACGGTACTTCAATGGCCACCCCGGTTGTGACGGGTATCATAGCCTTGTGGTTGCAGGCCAACCCCGATTTGACCCCGGCCGACATTGTGCGCATCATGCAAAAAACTGGTCGTCACGACAGCTACACTGGCAGTCGCAATCCCGACGAGTGGAGTCCCTCATGGGGTTATGGCAAGATTGACGCCTACGAGGGCTTGAAGGAGGCCATCAATTTGCGCACAGCCATTAACGAGACGATGAACACTGCCGCTCCGGTAACTCTGAAAAAGGACAATGACTGCTGGAAGGTGCTCTTCAACAACGATGAGTCGTATGCCGACATTCAGGTAGTGTCGTTGGGCGGTCAGACTGTCAGCCATGCTCACCTTAATGCCCCCCGTCACGGACAAGAGCACGTTGTGAGTTTGCACGGCCTGACACCAGGTGTCTATATCTTCCGCATCAACACTACTGCCAGCAGTTTGACACGCAAGGTGGTGGTGAGATAATGTGTTAATGAGATAATGTACTGACGCCTTAGTATTGCTATAAATATATAACAACGCTAAGGCGTCAGCACATTAGCATAACAGCATATCAGCTCGCGTAAGCGGGCATATTTTTTACTTTTATTCATTCTATATTATGTACAACTCAACCAAGAAAGCGCAAGTTGCTACGTTCAGCCAATTCAGCCGCAAGGGCTGGAGCCTGTTCAGTTGCCTGCACCGCGAGGTGCGCATCGGTGTGTTGGGCGTAGCCACTTTGGCCAGCGCCACACCACGACTCATGGCCGCCACTCCGGCACAAGCCGAAGGCAGCATGCAGACAGGCATTGCCACCCACGCCGACACCCTGGCACTGGGCGAGGCCAACGTATCAGCCTCACGCGCTCCAATGGCCGCCAATGTGGCCGCACGACAAGTGTTGACGTTGACGCACGACGACCTCGCGGCAGCGGGTGTGCGCACCATCAACGACGTTCTCAAACTCTCAGCAGGCGTAGATGTCCGGCAACGCGGAGGGTTTGGTATTCAAACGGACATCAGCATCGACGGCGGAACGCACGACCAAATCACCATTCTGCTAAATGGCGTTCCCCTTGTTAATCCGCAGACAGGCCACAACGCGGCCGATTTTCCCGTTAATATTTCAGACATTGAGCGCATCGAGATACTCGAGGGCGCTGCATCGCGCGTAATGGGCAGCCAAGCCTTTAGCGGCGCCATCAATGTGGTGACACGTGGCACGAGCGCCACCACGCCCCACCTCGACGCCATGGTAGAGGGCGGCAGCTACGGCACTGTGCGCGGCGAGGCCCGCACTGCCTGGCAGTGGGGCCAGGGCTGGAGCGGCACCGCAAGCGGCAGTTATCAGCGCAGCGATGGGGCCACAGCCAATAGCACCTTTAAGGGCGGCAAGGGCTTTGGCACACTCAACTATGATGGCTCCGACTTTAGCTTTAACCTGCAAGCCGGTGCCACAGCCAACGACTTTGGCGCCAACACCTTTTATTCGGCAGCCTATCCCAACCAGTGGGAGGCCACACGCCGCTACCTTATATCGGCACGCGCCGAAAGCAAGGGGCGCGTGCACCTTGTGCCACAAGTGTCGTGGGTGCGCAGCCTCGACCACTTCCAGCTCATCAAGGGCAGCACTACGGGCGAGAATTTTCACCGTGGCGATGTGTTTACCGCAGCCATTAACGCCTGGACACAGTGGGCCCTTGGCCGCACAGCCTTTGGGGCAGAAGTGCGCAACGAAAACATTTACAGCACCAATCTGGGCCGCGACCTGCAGCCCGGGCAATATATCGGCATAAAGCACGAGGACGGACGTTCGTACACCAAAAAGGACGACCGCACCAACCTGTCGTACTTTGCCGAACACAACTTTATGTGGCGGCAAGTCACCCTGTCGCTTGGCGTGATGGCCGAGCGCAACAATGCCATCGACCACAAGTTCCGCTTCTATCCCGGCATCGACCTCAGCTACCGTCCCACCAATGCGTGGCGCCTCTTTGCCTCGTGGAACAAGTCGCTGCGCCTGCCGTCGTTTACCGACCTGTGGTATAAAAGTCCTACACAGGAGGGCAATGTCGGACTCAAACCCGAGGAGTGTTCTGCCTTCCGCATAGGGGCCGACTTTATACACCGCATTGTCACACTGCGTTTCAACGCCCGTTACCAGCGTGGCACACACATGATAGACTGGGTGATGCGCTCGGCAGAGGATAGCAAGTATTACGCCACCTCATTCTCGCTCGACAACTATGGCGTTGGGGCCGATGCGCGCATTTCGCTCAGCGAGTGGTGGGGCAAGCGCCAGCCGTTTGAGTGGCTCACATTGTCGTATGCCTGGACCACGCAGCACCGTCGTGCGGGCGAGCCTTACTTCAAGTCGAATTACGCCATGGAGTATTTGCGCCACAAATTTGTGGCACATTTGCACCACCGCATTGTGTCGCGCCTTAGTGCCGACTGGACTGTGCGTGTGCAGCAGCGCGAGGGTGCCTATCTGGTGTATCAGGCTGCCAAGCCTACCGCCGATCTGCGTCCTTACGGCACACATGCCCTGCTCGACTGCAAATTGCAGTGGACTGCCCCGCGCTACACGCTCTTTGCCGACTTGAATAACTTAACCAACCACCACTACTACGACCTGGCCAATGTGCGCCAGCCCGGCTTTATTGTCATGGCCGGCGTAAAGTTTAATCTGTGGTGAGGCGGGTTGACAGATTGACAGGTTAACTTTGTTGACGGGTTGACAGGTTAACGGGTTAACAAGTTAACAACTTAA
>ERZ1031897.126-NODE-126-length-26452-cov-16.104141_pt1 | contig 26452 bp, 23 predicted proteins | sample MGYA00517881_ERZ1031897 | MGnify/ENA primary metagenome ERZ1031897 (study PRJEB33719, sample SAMN04261280) | wastewater metagenome | biome: rural village; feature: human; material: feces | host: Homo sapiens | place: El Salvador | collected 2013-01-07 ... | reverse complement strand
AATTAACAGGGATGTTTCCAGCTTGTTTTCAAGAACAGAGAACTGGACACCCTACTTAATAGGACATATACATGAGTTTGAGCACTAAAATATATAACATACGCAAGAATGGCAAACAAGAAGGAGATGTTTTCACATCCCCTAAGGTTGCGTGCTATATTTTAGACCTTATCGGATACACTCCCGATAAGAATCTATCGCAATATAATATTCTGGAGCCATCATGTGGAGACGGCGTATTTGTGATAGAAATCATTCATCGCATTCTCATGTCTGCCCGCCTTCATGAGTTTGATCCCTACCCAGTGATAGAAACTAATGTCGTGTGCTATGATATAGACCCAGAAAAAATAAAAATCTGTCATGACAAAATAGCATACACTTTTCCTGGATATACATTTCCACAACTTCACACAAGAGATTTCTTAATGGATGACATTCATGAGAAATTTGATTTCATCGTAGGAAATCCTCCATATATCAGATATGAAAAGATTTCGACAGAGGCAAGAAATCTATACAAGAAACAGTTTCTGACTTTTCATTATAGAGCAGACCTATATGTGCTGTTCTTTGAGAAAGCACTCCAACTCCTCAAACCCAAAGGAGTCCATGGTTTTATTTGCGCCAACCGTTGGCTCAAAAATGAATATGGGAAAAAACTTAGAGGTTACATAGCTGGCAATTTTCGGTTACAAGAAATTGTAGACTTGGAGAAATCCAATGCTTTCCAAGAAAAGGTTTTGGCATACCCTGCCATTACTGTCATTTCCAACGACGCCCCTTCTGCCACCTATCATTATATGGAAATAACAGATATCGAACAGTTGGGAAGACGAAAGTGGAAAGAAAAAAAGATGAGCCTTACCGATGATTGGAGCGAGATGTTTAGTGGCATAACCCATCCAAGTTCTCTTCTATCTATAGAAGAACAAGGATTCCATATCGGAATAGGAGTGGCAACCGGTGCAGATAGGATTTATATCTCACCAAAGCTCAAAGACATGATAGAGGAAGACAGGATCTTGCCAGCCATCAATGCCCGTGACCTAACAGGTGACAAACTGAACTGGAATGGAGAATATCTGCTAAATCCTTTTGACGAAAAGGGAAACTTAGTGGACTTAACCTCTTATCCAAAAGCACAAGCATATTTAGAGAGCAAGAAAGAAATTCTGTCCAATAGACATATTGCAAAGAAAAGTCCAGACAAATGGTATCGTACCATCGACAAAGTAAAGGCAGAACTGCAATACACGCCCAAGATTCTCATACCAGACATCTCGGGCAACTCCTTGCTTTTCATAGACGAGGGACATTTCTATCCGCTTCATAACATATACTATATCACAGGAGAGGATACCCATCAGCTGAAGATTCTGTGCTCCATTCTCATGTCCGATTTCGTCAAGAAACAGATACAAAGACTTTCCACCAACATGAATGGCGGATACGCAAGATGGCAAAGCCAGAATCTCCGCAAACTTAGAATACCCTACATCAAAGGTATTACCCAAGAGCAAGCCACCATCTTAGAGGAAGGATATGACAAGAAAGACCTCAAGCTAATCAATAATTGCATCATCTCATTGACGCAAAGAGCAGCATCAAGCCAAAAGGTCAAGGCTAACAGAAAGCCATTACAACTTTCATTACCTTTCTCTTAAACAAAAATTGTAAAACAGCATTAAGTAAGTTATAACAGAAAATATAAAATAACACATTAAACTTTACAACAAAGCGAATGATGACAATAGAAGAATACAGAGCGGCCATCTTACAATGCCTGCTCGATGCAAAGAATGAGGACGGCACTCCTGCCATCACTCCTAAGGAAGCCCAAGAGGCACTCAACGGTTTTACCGATGACGAACTGCAGGATGGAATCCTTTGGAATTCACCAGAAGACGTGGCTGAAATCATACTCGAAGGATAAATTACATGCCGAGGATTGTAAATTACAAAAGTAATATCCATCTATAAACAAGAGTAATATCCATCTTTAAGTATAGAAAAAGGAGCAAAGACTTATCGGTTTTACCGATTCGTCTTTGCTCCTTTTTGTATAGAGAATCCTGCCAGGATATTGAATCATATTTCGATACTGGATCCTATTTATGCAGAATCCTGCTTTCGTGTTTATCTGGCGATAAACTTCTTGCCATTACAGATATACATCTGACCTGCCTTCATCTGCTCCACCTGCTGACCCAGCATGTTGTAAATCTTGCCATCCTTCACCACGGCTGTGTGAACCACCCTGATTCCGTTGGTTATCTGCTCGTAGGTAAAGGTTACTCTGGCAAATATCTGCTTGTTCTTACCCTTGGCATCCACATCGCCGCTCGTGATGTTAGAGTTGTCGAACGCTAACTTGATGCTCTGGGTTGCAGCAAAATCCTTAAGGTCGATGGTTACAGGGCTCTGGCCGGCGGTACCGCCAGGCAAAGTTACCTGATTTGCCAAGATAGAGCTTTCGCTTCCATCCACATAAACGCCCGTAAGATAGATAGAGCGGTCGGCTGTGGTAGAGGTATTGTTGCTGTAGCCCTCCACATTGATGCCCGTGATGCGATAACCAGCATTTACGGAGAAGGTGATGGTTTCACCATTGTTGTTGGTTCTCATCTTGATGTAACCATTAGATGAAGAGGCAGTTATCTCACCCTTCTCGCCTGCCGTATAGCAGGTACCCTTGATGATAGCCTTGTCTTCGGCTGGAGCCTTCATCTCTTCCATACCATTGGTAGGCTTCTCTGCTGCCACCTTTTCAGGAGCATGGCTAACGGTCTGGGTAACGTAGGTCTTTCCATCTACCCCCAGGTAATCTGGGAGATAATAACCCAGATGAGGCGGCTGGTTGTAAGATGAGTTCTGCCATACTACGCCCATGCGATAAACATGGTCTTCCATCAAGCAAGGCACCTTGTATTTAGTAGGCTCCGGAGTGGAGAAAATCATGATCTTGCAAGTTGGCGAAGTATAATCGTCCTCATGCTGGAACATAATCAGCTCCTCGCGCCAGTCGCCCAGCAGGTCAGCCTGCAGACATGGAGTAGCCTTGGTGGAATTGCATGCCGATGGATTGCCGTATTCGTAGAAATTCTGGAAGGTGACGATGCTCTTTCTTGCCGTATTATAGTTTTGGATGCGTGGAGAATAACCACCCGTTGTGGTACTGTATCGGCCATCGAAAGTCTGGTCGTACGGATCGCCCGTCCAATAGATTCTGAAATTGGTATCAGGCTTTTTGCCGGCTATCACCGTATTGCCGGTGGCACAATCGCGCACATCAGCATCTGTGCTCGACCAGAATTCGAATCCTCTGTTGGCTGGCACGAAATCTGCCGCCAGTCCGCGTCCGTTGTCTCTATCGCCCGTGGCTACGCAAAGAAACTCTCCGGTGGTGGCATCGTGTACATCCCAGCCATAACCGCCCTCTTTTTCTTCGTGAGGCATCATCACCTCCAGACCTGGACGGTCGGGACAAAGATCGGTCAGATGGATAGCATCGCCATGACCTTTTCCTGTGGCACAGAGCAACTTACCATCATGACCGATGGTAGCCGCACCAATACAGATATCATCAAAGCCATCGTTGTTCACATCGCCCACGGAAATGCCGTGTACCCCCTGTCCGAAACTGGAATTTCCCGTTCCCGAACTGAGCACCTGCCCCTTGGCATCCACCACTTCCCACTTATTGCTCAGGCCCTTATGAAGCCAGCGGGTAGAAAGTTCCTTTCCGTTCCAATCCACAGCCCACAGGAAGCAGTTCTTGTAATATCCACGCTGGAACACAGCCGATGGCAACTTGTCCATGCCGTCCAGATAAGCGGCACAGGCATTGAAACGCTCCGAACGATTGCAGTTGCTATCGCCGAAGAAACTGGAATTGTCTGTAGCCGAAGAAGGGAAGTCTTCTCCCGAACGGCTTGGCGAATACCAGATGGTGTGCATCGCCTCGCCCGTTTCACCCTTGAATACGGTAAGGAATTCCTCGCCGCCGGTTACTCTACCCTTGCTGTTAAGATAGGTCTTGGCATTATCCACCGCCTGGATATTGGCATCGCCAGCCTCGGTTACAAACCTGCCCTTGCCATCGGTAGAACCATTGGCCGTCTTGCAGATCAGCTCAGCCTTTCCGTCGCCATCGAAATCATAGACCACCATCTGCGTGGTATGGTTGCCCGAACGGACGTTGAGTCCCAGGTTGATGTTCTTCTCCCACAGCGGAGTGCCATCCATGCGATAGGCGCTGATGATGACCGGTGAAGCATAGCCGTCCTTTCCGCTGTCACGCTGGTTGTCAGGCATCCATTTCAGAATCAGTTCATAGTTGCCGTCGCCATCCAGGTCGCCCACCGCCATGTCGTCCGGGCGGTATCTTCCGGTGGTGTTTCCACTCTTGATGCTGGCAGGACGCTTCACATCGAAGGTGGTAAACATGTTGTTCCAGGCAATGGCCTCGCTCGTTTCACCTGCCGAAGACACGATGCGATAAGTATCGCCAGGCTTGCCGTTGACATCCAGATAACTGGTAACATCAGAAACGGCAGAAGCCACCTTCTTGCCATTGCGATACACATCGAAGGCCAAATTCTTGGCATCAGAGGTAAGCGAACGCCAGGAAACCAGAATACCCTGGCTGGTCTTGACAGCCACGGGTGCACGATTCAACTTTTCCTTTACCTGCTGAGCTGAAGCAGAGAAGGAATTTGCTGCCAATAAAGCAGCCAACAAAAAATGCAATTTCATGTTCTTTAGTTTATTTGTTCCTAAGTTTATTGTTTCTGAGTTTAATTGTTCTTAAGATTATTCTCTCTTTGTTTAATTGAATCCGCCACAGATTTCTCTATTTTGGGTGGAATACATGACAAAAGAGGCTTTAGTCTTCATTTTTGTTGCAAAAGTAATAAAAAAAACAAGAATATGCAAACTTTTCTTTGCCTAATTCAATTTTTATTTGTAAATTTGCAACCGCAAAGAGGAGGAGGGAACTTGCAAATCCCTCTTTCGCAAAGCTTCAGCAGAATAAAAAGTTTGCAAAGCTTCAGCAAAATAGAGACAAAAAGAAATTTTTACCGGTAAAAATAGATATTTAAATAATGAAGATAGAAAACGAAATCATCAGCTCAGTCATCGCGGCGGTGAAGGAGCTTTATGGTCAGGACGTACCTGAAAAGATGGTAGCCCTGCAGAAGACCAAGAGTAATTTCGAAGGTAACCTTACCCTCGTCGTATTCCCATTCCTCAAAATGTCGAAGAAGACTCCTGAGAGAACTGCACTCGAGATTGGTGACTACCTGAAGGAGAACTGCGCTAACGTCATCGCAGACTTCAACGTGGTTAAGGGTTTCCTCAACCTTTCTATCGCTCCTGCCGCTTGGGTAGGACTCCTGAACACCATCAACGCTGACCCTAAGTTCGGTGAGAAGCCTGTTACTGAGAATAGTCCACTCGTCATGATCGAGTACTCTTCTCCTAACACCAACAAACCTCTCCACCTCGGTCACGTGCGCAACAACCTGCTCGGTTGGTCATTGGCTCAGATTATGGAGGCCAACGGCAACAAGGTAATCAAGACAAACATCGTTAACGACCGTGGTATTCACATCTGTAAGTCAATGCTCGCTTGGCTCAAGTGGGGCAATGGCGAAACTCCTGAAACTTCCGGCAAGAAGGGCGACCACCTCATCGGCGACTACTATGTAGCCTTCGACAAGCACTATCGTGAGGAAATCGCAGAGCTCAAGGCTCAGTACATGAAGGAGGGCATGGACGAAGAAGCTGCCACAGAGAAGGCAAAGGCAGAGGCTCCGCTCATCAAGGAAGCTCACGAGATGCTCGTGAAGTGGGAGAACAACGACCCTGAGGTTCGTGCACTCTGGCAGAAGATGAACAACTGGGTTTACGCAGGCTTCGATGAGACTTACAAGATGATGGGTGTAAGTTTCGACAAGATATATTATGAGTCAAACACTTACCTCGAGGGTAAGAAGAAGGTAGAGGAAGGATTGGAGAAGGGTCTCTTCTTCCGCAAGGATGATAACTCTGTTTGGGCTGACCTCACCAACGAGGGCCTCGACCAGAAGCTCCTGCTCCGTTCTGACGGCACTTCTGTTTATATGACTCAGGACATCGGTACTGCCGACCTCCGCTTCAAGGACTTCCCTATCGACAAGATGATCTACGTAGTAGGTAACGAGCAGAACTACCACTTCCAGGTACTCTCTATCCTGCTCGACCGTCTCGGCTTCAAGTGGGGCAAGGACCTGGTTCACTTCTCTTACGGTATGGTAGAGTTGCCTAACGGTAAGATGAAGAGCCGCGAGGGAACCGTAGTAGATGCTGATGACCTGATGGCAGAGATGATCAAGGATGCTCGCCAGACAAGCGATGAGCTCGGCAAGTTCAAGGACATGAGCGAGGAAGAGCGCCAGGAGATTTCACGCATCGTGGGTCTCGGAGCGTTGAAGTACTTCATCCTCAAGGTAGATGCCCGCAAGAACATGCTCTTCAACCCAGAGGAGAGTATCGACTTCAACGGCAACACAGGTCCTTTCATCCAGTACACCTACGCTCGTATCCGCAGCATCATGCGCAAGGCAGCAGCCGAGGGCATCGAGATTCCTGCAGAGTTGGGCGCAGATGCTCCAATCAACGAGAAGGAGATTGACCTCATCCAGAAGATGAACGACTTCGCAGTAGCCGTAGCCGATGCCGGCAACAACTACAACCCTGGCGGCATTGCCAACTACTGCTACGAGTTGACCAAGGAGTTCAACCAGTTCTACCACGACTACAGCATTCTGAATGCTGAGAGCGAGGCAGAGAAGACCACCCGTCTGGTTCTGGCAGCCAATGTTGCCAAGATTCTGAAGAACGGTATGGCTCTGCTCGGTATCGAGGTTCCAGAAAGAATGTAATATTTACATAAGATATAATAACCTACAATTGAATATTGACTATTGACAAATAATGAGCACCCCCAGAGCCAGACTCTGGGGATTGCTCATTTCGTTTTTATAGAGGATAGGATTCTAAAACAATAATCAACAGGAAATAAAAGAATAGAAAAAATGAATAAGATGCCCGTAAATCCTCCTTCATGGAGAAACGATACCGTGTTACCTTTGCCCAACGAGGTAAAGGCGAATGCCTGGGCTGTGGATGCTGCCTGTTCCGGCAATCCGGGTCCGATGGAATACCAATGCATTGATCTCCAGACTGGTGAGCAGGTTTTCCACTATGGTCCCATTCACGGCACCAACAACATCGGCGAGTTCCTTGCCATCGTCCACGCTCTAGCCCTGATGGCCCAGCGAGGCATCACCGACAAGGTAATCTATAGCGACAGCGTGAATGCCCAGCTCTGGGTAAACAAGAAGCAATGCAAGACCAAGCTGGAGCGCACTCCTCAAACCGAGCAGCTCTATCAGGTCATCGCCCGTGCCGAGAATTGGCTCCGCACCCACCCCGTCACCGTGCCTATCTTTAAATGGGATACGAAGAAATGGGGCGAGATTCCAGCCGACTTCGGAAGAAAAGGATAGGCGAGGAAAACGCAAGAGACTGGATCCAACAGGTTTCTTGCGTTTCATCTTTATATTTTCATAGCCGTTACAATTCTATGGTTCTGCAGTAACCATCATTACCTTTTACTTCAACCGCATGTTCATTCCATCTGTATATGTATTTATATTCTGGAGGCAGGATAATATTGCCCCTCCTGTCCAATAGTCCATACAAACATTTCTGTATGCCTATTCTGCATTGGGCATAATCACCCCGGAAGTCAGAGATATGCGCATAAATGGGTTTCACGATGATGTCGTCCATCACCGAACTGCCGACCCTCTCCTTCTTACCATTCTCATTATAGAATGTACTAGTAGCATCGGAAGTCAGCACGTTGATAATGTCTTCCAGCATCTTCTGCTGGTAGTCATAAAGCTTGATTTTCTTCATCAAAAGAAATTATATGAGAAGACAATAGCCAACAAGATGAGCCGAGCTTTTATTCAAAGCTCAGCCCATCTTATCGTATATAATAAAAATCTAAATTCTAATCCTTTTGTGTTTCTCTGATATTATTTATATAACTTTCCCAAAGTACGACTTTTTCATAACCACCAAGAAAATCACAAGAAATCTGCAAGTTATCAGCAAATTACCACGAAATCAACTGTAAACTATAAACTATTAACTGTAAACTATTAACTGCTATTCCCCCGGCGGTCCCATCCCGCAAAACATGGCGAGGGCTTTGATGCCCCGCCAACCTTATAGCGTAGCGGTTCCGAGCACCGGAGGGCGGTTACATCCCTTGCCCTTTTGGAAAGGGCGAGGGCTTGGGAGTGGGTTAAGGACCCTCCCGCAGGGGAGGGACAGGTGGGGCATCCACAGCACTGTAGGGCGGTTTTCCTCTTCTTCCCTGAGGGTTTCTGTTCCCTACAAGGGGAACCGAAGGGGTCGTAAAGACTTGAAGAAGACCGAGATGAGTTCCTTCTGCTACTTGCAATAATCAATAGTTACGACATCTTAAACTATTTAATTAAGATAATTATTTCCTTGATTCCGCAATAACAATTCCACGAAATCTTTTATATTTACAACAAAAATCCGAGGAAATTCAACATCATTGAGAATTTTAAAGTGAGCATCATTACTCACTATACAACTTGCACCAGCAGTAAAAGCACAATCAACGAATTTGTTGTCGTCCTCATCAGCTTGAATGAGATGCAACTTATAATAGGGTGTTATGAATTCCACATTCTTTTGACTTAGAATCACAGACACTACATTACTTGCAATATTAGCATTGGTCTTCTGCTCTATGATTTCTAAATACTCCTCAATAATTTCATTTGTGACACACAACGTCAATTTACCTTTCAAGAAATCATCCCAAATCTTACGATAAGGGCTTATCCTTGGAAGGCTCATCAACAAGCAATTAGTATCAAGAACAATCTTTCTCATTTGCCAGAAGTACGCAAATGCTCATTTCCCCAACTCTCGATGGTATCAAGAGTTATACTTCCATTATCGCACAACTCATCAATCCCCTCATCAACCTTCTTTGCAAAGTATTGAGAGAGAACATTTTCAAGATTATCCAATTCCTGTGGAGTCTTGATATAAGACATCATCTGAAGAATCTTCATCTGAGCAGGGTTAAAAACTGTCTGTTCCATCCTATTTTCAATTAAACGTTCAACTTTGCCGCAAAAGTACACTTTTTCCCCGAAACCACCAAGAAAAAAGCAAGAAATCTATAAGTTATCAGCAAATTACTACAAGATCAACTGTAAACTATAAACTTTAAACTTCCCTCTCCCGGCGGTCCCAGCCCGCACAACATGGCGAAGGGCTTTGATGCCCCGCCAACCTTAGAGCGTAGCGGTTCCGAACTATTAATCTTTATTAAATTATTAATACTATCGCACCATTTTACGTCATAATGATGTATATTTGCAATCAGAATGATTATCATATAAACATTTTAGGCTTATGGCACAGACAGCAATGACAGTCCGTATGGACAACCAGCAGAAAGCACAGTTTGATAAACTCTGCGAGCAATTCGGTATGAGTGCGAATACCGCCATCAACATCTTTGTAAAGGCAGTAATTCGCAGTAAGAGCATTCCATTCTCCATTCAGGCAAAGAATGAAGAAGATGATGAAGTGACTGCAAAAGCAAAGGCTGCGTTCAAGCAACTTAGAGCTAAAGCAGAAAGAGGTGAAACCCCAGAACTCACACTTGATGAAATCAATGAAGAAATCAGAGAAGTCAGACGATTAAGAAAAGAACACAATGATATAAGCAGTCATTGATACGAACATATTTGTATCAGCCCTTATCACTCACAACTCAAATGCTTCAACAGCAAGAGTTCTTGAAAGTTTGTTCCTTCATCGTATTATACCTTTATATAATGATGACATTATAAAAGAATACGATGAAGTGCTTCATCGCGCAAAATTCAAGTTGTCAGACGACCAAATCAATACAGTTATAGAACTTGTTAAGGAAAACGGCATTGATTCTTCCCGTTTTCCCTATGATGGCGAAATGCCAGATGAGGACGACCGAGTCTTCTACGAAGTCTGCCTGAGCAAGGAAGATTCCTTCTTAGTTACCGGCAACCTCAAGCATTTTCCAAAAGAACCGCAGGTAATTACAGCAGCTGAAATAATGGAAATCTTAGACCACGAACTATAAGATATCACTATAACAGGTGTCTCCAGCTCTCGTGGTAGGTGACACCTGTAAGTAGAATAACAAGGTAGTATCATTTGTGATGCAAGCGGTACAGTTAAAGTGCTATGAGCATCATATATTCAAAGAATTGGAGAGCATTTTCATTTTACGTACCTTTTCTGCCGCCAGTTCTATTGTCATATGAGAGTCAACCGCTTCATAATAACTATATTTTATGCTATCAATGGTTTTATTTAACCACATACGTTCATCCGTGATTTTTGAACCTAGAACCTTTATCACCTTTTCAAGATTATCAGAAGAGGTTCCAACCATCCCTTTCATCCCGTCAATGATACTACTTGTCCAGAACGATGAATCCATCGTAAAAGAAAGATCTAAAAGTTTATCGAAAACGGGTAAAGAATCTATTGTATAATTACAGAATCTAATTGCAGTAAACACATTTCCGAAATAATATTTGTTTTCTGTCATACACTTAAGAATCTCTTCCAAAGCCTCCTGATTACCTAATGATGCCTGACACTCCAAATATGTCTTTTTGTCATATTTCAATAGTGTATCCTTAAATTGATCTAGAGTATCTTTCACCCATTGCATATCATCCTTTAAATGGAACATCAACATTTTTAGGACATACGCTTTATGCTTATCAGGAATATCTTGGAAGATAGCCATAATTTGTTCTTTCCCATCCAGCTCACTTTTAAGATACAAATCTATGGTATTCCCAGAATAACCATCATCATCATGCTTAATGAATTCTAATATATAAGAATACACTTCCGACAAGTGCGCATTTATTGCGTATTTTGACAATTCGAGAAAGTCACAAATATCCAAGCCTTTCGGATTCTTTATCAAAGAAATAATTCTTTGATCAGCTCGTTCCTTACCTAGTTCCTGAACAGCATAATCAATAAAAGGTCTATGACTATAAGCATGTTCCCATCTGTTATCTCTTACAGAAGCATATTTCAAACATATTTCTTGAACATCCTTATCTAAAGTGATTTCATAATCTAATGCCAAACTCAGATATCTCTGTCCTGTACGGTTATTTTTTATCTTCGGCAACACATGTTCAAGCATTATCTTCAAACAGTTCTTTTGCTTTCCTGTTAACAGTTTTATCCCGTGATTTGCCAATTGATCCAAAACAAACAGTTCATAGAGACTTTGATTTTCTATGTTATTTTTGATTTCCTGCAGGCCATATTCCTGCGTTTCATAATTATAGGATAAGCTCATGAAAGAACCGACATAACTATCCCACTTGTTTTCTTCGCATTCCTTTACTTTTGCATACAGGTCCTTTCTAGCTTTTGGTGCATACTGATTTACAATATATAGCACCGTTTCTTTAAATTGGGCATAATCCAGAAGCAACGCCATGCTTTTTTCTTCACGCAACTTCATCTCATTAGGATGGTAAAACCTTCTTTTGGGAAATTTCTTATGAACCAAGTCATAATGCAGAAGATTCCATGCATCATCATAATTATTAGTAAGCCAAGTTGCAATACCAAAATCATTTATCGAATCAGGTTGCAGCACATCTATACATTCCTTCAAATCTGTTTCTGCACCCAACAAAGACAGTTTTATTTTTAGAATTTGCAAAAGCCTTATTTCTTGTTGAGTATCTCCAACACCTCTAATTTCATTTATGAGACTAATGAAGTCAGGCTTTAATACATTTTCTATACAAAAATTACGGAACGCTTTATAAATTTCAACAATAGTATCTCGCAAAGAAATATAATCATGATCCTTAGCAATTTGGATCCATGAATCTATAACAATTTGACAGAAGACCTCATCATCCGCATACACTTTACTATTGCATAGCATTTTTTGAATAGGTTCTAACAAATAATCCTGATTATGATCCGCCTTTTCCTCATCAAAGAGTACCGGCAAGAACTCCCATAATCTCTTTAACTCATTTTTACCATAAACTTTCCCCAAACATTTGTAGAAATCATGGCGATGAACGATATGAGTTGTACTCTTTAGACTATAGTCCTGCAAATATCTTTCTTGCGCAATAATATACTCCACATATTTATCAGCTTGATTCAAATTAGCAATCAGCTGAAATGCTGTTTGTATGATATGATGATCTTTCGACTTTATATCAAGTATGATAAGTCTATCAATGTCTTCTTCAGTATTCAAATAACTACTATAAAAAGGTACATACAAAGAATAGGTTTCCTGATCATCATTATTCCCCAGTTCATTTATCTTATCGAAAACAACATTCTTGAAGTCAGACAGCAATATGCCAACAGAAGGACTGGAGAAGTCCATCATAGAAACACAAGTTGCCAACAAAGCCAAATATGGATTTATCTGATGAACATTTCTATACTCTTCTAACAGGAATTCAGCATTATTTTTTGTATTGCACAAGCATGCTATAAACTTGGCTATTTTGTAAAAATCATCAGGATATATTTGCTCTATTCTATATTCTCCTAGAATTCCCTTCAAAACACTCTGTTTAACCATCATACTAATACTGGTTGAATCAATATTCTGTAAAACCTTCACATCATTTTTTAACAACCATTCTATCATCTGATTTTTCTTGCCAGGTTCATCCATATATGAGACTGCAAGAACCAGCACATTATACCAATTCTTCTTAATGATTGGAATATCACCATTTGCATAGCATCCAATCTTTAATATTTCTTGGCAGGAAAGATTCTTTAAGAATTTTGCAACAAAATGCTCTTTAAAGCCATTATGAATGAAAGAATAAACGTCCTTAAAGGAATCTTTTTTAAATATAGTATATAAAGTTAGATCAGATATTTTTTCTTTTGGCAACTTTAAATATTCATATAATTCTTGCCCAGACAATACTTGTTTTTCTGAAAATTGCATGGTAAGCGCAATCACAGTAAACAAGCCTTCTGCCCCATATGCTAAGTCATTAATGGTATCTCCCTCTTTTTCTTTCACTTTCAAACTTTTGGCAAATACATAATTAAGTATTTTCTCTTGTGTTTGAGGAATCTGATGTTTTTCGTCAAAATAATCAACAACAGAAGACAGATAGAATGGCACATCAAGAAGTTCTGAAATGTTTTGGTGCTGTTCGATATATTTGATAAAACTTGTCGTATGATTACCAAGTCTACCCTTTATGTAAGATACTATTTCATCAAAAGATAAAGGCAGCATTTCAAGTTGAGTAAAATCACTCAACATTCTACCATTGTTATAGTTTGAACGGCATGTAACTACAACCTTTATTTTTGAGTACTTTTTAAAGAAATCCCTTAGTTCATCTATCAAAGAATTCCTATCTTTATCATTAAGTTCGTCTAGTCCATCTAGAAGAATGTATTGGTTTTCTTCTAATCTACATGGCAAAATATTAAAGAAACTACCATGATGGAATTGATTATAAGAAGATGCCGCAATAAATTGAACACCTTTTTCCACATCTTTGGAAATTATGTTATATAGCCTATGAAGCTCTGTTGTTTTACCATTTTGAGCAGTACTAAAGATAACAAACTTACGCAATTCATTATCCTTTACCTCTTCTTTAAGTATTTTATCTAGAGAATATTCTTTAGATTCTGGAGAGAACAATACGTCAAAGGCCTCCGAACGATCTGATTTCAGAGCAAACTTACGAGGTAAATAATGCTCAGGTAAAGGATAATCGCAAATGTTTTCAGAAAAATCCAGGAGACTATAAATCATTTCATAGGAAAGTTCACCATTAAATAGTAATTCCAGATGTTTCTCTATAAGTGAAATTCTATCAAAATGTGAAGTAAATTGAGCAAAAAGCCAATTTCCATCCAGTATATCTTTGTCTTTATCAAAGATAATAGGCCTTGATAGATTGTGTATTTTGTTACTTGCTGGATGCTTATTAGCAGATGCTTTTAATATAAAGAATTTCAGATTGAATCCTTCGAGTCCATGCACATTTTTTACTTTTTTAATGGTTTCGGAATATTTTTCTATTGTATCAGAAGAAGTAACCTGAAAGATAATTTTATTTTCAGTATCAATCAAATCGAACCCCACTTGATTAGGTACATTATTCAATATATTAGCATTCTGCAAATGGTAACCAAAGCAGTCATTCAGCACATACATAAAGACATTTTCTGCCAAGACATTTAAGTCATGGCAGTTAGACAATTTATTCAAAGATATTTGAGTAAAAATTTCCGTAATAACACTCTTAACCTTATCCAAGTTTTCAAACATACTCTTATATTATTTATAGTTCAACTTGAAACATCACTCTATACACCTCACCTATAACTCGTTATTTTACTCAATTGCACAAATAGCGAATATTGATGTTGATTCGCCATATCGAGAACTTGCATCATGTTAGCCGTTTGTTCCCGAAAAGCAGGACCAAGAATAATTCCACTTAATCGGAACGGATATATTATCTTCTTCGACTTCTCTCACTATATTCTTCTCTATGTAAGGTGTCAAAATACCGTTATCACGATTAATAAACCATCCGTCAGTTTTCTCACTATTTACCATTATTCGATATTCCATTTCGGACGAATAATCAGACAATTTCATGAAATGCTGATATTTCTTCAACAAGTTCATCTTAAATCTGATAGAATTGTTCTTTAATGCTTCTTGGCAAAGCAGTTCCAGTCCGCACAACATGGCGAGGGCTCTGATTCCCACGCCAACCTTATAACGAAACGGTTCTGAGCACTGTAGGGCGGTTACGTCCCTATAGTAGCGTTTATTGAAGATAGATTTTCGAAAAAGCCCTAGAGGCTCTCAATCCACTTCTTCCCACTTTTCGTGAAAGCAGACCAAAGATAAAGGCAGCATGCAACGATTCCAACACCACCTAAAACTATGTACATTCCTTCCATAATTATTTCTTTTTTAAAATGTTATCAGCAAACAGCGCTAAGAAAATAGTAGAAAATAATCCCACACCTAACAGCAAAGCATAGGGTTTAGCGTCCTCTACACCTAGTACAAGACCAACAGCAGCTACAACTACCATTGCAGTAAAGCAGGTGTTAGCAAGCTGATATATAAACTTGCTCAGGTTTTCTCTGCGAGTCTTTTCTTTTTCCTTATCTTCTTTTGCTGTCATACCTTACTATATTTATATTTCTGCAAATATACGATAAAATCTAATTATGTCCAAGAAAGCACCTTATATTTTAGCAATATTTATCTTTTTAATCAAATAACGTAACTACTCAGCGCACCTATGGGTGCTAAGTAGTTACCAAACAGCAGATCTTCTCATTTCAACAATTTGTCTATTTCTTCTTGCTTTTCATCTACAGTTCCATCATCAGGGAAAAGTGCGATAAACATACTGTTGTAGAATATCTTTTTACCAATCGTTGACATAGGAAAGTGCAAAGTATCTTCAACCTCAAGACCTTTGATTTTATCTATATAACGACTAAAGCACTCCTCTGAAAATTGTTTAAATTCTGCTCTATCAAGAATATCAACCAAGATTTTCATTAAAGCTTCATAACCAACTGTAGATTGCAGAATATTCGTAGGTTTGGATTGCCCATTATAGCCCCATTGGTTAGGAAATGCATTGCGTATAGAACTGAAGAAAAAGAACATACAATCGGCTATCTTTGAATCTTCGTCATTAGCATAAAACAACCTAAAAGGAAGAGACTTTGTAGATTTCCAAGTCCTAAGCTCTTTTCTTTCGCGATATTTATCGTTCTCCGATTCTCTCAAACTAGTGCTTATTAAAGCTACAATAGATTTAACCATTGTTGCTTGTGAAAGAGGAGGACTATCTGTCTTGTTATAATTGCCACCATATAGCTTAATTCTCTTATAGAATGGGGACTTTGGATGTCCATTAAGTGCAAGAACTATTTCCAATGCCGTCTTGTAAGGAGAATCTGCCGTAGATAATCCAAATAAGCTATATACTAAATCTTGTGATACACGCTTCTGGGTTCTATTAATAGTAGAGAATATCATAGCCTGATACTCCAATGTCTTGTCAATGAAACAAGATATAACAAGTTCTATATTAAGCAAGTTAGTTAATTTATCTTGCCAATATTGGATCTTATCATCGCCACTTTTATCTATCATAGCACGCAATCTATCAATTGCAACCTCAATACCCCTAATTCGATGCTGACCATCTATTATCGTAACATAAATATCAGCATCCATATCGCCTTCCTTAGCTTTTACTACTTCTTGTACAACTTTATCATTGAAGACTAAATTAATAATACCATCATCATTTAGAGTTTGAGATTCAATCATATTTTGCGGTATCCCGAGAACCACATTTGTTGGGAAAGTAGCAGTTTCATCGTTTATTAAAAAATCTGCAATCTTTTCAACTCTACTTTTATCCACTTTGCGTTGAACATGATCATTATAAATAGGATTTTCATTCTCATCATAACCAATGATCAAACGTTCTGTATACTTTGTATATTGCAAAACCTCTTCTATTTTAGCTTTGCCAATTATAAAATCTTGTCCATTTTGAGAAACAAGAAAGCCGCGAATTCCGACCTGTCCCATAATCATCCCCAATTACTTTGATATTTATCTACATTCTTTTTAATATTCTCATTAAACTTTTTGTCATCAAGCTCAATATTGTCATAATTAGCAAGAATCCAAAAGAGCAGAGAAAGAACAACACACATTATCGCTAGTCCCAATGGGTTTGATGATATAAAAGAGTATCCAACAAGTGAAAAAACTAGTAGTGCTGCTAAAAATACAATGAGTACCAAACTTACCTTATGTTTATATTTCAAGAATGACAACAAAAGCGATATTGCAGAAGGTGCCATTAATGAGCAAGAATATGTCATCATGTTATTAGACAAAGACGACATACCTAATTTACAATTTTGAACAACAGGAATCCAAACACCAGCACCTCCTAGTACAATGACTACAACCAGGAAATACAAAACAAAACTGAATATAGCAACATGCTTTATTCTTTCATAAAACTCACAAAAAATAGAATCTTGCATAGCATTTATTATTTTTCTTTCCAATATTGAACTATCTCAAATATTTCGGTCTTAGGATATTCTTTAATGTTAGATACTGCTAAACCATTTTCTAACTGCTCAATATTTCTCATACCCTTAGCACCATCCTTTTCTGATAATCCCAAAAACTTATTGATAGCCTTGCTGTTTGCCAAGTCATTGATAGGCAATAGAAATGCAGTCTCACATTCCTGAGAGAAATCGAATGTTCCCTGATTATACTCGGAAATTCCTTGTGAAAGTAATACTACCGATACTCCATAAGAACGAATCTTACGAAGAAGCACCTCAAGTATCTCTAATGATTTTTTCTCCCTGAATAAATCATGAGCCTCATCAATCATCAACACATAACGCATATTACGATATCCGTCAGTCACCTCTGTTCCTCCCAAGTTGGTAAAGACATTGAATATATAGTTGATGATTAAAAATACCGATGTAAAGCGTACAGTGTTGTCCAATTCTCCTGACAATGAGAAATAATAGTTATTGTTGAGGAAACTACTAGGGTCTTTTATATTAGATTCAAACAATTCATATTCACTCAATCTGCCTATGATGTCGGTCAAGGTGTCACGAGTATCTCCTACTAATTCCAACAATTGAGTATTAATATCAGAAAATGAAGGATGTTTGCCTCCTGTTTGTTGCAAGAAAGCCTCTCGTGTAGCATCTCTCAGTGTCTGTTGTTGCTTTTTACCAATATTGGAGTATTTGGCAATAATATCAACAAACTTGTTAATACCGACAATTTTATTCTTTTCATTTACATTGTCTATAAAAGAGATTGGATTAAGAGGGAAAGGCTCATTTGGGGCACATATACATTGAGTACGGGTAGCCTCAAAAAAATCTTTCATCTTACTTTTGTCATCTTCACTAACGCCCTTAAAATCTAAGAAAAGGAAGTTCAACTTTCCATGGGTCTGCTCATAGAATTGCTTCATCAATTCCATTGCAAACTGAGTCTTACCAGAGCCAGACTTTCCTGCAATAGCAATATGCTGATTACTATATTTTCCAGAATCATTAAAACAAAAATAAACGGGTTCGTGCATCGCAGGTGAATATCCAACCTTTAGATTTATTGGACCCGAAAATTCTTGCTTTTGAATATGTAAATTTTGATTTTGAACAGGATCCAATGAGATTGGAGCATCCTCTATGGCATCAATGCCCCTTCCAATATTCTCTATTAGGAAATCAAAGAATGTATATTGAGGATTATTATCGAAAAGATAATTTATTTTCTCCAGCCCATGGTCAATGTGCAGCTTGATATACTTTGGAATATTGTCATCATTCTTCGGGATTCCATAAGCCTGGCACACCAAAGCTATATAAAAATCCTTCAAAGAAGGATCAAAAAGAATGTGATCTTTATACTCCTTACCTTGAGAATCATAAAGCCCGAATTCCTGCTTAGTAAATCTTCTGCCTGAAGCCAAGGAATATCCCAATGCAATACGAGCTATTACATTTTCCTTGGTACTTCCAGTCAACTTTGCCGTCAACTTTGTGACAACAGCTTGATTTTGCTTGGATGTAGATATATTTATCAACATAATTTCAATTCTTTATATTTATCAAATAATGTCTCCGCTTTAACTTCAGTAAAAGAAGAACCATTATCTGAATTTTCTATCAGATAAGCCTTTCCAACTAGTGGTGATATCATTTTATATTCACTTTCTGTCATCTCCTTCATAAGCAAAGGAAATAGCACCACCTGCTTTGAAACCTTTGGATAAAATTTGGTGAGCACATTTCGCGTATGACTGGCATCAAATTTTTGCATTGGACTATCAATAAAAACTGGAAATTCTATTTCCGTCTCTTCCACTAAAGCCCCCAACAATGCAGAAGCAAACATTTGACGTTCACCCATGGAAAGATTTCCCTTATCAATCTTCCGATTATCAAAGTCATAAAGATTGATATCAACATCATCTCCATTTCCCGTTATATCAACTATGACATTCTTCACTAAATTATTCTTGTGGAGATAAAGTCGAAGTTTCTCCATCAATTTTTGTTCCAAAGCTTTTTTCTTCTGTTCTTTGAAACTTATCAGGAACTTCTGAATCTTATAGATTAGTTTTCCTGCAACGGTATCAACTTTTTTGTTTTTATTGGCAACCTCTATTTTCTTTGACAAGCTGTCTTTTTGTTTTCTATTGGCAGCAATTTGATCAACAAGTTGACGCTTACGCGAAAGCTTGTCAGCATTATCCTGCATCAAATGCATAATATGTTCATCTATACGTTCCTTTTTGCGTCTCAATTCTTGTACATAATCATTTTCTGCATGTTTCTCAGCTTCTCGAATTTTCTTTTCTATTGAATACAATTCCGCTTTAGCTTTCGAATATTCATTATTCAGCTTGTCAAACAAACTTTTACTATCTTTTATCTTGAATACCAAATCTTTAAAAGAATTGATTTCCATCTCAGGAAAATCGTGAAGTAACGAAAAATGCTCAAAACGATTCACATCCACATCATGATAAAAGTACTTTTTAATAAGACTTCTAATTTGTCCCTCATAAAAATCACGAATTCGGATGTCTATATGTTGACCAAAAGACTGTTTAGCCTGTTCCAAATCATTAAGAATATTCTCGGTTTGATCCTTGACACCAGCTTGTTGTAATTTATTCTTTTTATAAGCAGTCTCTTCATCCAACTGATGATTTACTTCAGAAACCAGATTTCCGGCTAAGGCGAAAGGAATAAGATTATATAAATCTTTGAGTTGTGCTTCATAAGATTGCAAAGATGATTGAAGTCCTTCTGCATTCTCACGTAACTCATTTAACTTTTCCAAAGACATTAAATCACCCTCTCGCACCAATTTTTCTTGAAGTTCATTTGAATCATGACGAGCAATCATAATATCCTCATCATTCTTTGTTATGGTTTCCTCAATATCTTTTATTTCATCTTCGTCATTCTTGATTGAAGACAACAGACCATTAAACGCCACCCTGTCCTCAGGCTTAGCCGAATCCTTGCGATAATCATCCTGAATACGCTCAAGTTCATTCTTCAGATCATCGTATTTTTGGATACCAAGAACCTGAGAATATGCACGACTCAATTCATGTCGTTGTTCTGGAGTATTTATCTGAGCAAAACTCACAATTTTCTCAGCATCAAAAAAGAAGAATTTAGCAATCTCGATAGGAAGAATATAGTCTCTGATAAATATTTCTTCCTCTTTGAGTTTTTCCTCCTTCGATCCAACAAACAAATCATTGCTTCTGCCATCGATTAGAATATCCAATTCTTCATCTACACCCGTAGCATTGTCATATGAGCGAGTAATCGTGATTTCCGTACATGCAGTATCTGGTATAACAACATCTGAGAAAGTTACAGAAACAGAGAAACGAGTTTCACCCTCCTTCTCAGCCTGATAATTAAGGCTATTGCCTATATATCTTCCATAACCACCTTTTTCGGCAATTTCTCTTTTATAAAGTTCATCCACCTTCTCCATTTGTTTTCCATAAAGACACCAAACGAGAGCCATCAGAAATGTAGTCTTACCAAAACCATTATTACCACTAACGACAATGATATTCTTACCATCTTCAGGAGTTAGGCAAATTCGATTTTTCCCTTTATAGATACGGAAATTATTGAATTCAATTTCTTTGATTATCATATTTTCTTTTTATTAACGAATTCTTCTAATCGAGTTTCAATTTCACTCTTCAAGCCTCTACGCCTTTGCATGAGAGACTTGCTTTTTTGCAGAAGCAACAGCTGTTCTATAAGCTCTCCTTCCTCCACATTATCTTCACAAACTTTGCGCATCAGATCTGCTTCAAGTTTATTTTTTTGCTTTTCATTGTCCATTACAAAAGAATCTTTATAAATAGATTTATATATGTCTGAAACTTGGTAAATGAAATTAAAATCCCTATACCAATTTACCTGGATTGCAATAAGTTCCTGGTCAGAAATCAATTTTATATTGCGATCTCTCTGTTGCAATTCATGTTGAACTTGTAACAATCTTTTCAAAATACTTGCACGATAGCTAAAAACATAAGGTCCCATGTCATTGACCGCACGTCGTCCATCGCGCCGGAAAGGAATTCTGTTTTCTATAATATTTCGTTCTTCATCCAATTGCTTTCGAAAATCGTAAAGAGGCTGCATCCACTCATGCCCCTTTTTTATCAAAGAGCGCATGGACTTATCATCCTTCACTACGGTGCAAACCCAACATCCAAATCTACTTTGCCCGCAGGAGCCATGACTTTTATCAGTCACAACTGTAGGACATTCATAATCATCTGCACTAGCATCCAAATAAATATTGAACAAGACAGAATTATCATATCCCCATGGCGAAGGGATAGCATTGATAATATACCATATTTCTTCCAGCATCAGTTCCTTAATTGGAGCATAAACAAATGTATTTTTCAACAATGTATGATGCGTAAGTCTCTGCCCATGGATTTCATGTTTTTTGATAGAGCGAGCCCTAGTTGCACTTTCAGCCTTACGAGTACCAATTAAGACAATAGCTTCTCCACATTCATCTACCTGTTCTGTTATAAAACGTGCAGTGGGCTTTATCTTCATTTTTTCCGTACACCATCTAAAAGCGGTATTTGGAACAGGATAACCTTTTCCTATGACATTTACCCAAAAGGAATCCTCCAAACGAGGAATTGTTTTCCTTACAAAAATAGGAAGATCTTGTTCACGTGCCGCCTTTTGTATTTGCTCCAATACCTCATCTACATAAGATGAGATAATAGGATTTTCAACCAAAGTGTCGTTGCAGACTACATAAATCGGACGACGCAACTGGAATGGAACAGGAGTTTGTTCCTTTATTTTTTTCAATGCCAACCAAGTTAATGTGAGCAGCACAGTAGAGTCCTTTCCTCCACTGAATCCTATAATCCAAGGACGATAGGACTTATCTGCATACATATATTGATCCAAGATTTCATCTATAATAAAATCTATACGTTCAGAATATTTTTTCATTTTCTATAAGTGTTTATCCAATTTACAAAAACGATCAGATAAAACCTTTTTTATCAAGAATTAATTTACTTCAGTATTTTCGTCTCCATATAGTGATTCGCTGTCTTTAAGGCACGTATCATATCCTTATTTTGAGCTGTAGCACCTTTTTTCTTCTTAGACTTATCCCCATAACCACCCTTATGCCCTATTAAAGAAAATACGATATAATTCGAGTCGAAAACTTTAAAGAAAAAGCGTAGGCCTAATTCGCTATTGGATTTTAGTTCAAACATATACTTATCTTTAGTACAAGTACACTCTCTAAGTAATTTGTCATCTTTCGCCAGTTTTACCAAACATTTCTTCTCGTAGGCTGTAACCAATCTCGAAATCATTACTTTCTTCTCATCTACTCGCATTCGAGTATAATCCTCCTTAAATTCATCCGTCAGATGTATCTGATAAAGATCAAGCGCATATTGTAGCTTTAACTCCATCGCTTCATTAGACTCATCAGAATCAAGAATACTATATACTATATTTTTCTTATTCAGTCCATAATAGTTTGGTACTTGATAAGCCTGTCTGCCTTTAAATTCGAAATAATCCCTTTTAAAATCTTCAGAAACAGGAAGAGACAGCAACACCCAAGAACAAATACTGGCAATACCTTCATTCATTGCATCTTTTCCGTTGCCATCAGTAAGACACAGAATGTCATCCAACAAATCATCAGGCCAGTTATCCACATGATATTGATCTGACAGTATCTGACCATGTAAGAACATACTAATGGCATGAATCTTCAAATCCCTATCACCAATACCGCAAATCAACTTTTTCAAATTACTACCACATATAATCGTATCTTGCGGCTCTTTAACTGTCAAGATTTTCTTTTCTATTGCCAGTTTCTTTTCAGAACACAAGCCAGAAAAAGATTTTATTGTATCAACAAATAACTTTTGAACATTCACACCATCAATTTCTTCTTCAGGCATAAGTTCATTAAGCAAAAATACCTTTCCCATAATTTATAGCAATTTTTCTGAATCCAACAAGAACTGGTCGAACATACGCTCTGGCCAATGATCCAATCTGCCATTTTCCTGGATATGACAGCAGTCTACTTGCGTATTTCGGTTTTCATCCAACTGACACCAGAAAGTAGCAACTTTATTTGCAAAATGATTCTCACTTTCTCTTGCATAGATTCTTACGCCATCAAACAAATGATCACTATGCGTTTCTACAACTACCTGTGCACCGGCTTCAACACAAAGACAAATCAAACGAGCCATCTCTGCCTGTCCTTGTGGATGAAGATGCGCTTCAGGATTCTCAATCAACACAATAGAATCAGTTTCCAAAGTTGATGTTAGCAAGGCTACAATGACAGGTAAGGAATAGCTCAATCCATATCCCACATTAGCAGAACGGTGATTGTCATATAAAGAATAAGACACATCAGCCTTCTCTTCAATTCTATAATCAAATTTCACCCCTGGAGATATTTTTTGTAGCCAATATCTCAAAACATAATTCAAAGTGGTTCCCTCAGCATCTCCACGCAACATTTCAGGCAGCTGCTCATCCCTGAAATGCTCTATACGCCTCAGAACGTTCTCACCACGTCCTCCAAGAGCCTCGTCTACATATATGGGAATAGTAGGAGTTGCCCCCAATCTATCTGCCGCAACATATATACATTTTGGCATTGGGATTATACTATTATCCACCCCTAAACTATTATACACAAAACAAGTATGTTCCTGATGATTTAAAAAAGCTGAAATTTGGAAATTCCCACAATTCGAATTTACAAGTTCGGCATCCGATCCAAGCCCAAGATTCCAGACATGAGAATCACCATACTCTCGACTAGCTATATTTTCCATTATTCTTATAGCTTGTATAACAGAGCTTTTGCCACTGCTATTCAAACCTGTCAATATCGTTAATGGTTTCAATTCAAATGTATAATCCACATAAGACTTAAACCCCTTTAATTCTATTTTTGTAATCATAGCGTATATTTTTTGATTAAATCTTCCAGTTTATTGTAACGTAGAACTACTGAACTAGGGCGCATACTGTCTCGGGATATTGCAATGATGAACTTTTCATCATCCAGCAACTTAGAATAGTCATCCATAAACTGATTCCTATGGACTGAAAGTTTCGAAAAATCCATATCGGACATATTCCCCAACAAAACGCCCCATGTTTCAAATAAGCATTTGTTGATAGGTCTTCTTCTCATATTTCCATAACTCTTTCTGAAAGCATGATCTCCAAACATTTTGCGTGCCCGTCTCATAGCAATCAGAAAGATATCCATAATCTCATCTTTTGAAAGCACTCGCACATCACTCACAGAGACCATACCCTCCCTTTCACGCCTTATCAAATCCCTGTTCTTCAGAGAAGGAAAAGAATTATAGATTATCATGGTATCAGAAAGCCAAGTATCAATTGATTGAGTCTTTTTATAAGTATGAGGAGGTCGAATGACAAAAGACAAAAATCTCAACAACAGTTCCTTATCTTCCATCCGTAAATCTTTAACAGAATTACCCGTAGCTCTTTTAAATATCCTTTCTTCAGACATATCATTCAAAAGTACAGAAACAGCTCCACCATAAAGAGCATTTCTAATTTCCTGAGGACTCAAAGGCATACCACCCGTATTGATTCTTTTGAAGATATTTCTCTTTACTTCCTCAGGAGTACCAGGATTAATGACCGTAACTGAAAATTCAGCTTCTAATATCCTATTATAAAGTTTGGTAGGCAAGTCTTTCATTTGCTTACCTTCCAATTCTTTCAGAAACTCCAAACCGGTAAGTCTCATACCAGCCCCCTCTTCCTTTGCCTTTCTGCCATTCACAAAATTTATTCCAAGCACAAAGTCACGGAAAGCACTAATTCGCTGGAGACCATCTACTACAGTCCATTTCCCATCCTCCTCAGACGAGACATAGAACATAGGTATAGGAATTTCTAGAAGTATAGACTCTATCAACTGTGACTTTCTTACGTCAGTCCACACTTCCTTTCTTTGAAAATCAGGATTGAGAATCAGAGTACCCTGTTTTATTCTTCTAAGAATAGTCTCCATAGGTGTGACCCTAGTTTCTATAGAGATATCTTCAGGATTAAACGGATCGGTAATTTTCTCATCTTCATCACTTTCGATACCCGTATAAGAGTCTTGTAAGAAAACCTTATATAGTTCATCCAATTTGTTTGCAACAACCTCTTCAGGCTCAGTAAACAAAGAAGGTAAATCATAATCCAAATGTCCAGGAACATCAGCCTTCAGTTTCAGAAACACTTTACCCGAGTCTGAAACTAAAGAGAAATTGTCATCACCATTAGAAAGCAAAGACAAATCCATCAATTTATTATTAATATTAAACTGCATTTTATTATGTATATCACCAATACAGCGTCCCCACTATTTTGCAAGTAGTTACACGTATCTGTTTTTTTAAATTTATTATCATCTCTAAGGTGAAGGGTTGCCTAAGCGCACTCCTTCACCTCTTCAGATTAGTTAATTCACCGAATACATATAATACTGCGCCATCTGGTAATCGAAGATGGTTACATTACCGGCATTTACCGTAACAGAGAAATAGGTGGCGGTATGATAGTCAAAGCCATTGATGGTATTGCCAGACATCATCATGTTTACATATGAGGCAGTAGAGTAATCAAAGAGGTTAGGGAGATAACCAGAAAGATAATTACTCCTCTGATAATCATATACTGACAAGAAATTGCCAGTATGCGAAACACTCATCAGATGATAACCACCATTGGTAAAATCAAACACACTTGAAGCCACTCTGTTTGTCACCATTACATAAGAAGCTACGGCAACAGCTCTTCTAACATCAGCTATCATCTCTTTCTCCTCCCATTTCATTAGAATGTACGTCATCCGTTTGAGGCGCAAGAGGAGGAACTGGTGATGGTGGTCTCACCCCATTCCCCTTTTGTTGCGCCATCATAATTTGACACTGAGTGGTTATAGTCTCAGTAGTCTGTTTTGCCTCATCCAATAACTTATGAATGCCTTTTGCCTCAGTTTCAGCCTTATTGAGCATTTCATCGGTCTTGAAGATAGAATATAACGAGAACACCAAGAAAATGATCATTA
>ERZ1031897.108-NODE-108-length-27604-cov-24.766053_pt1 | contig 27604 bp, 30 predicted proteins | sample MGYA00517881_ERZ1031897 | MGnify/ENA primary metagenome ERZ1031897 (study PRJEB33719, sample SAMN04261280) | wastewater metagenome | biome: rural village; feature: human; material: feces | host: Homo sapiens | place: El Salvador | collected 2013-01-07 ... | reverse complement strand
TATATCTAACTGAGGATTCGGATCTGTCTTTTTAAACATTGTCATTCTTTTAATTAATGGTGTGAAGATACGAAAAATATTCCAGATAACGACATAAATTAGAGATTTTTTTCGTGAAATATAAACATTTTAAACAGGCCTTACTTTTTAAAGTGGGCTCAGTTATTTATTCATTTCTTTATTGTTCCTGCAAATCTATCCTCTAAGCCACCCCTCCACTTTTTCCATCGACAGTCTTGGGATACCACTCAGTTCCATATACACCTCAACATCGTTTCGTCGTCTCTTGATTTTTCTCCGCAGACCTCCTGCTGTCACATAGGTTATACCCTGTTCTTCTACATAATTTGCCACCTTATGCAATACTGTTCTGTCTCTCAGGCCACTTTTTATCAGAGCCGTATGCGTTTCGTCACATATTCCATACTTAACACATTCTGGCAACAGCGACAAACTGTCATCCGAAAAATCATACTTCGCTCCCAAATATCTAATCAGTCCTTGTAACCGCATGTGGAAATGATATTGCAGATGGCTCAGCAAGCCCATTACATCATCTACATCAAGATTCATATCCTCTGCTACCTGCCAATATTGCTTGCCTGTAAGCCAAAGTGCCACGAAGTGCGCATAATCCACTTTGTCTTCTATCACGTCTTTTATCTCCTGTGCCAGATACTCATACTCAGGTTCAATGGTCGGGAAAGAATAAATCAACGTTAAAACTGTCTTCAGCCATTCCTCATCGGTTACATCCTCCGTAATTAAATTCTCCAAATTGTCCTCTCTAAACCTGGTCTCCATCTGCATAAAATCCTCCAGTTCCATCCCCGAATTCCGCAGTAGTGTCATTTGCTCATCACTCGTGACACTTGCGTCAATCCTTTCTTTTCTCACTCTGAAAGCTTGTCTGATATAAGTCTTTGAGCTTTCATCTGACAAGTGAAATGCCAGAGAATCGCTAATACTCTCCTCAATCACATCAACCGCAGCACCTCCATAGTGACGGTAAATCATTTGGTCGATAGCCGATGAAGCCCCTAACTCTACCAGCACCTCATTCACTTGTTCGTCGCTTAGTCCATTCCTGCTACGGCTCATCATCTGTATCACCTCATAAAATATACCTCTGATAGCATGTATGCCGTCGCCTCGCATAGCCTCCACCACGGTTTCAAACACCTCCCTATTATTGTCTGGTAAGATTACAAGGCCATATTTCTCCCTGCCGGCCCTGCCTACTCTTCCCACTATATTCCTTATGTCTGCACTGGGTATCAGGTCCCAATTCCGCGTTCTCGGATTATAGCGTCTCAGGTGATAGACCACCAATGTCCTGATTGGCAGATTCACGCCCTCTGCCAATGTGCTGTTGCTAACCATTATTTTGAGCCATCTGCTCCTATAATAGTCCTCTACATACTCTCTTACATCTTGTGGCAAGCCTCCATTATGATAGGCAAACCCTCTTTCCAAATACCGACATAAAGGATATTCCGTTCCATACTGATATGCTACATAATCGTGAAGGTTTTCAATTCGTGTCCTGTTTCTCTCATCTATCAGCCTGGCATTATAGTCGTGTGTTCCTATCACCTTCAATAGTTCATCACACACCCGCTTGCATCCATACTTCCCGCCTTTTGAATAGGTGAAGATTAGAGTAGAACCAGCAGTCACAGATTTCAGCCCCAATGCAGCACATAGAGTTATCTTGCTGTTAATGGCAATTCGCACATTCTCCTTCTTATTGAGAAACGACTCTATTTCATAGCCAACATGCTCTAAATCGGGCGAATAAACATGCAGGCGCACATCGCGACGCACCTTTTCAGCCATCGACATTTTGATTTCACAGGGTCTGTATCTGCTGTCGCCCACCTGTTGCTCACTCCCTCCCAGCCAAGTGTTCACATCCTCAATGTTGGGAATAATGGCTGAAATGAAGAGAAATCTTGCAACGCCACGACTCTTAATTCTCGAAAGCAACAATTCATAGTTGGTTCCTCGGTTCAGACTGTCAAGCAACTGACCTTCATCACATATGACCAGCGTGAATTTATCCAATAGTTCTTCATCTCCTCCCTCCATGGAGGCGAAAAACTCTGGCGTGGTGATAAACAACCCAGCATCATCCAATCTGCTACTATCCAGCGTGGAAGAGTTTCCTCCGTAAGCAGCAAAGCTGTCAAAGCCAAGTTTATTACCCACCATCTGGTAGCGTTCGCTCAACTCGTGGCTCAATGAGCGTAGTGGAGCCAGATACAACACCTTGGCTTCCTCATTCTTTCGTAGTTCACTATAGATGAGTAATTCTGTAATATACGACTTACCCGCACTTGTGGGCATCTTCAGGCTGAACGACCGTTCGTATGTCAGCAAACCCTTTTGGATGGCATCGCGCTGTGACGGCAAAAACTGCAAGATGCCTTGACTTCGGGAGTAATCCACATAATCTCTCCAGTCCACATCCGGGTCTGCTCTCTCAAGGTCATACCACAGATTATCGCCCGCAAACTTCCTCAGCACATGCTTAAGAACATAGCCATCAAAGAACTCATCAAGCGATGCAAAATCCATGCGTTCACATCGTCCTTCTATCTCTCCTGTTACTTTATGTAGCATGTCCTCAATGCCAAACGACAGAAAAGCATCGAGGTTCTCAATCAGGTTTTGCTCGCTTTCATCATCAGTCTCGGGGTAATCTTCTTTGCCGCCAAGTATCAGGTATGCCAACAATCTTCCATACACGTTATTGACTGATTGCAGGTTACAAGCTTTCAGCAGCAGTGATGCTATAGCTTCATATCCGGTCAAATAATAAACTGCTGCCACATATAGCACATTCTCCTGTTTATCTATATGCCCAAATAGTTCTTCCGTATCTCTGTCCGAATAGATGGAAAGCCCCTTGGCCACTTCAAGCAGTTCGTCCGTTCAGGTTGCATAGTTACTATCCGTCACATCTTCCAGCAGAAAGAACATCTTGTTCAACAGGGTGATATAGAAATCATCCTGTCGATTCAAAAAAGCAAAGTTATCTTGATCCAGCACATGATAGCTGCGCTGCATCTCAAACTTTTCCGAATCCTTAATCCATTGTGATAATATTCCTGCCATAGCTATACATTCACCACCTCTTTATACATCCGTTCATATACGGCCTTCATGCTCTCTATAGGCACAGCAAACAGGTTGATACAGTTCTTCTTAGCCAAGTCCACATAATCTGCCGTGACATTTTCAACATGCTGCTTCAGTGAGTCCTTCTCCACGACGATAGCCGCATTCGAAAAGCGTTTATAATCCACATCCACAGAATCATCAAACCGTTTCACTTTCCGTGCCTTGCTAAACTCCTTGTCTTTGGTGTATTTTGTGACAAGATAGGCCACTGTTTTCCCAGCTCTTGACACACAGTCTTTTTCTGCCCTTCGATAGCGGCATTCATCACACTATCTGTCGAACCCGTTGACAGTGGTGTGGCTTTGCCTTTTGATTCAACGAAATACAAGTAATCATCGGTCGAGGGGGTCTTCTCATCATCACATTTTATCAACACTATATCCGTCAGATGGCATGGCATATCTTGGTTCTCCTTCCATCTCCATTTCAATGGAGCAACATTTGCATCCGAACAACGCAAACATTGTGAGAGATAGAATAACAATATCTCGGAAAACTCTCCCGACTTCAGATTTGGCTTTGTCGGAATTTGCATACTGATACCCTCCGCTTCGTCAGCCCAAACTTCTTCCTTGACTCCTTCCTTAAGTTCCTCATCTGATATGTATGCCTGCCGAAACGACAAAAGGAATTCTGAGACGAACTCATCCAAGAGCTCGTCCTTGAATCCGTACACCACTACGCCTTTTGCTGCGTATGTAGTGTCATCAATCGTAAAGAATCGCGAAATATCCAGCATATATCCTTTTTACTTCTCCTCCTTGTAGTATAACTTATAGTATTTCATTCCGCGCTCTTTATCATACCCTTGCTCTATTAATTGTTCCCCTCCGTGAATCCTAATGTCGAAATTCCCATCCAGTTTTACGGTGGTGAGCGTTGTCGCTTGCTTTTTCTTCACGGCTTGCTGCGATATAGTTATCTCTTCGTCGAATGCCATACCATCTGCCGCAGACCGTTTCGCTGCATATTCTTCAAACTGCTGCACGACCGTTTCATCCTGAAACACATTTCTGGCATAGTCATCCATTCTCACCATTGAGCATTTCACGGCTTCCATTGACCGCTGCACCATCAGTGCTTTCTTACTTCTATTTTCCTCCTTAGGCAACTGCGATACAAAGCTTCGGGTCATGGCAATAAGGCTCTCGGTCTGGTTAAAGCTGTTGTTACAGGGCCTCACTTTTAGGAAATCGTCCGTCCAATACTTGGCTTCCGTTGCCTTGTTTGTTCGGTCTATCACGGTCACCCAATATCCTTTCTCTGCTTGGGTGTTAAAAATGACAGCCGCCTTATCAAGCTTATTGATGTTGACACCTGTCTCTGTAAAAATCTCTGTTCTGTTACCCTTGGATACCATCTTCAGAAAGGTATCCTTGTTCTCCGACTTAAAGATTCCTATGGCCTCACACGTCATGCCGTCAACTATCACGTTCCTGAACAACACCACGCAAAGCTCTCCATCCTTGATTTTTGGATGCAAGCTACAGGCATAGAGATGCTTCGCCATCTGCTGGCTCACCTCTACAAATGTCTCATTGTCATCAAAGCATCGCCTGGCGTATGCATACAACTCGTTTAATTCAAGTTCCGACTCGTGCCAGAATTCATAATACCCCTCAGTGGTCACCTGCCCTAAGATATACTTTTCCAGTATTTTCCCAGTTTCATCATTCAGTTCTATTGTTTCGTTTGAGAGTGTCAGCCCTTGGTCTGTACTCTTGTTCCCTACCTGATGTACTATACAGGATTTAATCTTGATATACTCTGTATAAATCATAATGTAGTATTCACAACATATTTTATATAAAGAAGGACACCTATGAAAACCAAATATGCAGCAATCCAAACCCAGTCGAAAAGGCAAGTCCTTTCCTCAATAAAGGCTTTATAGGTCCCGTCCTTGTTCCTTTCGTCCGTAAACAAATCACTCAATTCCTTCTCGCTCAACAGCTCCTTATAGAACATTCTTGTCCTATTATATTGCTTGTCAAACAGTTCTACCTTCTTATCCCGTTTCCATCGGGCATAAGCGTAATAAAAACAAGATACAGCACAATATCCGAGCAATAGCAATATAACAGAATCTGGCAGCAATATCTTTTCATCCAAATTCTTGGCTATCACCCTGATGATTGTCGTTGTGAAGGTAAAGCCAAGGAACGAGAAAAACAGCTTCTTGAAATCCTGCTCAAAGTCATCGTAAATACCAATGATTTGCTTTTGATACTCACGCAACTGACTTGACACATTGTTCCTTATCTCAATATATTGCTTGACATTCTCTTTCTCATAGATGCAATAGTTGGAGTCAATGGCATCCATCGTGCCAGCTCGAAGTGTCAACGATGCATCCTCCGTTATATTCAGAGATATAATGTTCCTCGCTATGGCAGACTTGTCCGTCAGATTCCCCCCGTTATACTGCCATTTAAAGATTTCAAGGTATTTTTCCCAAGAACCAGCGTCTATTTGAGTTTCATACACAGATGCCACGTCGATGTCGCCCGTCAGGGTCTTATACCCGTTCAGCTTGTAATGCAGCTGGCTTCCGTTTACTGTCACATAGTCAAACAGGAAGCATAGCGAATAAAGCATTGCCAACTTCTCCAACAGTGGTAGGATGGGATGATCTCTGTCATCTTCACCGCGCAGTTCAAAATCCGTAGGTTTTACATGCTCTGCTATCAGGTCATTGCAACACAAGTATTTCCCTTGCTCCGTCACTTCTTTGTTCAAATCTGGCTTCGGCAGATACACGGGGGCATGTCCTCTGCTCACGAAAGCCACCGATGTGCCCACAAGCGAGATGTTTCCCTCCTGATATTCCGCACAGAGATTCCCATCTTGTAATTTCTCTTCAAATAGTGCTAAAACTTCCTGCATATTCAAGCCTTGCAGAAAGTGTACAAATAATTCCGGGCAATAAACCGATACCGTCCCATTAACGCTGCGCTTGGCAATACTGATTTTAATTTTGATAGGTTCATCTTTGTCAATACCGCTATAGTACTGCAAAAAATCTCCCCACTCATCAACAGCGTCCGAACGGAACACTCGCTCTTCCGAGGCCATATCGTCCGCTCCGTCAAACAATCCGATAGCAAGAATATCCCGTTCGTTCAACGCATTCAAATTCAAAGCGGCAGGCAATTCTTTGTTAAACTGTTTAACCACGAAATAGGTCGTCAGTTCGTTGAAGTCCTCAACAGAATTGTCTGTCACCTCATGCGGATCTGAAGAAAAAAGATGTGCTATTCCACTAATGAAGCTGTTCATAACGCATTCTCGCCGTCGTGCCTCTTAACGCCCTTCGCAAATTCAAAGCCTTCCTGACTAATGATAGTTATTCCTTTCTTCTGCCCCTCTTCGTAAGGAAGAATCTTTGTATCCATTCCAGGTATATCGTGTTTGATGTTCAAAAACAACTCGTCAGTCAGTTTAATGACCGACTTAAGTTTATCCTTGATGGCTGTTGTTACCTTGGTGAACTGTGCATCAAACTTGTCACTGGCCCTCAATTGGTCTATCTTACCCTTCAGCGAGTTCATATCCAACGTGCCGTCGTATGGCGTATAATTGCCAATAATCTCATCTCTATAGTAGTCAAGGTCAAACATTCCCTCAGACCGCATATAAGAAATCGTGCTGTTATACAGTATCAAATAGTCCGGTTTGTGATTCTCTTTCAGCGGGTTCAATATCTTCTTCTTGATAAGGTCGTATGCCTTTTCCGTATTCTCCTTGTCTTGCCTGATAGCCTCAAGTTCTAGGAAGTCCTTCAGCCAATAAGCAGCCTGTCTTTTGGTGGAGTCAGAAGCCACAATCTGCACTATCTCATACGTATGCTCATGCCTTTTCACTTTATACTGGCACGTCTTGAATATCTGATTCTTCACCGATAGGCCAGTACTCTGCTGTCCTGTATGTTCAGCAATAAACTCGTCATAATCCGATTTCAAGATGATGATTTTAAAGTCTTCCTCATCCGTCTCCATGTCAACGTATGCTATAAGCAAAACACCATCAGGTATCCTACCCCTCAGATGTGGATTCTTTTCGTTAAACTCCTTCTCGACAGTAGCCAGCCGAGCTCCCATCACCAACATTGTGTCGTTTCGTTCCTCCTCTTGAAGCGTCAGCAGATTTCCAATCCAATCCTTGGCTGTATGCAGCGGTGCTTTGAATCTGTATTTCCTTTCCACCGCTGCATTAGCAGTCTGCACAAGAATGTTTGTCACATAGTTCTCGATATTTCCGAGAAACTCAAAATTTGCGAATTCTGCTGTTCCTGCCTGATTTGTCAGACGTAGCAACTTGTAGTAGATTGTACGCATAAAACTTTATAATATCTTTATATTCACTCATCAAAAGTCATAGTCAGAGTTAGCACTGAATCCCTGAAACACAGGGGCAGGTTTCTGTTTCATCACATACGAAATATCATACTATTCCCGATTCCGGTCAATCTCTCCAATTGGCGAAGTGATGCTCTCATACCCTTCAATTCAATCAAAACCGACCGTTTTGTTTCTTCAGGCAATTGCTGAAAGGCACTGCTATTCGTTACGCCAGTCTTTTCTTTAATCAGTAACATTACCTGATTATCCAAAGGACGAACTTTCGATGTATCTTCTATATCAAGGCATGCAACATCATCAGACAAAGGAGCATTCACAAGGTCATTCAGTTTATTATATGATATCTCGCGTTCACGAATGAGCAGATGGATATGATTCGACATCAGGCAGTAAGCATATAATATATAGTTACGTCCTAATGGCGTGCCATCAGGCTCATATGACATCAGTTGTGTGGTAATTTTACTCCACCACTCGTTCATTTGTGAAGAACAGCAGATGATTATGTGCATTGTGGAAGTTTGTCATTTGATTCATAAATGATGCACGGGCTGCTGTTACATTCAATGCAGAGTCAAATACAATATAGAACTCTACTTCTACTTCATTACCCAAATCAATGCCTTGCGCAGCAAACTTCGGTTTCAATATACTCTCATAGGTGTGCCAGAGTTGTTTACACGCTTTCCGAGAGTTGCCTTTCAAGGCTCTCTTGGATGTGCTGGTAGCGTTAGTTTTGAATTCTACAAACAGAAGCTCGTCATTTGTCATGAATGCGCAGTCTGTGATACCACCTGTTATGAGATGTGCATCCTTGACGATACAGTTGTCTAAAGGCAATAGGACAACTTCTTTCTGAGGGGTATTCATCAGATGAAAAGCTTTGGTGTAATTGACCGGCAGTTGATCTTCCCATTCGGTATATCCGTGGTTTGTATCGTAGGCGTATAAATCTATGGCCTTCGAGTAATCCAAGTTGTTGACAGCAGCCTCATTGCCACATGTTTTTAGAGCTGCAACAACCTTCAACCGACTTATAACCAAAGGTTCCGGATCGGTATTACTTTTTAGCTTTGCCATAGAGTCTATAGATTGTGTTGAACTTACGCATGATAATATCCGAAGCTGAATCCAAGTCGTTCGTCCCAATCATGGATGTATGTTGATCTATGATGCTTCTGCAATAGGGCTCATTGCCTATCGAGAGCCTATATGCTGCTACATCGCTTGAAGAAACATGGCATTTTAGAGGGAGTACTTTTTCAACCGACTTGCTAATCTCTTCATCACCCAAGTCACATGTTTTGCCTGCCAGTATCAATGTGTTGATAATAGCCAGCATATAGGGACTATGTGTAGTGAGTACCATCATGTTACGTGCTGATGTAGCATTATCGGCTGCAAGACGACAAATCACATCCATCTGTGACTGTGGAAAGAGATTCAATTCAGGTTCCTCTACCACATTGATGAAACTACCATAGGAAGTCTTGGCGGACAACAATTTGAGCCGACTTTCCCGAACGCTTTTGGAGTAGTTATCATTATTCATAATCTCGGCCACTTCTTCATCAAACTTTTTTTGCTCTTTGGGAGAAAGCTTGACATCTTCCTGCAAACGTACCTTTTCGCTCAAATAGTCGGATACCAGACATAATGGCAAAGCAGATTGAATACCACTTGATGCATTGCGAAGAAGAACGGGATCATCGGCATACTCATCACCCCAGATATAGCTGACATTATTGAGGCTGCTATACTTATAATGCAGGTTGCCAAACGGCAAGTCGTAGCCTGCCCTGTAGGCATCCTTTGCGTTGTTCAATTCTTCGCTAAACGTTGCACACGAATCGGGCAACTCTTTGATGAGTCGTTGTCTGTTCTCGGCAACGCTAAGGATAGAACGTTCTGCCGGAACATATATTACCTTACTGAGATGCACATTCTCTGAATGATTGTCTTCTATCTGCAGCGTTCTGTTGCTATACCCAAATGTGAACAATTCGCCTTCGTAACGGATCTCTGTATTGTCTTTGATGAAGGACTCTATTCTATGATAAGGACAAAGCACTGTAGCAAACTTATCATCCTTGAGATAATAACTCACTGTGTGGCGCTTCATGAGCAAATCCTTCTCCAACCATTTAAACATAGAGAACAATTTTGCCACACAACTTTTCCCGGTACCTTGGTCTCCGATAAAGAGTGTTACCTTCTTAAACCTAATATCAAGTTTCTTGACAGGACCGAAGTTATTTACTATTAATCGCTCGTTCATATTTTATTATAATCTCTTTTAATTAGTATGATAAAAAGCTCCATATGGCTCTACAAACATTATTATTATCTACTTCCCGTGAGCACCCTCAACACACCGGGGCACACTCTTTTCATCACATGCTGCACAGCTATACATATGGCTATGGCCATGGGGGCTGTGAGCAGATAGCGCATGAGCAGGAAACACAGGGACAGGTTTCTATTTCATCACATACGAAATATCATACTTTTCCCGATTCCGGTCAATCTCTCCAATTGGCGAAGTGATGCTCTCATACCCTTCAATTCAATCAAAACCGACCGTTTTGTTTCTTCAGGCAATTGCTGAAAGGCACTGCTATTCGTTACGCCAGTCTTTTCTTTAATCAGTAACATTACCTGATTATCCGAAGTAAGCATCCAACCCCTATGGCAATATAGCTCTGCCTCCAGTGTTTACTGGGGGTAAAGCATATTTCCAAGAATTGAACTTTTTCGATTTTTATCTATGTTTTACATAAGAGAGCCTTCGTCATGTCAGGATAATCTTGTCTTCCCGCCACTACCATGTCAAAGAAACCTCTAAAGAAATCTAGCGGTGCCTTTGCCATCAGCTTGCATGTTTCGACAAAAGTAAGGCAGGTCGCAGATATTGACATACTTGACGACAACTGCATCCTCGACTGGAAACACTTATCTGGCAAACCGCCAAAATAGGGGTTGGCTGCAGGATATACCTCGGTTTCTCCTGGAAAGAATTCGCTTCCCGGATTATTGGGGGTGTGATATGTACCACAGCATTGAAAAACCAATAGACTAACTTCCACTAATCTTCAATACTATTATGTCTTTCAGCCTTCCACATACATGATGCAAAGTGCCCCATGTTTAATAAACTATATGTCATAAACATTCTGCTTAAATGAAAGCCATATTGAGTTCTCAATTCATTTCATCCAATCTGAATCTCTACGTAAGAGATTTAATGGATTTTGCAAAAGTACAAAAAATGTTTTTAACAAGCAAATTCCGTGTGTTAAAAAGCCTTTTTTATTCAAGATTTTCTGTCTTTCAGAAACACCAATACCGGCTGATACTTCTATATAAATCTAAATATCAGCCGGTTATCGATTCTACCTTATACTATCTTTTCAAGTAACTACTCATGCCCATAGGGATGCTGAGTAGTTACGCCTTCGTCTTGTCAGGATAATCTTGTCTTCCCGCCACTACCATGTCAAAGAACAAGTAATAGCAAAACATATCTGAGTAGCAACAGAAGCTATAAGATCAAAAGGGGTATTCACACAATCTTACCAGACTGTTTCATAGCAACCTTAAACTTACGTGCTACATCATTAGCAAATAGTTCTACAGCCCCCTTCGCTACCTCTTTCTCTCTTTCAGTAAGAGATGTGGCATCAACATTCTGTTTGGCACACTCCACCGCAGATTCCTTCGTTTCATCAAAAGTTGACTCACTAATAACATACGGAGGAGTAAACAATTCATTCAAGAATTCAGCTATCGCCAAATTAGCACGTTGCTGTGCTATTTGCTGTTTTGTATTCATTTGTATAAATCTATGTTGATGCCGAAAGGACTATCGAAGTCCTTCAACATTTCATGTTTTGTATCCTTGACGGAAAGATTGGCATGCTCAGTTGGGATTTTCCAATCGATACCGAGAGTGTCATCGAGAATGCTGATACCTCCATCTGCTTCCGGATGATAGAAGTTATCACACTTATATTGGAAGACTGCTGTCTCTGAGAGGACTGCAAAGCCCTAAGCAAAGCCTCTTGGTATGAAGAACTGGAGCTGATTGTCTTCAGTCAATTCTACTGCCACATGCTTACCATAGGTTGGTGAGCCTTTGCGAATATCCACTGCTACATCGAGCACTTTACCTTTTACGCAACGTACCAACTTGCTTTGGGTATAAGGTGGCGCTGGAAATGCCAACCTCGCATCACGCCATAGCTGCTCATAGACTCGTTGTCTTGGCAGAAGTGAACACGGTGTCCCTAGATTGGGGCTACCTTCTCTTCAAACTCTCGCTCGCTGAAGCTCTCGAAGAAGTAGCCTCAAGCTCACGGAAGAGGCGTGGCTCTATAATGAGCACGCCTTCAATATTTGTTTTTACGATATTCATTGTTTCAACTTTTGTTCTTATCATAAGATTTTCTAAAATCATCCCGTCCTTCTTTACCATTAAAGAAGGTTCCACCTCTCATCTCGGTCTTCTCTCCTCAGGCGAGAAGAAGGAAACCGCCCTACTCGGTGCTCGGAACCGCTACGCTCTAAGGTTGGCGGACCATCAAAGGTCTTCGCCATGTTATGCGGGATGGGACCGCCTGGGGACATTTCCCATCATAAAGGTCTCCGTTTCTCTTTGGTCAAGAAAAGGGTGTTCTACCTTTCTCACCAAGCCTCTCTTCAATGGTCTTTACACCCCCTTCGGTTCCCCCGTTAGCGGGGGACAGAAACCTCAGGGACGAGAGGATGTAGCTGGCTACGCTATAGCCTCCGCCAGAGTTTTGGTATCGGCAGCGGAGCCTTTGCCCACAAGGGGCTGCCGATGATTGTTTACGCAATAGAATTGCGATTGTTTGTCGGCTGGCGCATCATAGTAATCTACCACTATCACGTAATCGTTTCTTCATTTCTTGCAATGCAGATTCTGCCCAAAGCTTATAGTCACTCTTCATCGCATTCTTTTCCTCGTCCAAGAAATTCGAATGCTCGATTTGAAACTCGACATACTTCTCAGCTGAATGCTTTGCATTATCAAGTTCAGCCTCTGATACCTTAGCGATTGTCATCCGCTCACCTATAATGGCACAGATATAGCCTTCGACAAAGGCTGTTATGTAATCTTGATTATTTCGATGAATCATAATAAACAAAATAGAATTAATTCTTATTATGCATATAGTCAGTCGTTTATATTTAATCAGTAAACCCTAATTAATATTTTGTTAGTCTACGGCATCACGTAGCTTAATATATTCTGACCCGTGATAGAATAAAAACCAGAACTATAAGGTTTGGCATTGGACGTAACGAAATTCCAGAAAGACTCTGATTCAAGAACTCTTTTCAATTCCAATATTTTTTTTAAATCATCATCAACAAACGAAAAGCCATTGTACAGTAATAGCAAAGGATCATCGCTTACTACGCACCTCAATCTGCGATTTGCAATCTTTGAAAAAAACAATTTATATCGTGGCATTATCAACGACTGTGTTCGACCATAAGCATACCAAGCCGGATAATGATTCGTTTTTCCCTTGTCTCTTGTAGACAACAAATCTTTTTGCGACAATAGGTATTCATATGCAAGCGGAAACGATTTACTTAATTCGTCTTCCTGCAGAATCACGGCTTGTCCTTTGTTATTCAGTCGATAAGGATAGATTGCCTTCTCAATGATATTATCAATTTTTACATCCGAATTGAATTTATTGGAATTGATAATATCCCTGCAGATTTCTTTTTCAATATAGAATTGACGGTCATCTTTTTCTAATAAATAATAATCTTTATCTTCATAAATAGGTTTGAATATATACACTTTATTTTTCAGTGTGGCTATGCCATGGCTTGTCTTACAATACTCTCGTAATGTTTTGCCATTAGATGGCTCTACTGATGGTGTAGATAACCTAAACATCCAACCTTCTCTATTATTTAAGTTTGAATAGGGATACTGCTCATATTCAAACTTGTTTGGAAATATAGTAGTAGGATTCAAACAATAGGAAACCGAATCTGAATGAGTTTTGGCAAGAAAGAATAGGCACGTATATGTGCTCTTTCCTCTAAACATCTGGCATCCTCTAAAATCGACTATCTTAATATCAAGTAATTGATTGGAAAAATATTCTCTGAGTGCTCTGCCATTCATACTGGTTAGGAAACTATTCATCGTAATAAATCCAACCTTACCACCCTTTAGAATAATCTCTGTGGCTATCTGAAAAAAAGGAATATATAAATCACTATTACCAGAATCACAAACACTCCAGTTCTTCAGCAGCTGTCTATTCACATCAGTCATATTGCGTGCGCACACATATGGAGGATTGCCAACTACTATGTCGATAGGTGTAATTGCTGTAAAATCAAAGCTAAGTGAATTTGCGACATACAGATTAAAATCAAAATTTGCATCTTCTCCATTTATCAGAGCCTGTAGAGACAAAAGAATTTTTGTCCTCTCTATGGCATAATCTTGAATGTCGACACCAAATATATTTTCTCGGTAAATATCGGCAAATGACTTACTTGTCTGTTGGTGTATGAAATTGGCAATTGTCAAGAAAAAGCCACCGCACCCACATGAAATATCTGCAAAACGTTTGTTCTGAAGTTGTACTTTATCTATATCGCATGTTAGTTCAGCCACAATACGCTCACGAATAGCTTTAGGGGTATATATAGCTCCACTTATTTTTCTATCCGAAGGAGAAATGACGAACTCAAACAATTCAGTCAGGTCTTCAAGCGAATATTCACAACCATTTTTTTGCAGTTGGATTTGAAATGCCTGCAGCAAATCATACTCAACAGATTGTTTCGTTATCACATGATTGTATAATAACGCATTCTGTTTAGGATGCAAATGATGGTGTAGAATATAAGCCGAAACGATGAGTCGGTTTACCAACTTGACATCGGTCAATCCTTTACGTTTAAGATATACAAAAATCTGTCGGTTCATTGATTTAATCGTAAACTCTTTACTGTATCATAGTACAAAATAAGAAGCTCGCATAGAACCGGTTTGTATTCTACTTTGGTCTCAACTATTAGTTTTAAACGATCTATAGCCAGCTCTAAACGGTCGAGATTCCAAATTATCGAATATCGCGCTAGTCCTAGATGAAGCTTGCTGACCATATAATCAGCATCAACATCATTTGGTTTTGCACAAATAATGCCATGATCGTCTCTTTCGAAATGCTCATTATAATCGGTATCACATGGATCCAAATAATGGGCACTGTCATCGTCCCATTTTGCCCTATTAACGTAAGAACAGCAATACACTAAATTCGAATACTCATTTTTCAAGTCTGGATACTTTGATTCTGGCTTAAAATGGTCAATTTGGAAACATCTTCTTCCTCCGAACCAATGGTCGGAACATCCTGTATAACCACACTTATTATTGAAATCCTTTGCCAAATCATCTTTGTAGTTATGATAATCTGACTTCTTTTTAGTACAAGTCCTTTGTGGAGTTTGTGTTCTGAATAATTGTGCCATATCAATTCAATTTTGACAGCAAAGTATCAATATTATCAAGGATAGAGGTAAGATGACGAAGATTCTTCGAGTCTTTCATCTGTGAAGGAAGAGAAGTGTAATTATCCAGAGACTTTTCCAAAAAATTGTCCAAATCAACAATTCTCTCTTCTTCAGCCATATCAAGAGTATCAGATTCTCTCTTCTTTAGTAATTTATTCAACTCCTTTTGAGCTAGCTCAATAGAATTTTTATATTTTTCTATTTGGGCCTTGATTCTATCGTAAAACTTCGCTTTATTGGACTGCTCGCCGTTTGTAAGTAATCCCTTGACATATACTAAGTTTACATCTTCGATTTCTGCCACTGCATCATTGTCATATGAAGTAATGACAAAACAAGGGAATCCGGGTCGCATATCACGATACGATTGAACCAATTCAACTCCATTGTATGGTACATTATATTTGAAATTTTCTTTCATTTCATTCAAGAGATAATCTGACACGATAGCATCAGGGTGACACTCTTCTAAACGATTTATCATCGATTCCAAATCCGCTTCTGGATATAGGCACACCACTTCAAACTGTTCACCAGCGGCATCCATATAATCCATAAAATGCTCATGTTGATCTTTCTCTTCGTCTATAAAGACTAACTTATATGCCATAATAATCTTTTTTTAAATTTTAAATTTTATATTTTCGGGGAAATGATAGCCTTAAGCCAAATCCCTCCACGGGTGAAGTAATATGCAGTGATGCATCATTGTCGTCAGCAATAAGCTTTACAATCCACATTCCCAACCCCGTACCAATCTCTTCTCCTGTGATGCGATTTCGTTTTGTAGTGAACAATGGTTGCATGATATCATCTGGGTTCAAAATATCAGGACTCAAGCCAGGTCCATTGTCTTTATAATCACATATTATACCATCCTTCGTCTCTGAGAACTTCACATTGATGCAGCGTGGCCTATCCTCTCTCATTCTTGTAAAAGCTTCCACAGAATTAGAAAATAAATTGTAGAAAATACTATCAAAATCTATCTCAAAAGCTCTTACGGTTAAGTCTTCGACACCTGTTATGTTCAACGCGATTGCTCTAGGATCAAATACGGGTTTCCATGTTGCACGTAAAGATTTGAAATAGGCCTGCAGATTGATATTTTTCCTCTTTCGTTTGTCTTTCTTTATGATACCTGTAGAGAAGTTTAGCCAATTCTGCATCTTTTGGACTGTTTTCATTGCCTTGTCGAGCAAAAGAAATGGATTTTTGCGTTCTTCTACACCTTCAAAAGCGTTGGCTGCAAGTTTTGTCAGAAAGAGTGACTTAATTTTCTCGTAGCGATTGTTCATTGAATCGTTCAATTTGCTCAAGTCATGGCTGAACGAGGCCAACATCAAACCACTACTTGCCAATGCCCGAAGTACATGTTGCTCTTCATGCAGTTTTTCAATCTCTTGGCTTTGCTGCTGAGTGAGTGAGGCTAGGAGTGTAAATTGATAGGCTTGCTCAGCATTTAAATTAGCAGTCTGTGAATACTTCTGATCACTTAAGATTTTTTCAACTAGTATCTTTGCAGCCTTATTGTTACGTGCAGCTCCGTTACGCATGTTATCATCCTCCTCCAATTCTCTAGCTATGCATGCACGATCATCTTCAAAGATAGCGATAATTCCTTGTATCAGTTGCTTAAAAACACGGAATGCCTGATTCTCTTGCAAACCTTCTCGGCTGGACTTATCATCAAAATTAAGATTTGTAAGTCGGGATATACGGATAGAACCCGCTACATTCTCCACTTCTACCTTATATCCGCCGCCAGCCTTTGCAACACCTGCAGGGCTCTTTTGCTTACGTGCCCCAAGTCCTAACCAGTCGAATGCTGAATCATTTCTTTCGCCATACGGACGCACCCGAAATCCATCCCTAAACAGTTTTATGCCTCCAAACTTGTTCAACCAATCTGAGCGCAGTCCATAAGCACATTGTTTGTAACAGAACCGTTCAATATCTTGCTTTGTTGCACCACGCTTAAGGAAATAAAATGTCATGTCAAATGGTCCAATTTGATTAAATACATTGTTTATATCCACAGCTTTGAATCCCGGTATAAGCTCCGAGAAGGTGCGTTCTGTAGTCCAATATCCTCTTAGAAAAACTTCTTTCGTAAAGTTCGTTTTCTTTTGATTATCTCTTGCAAAGAAAGATGGAGAGATGCGTTCCACATCGTATTCACGCCTATATACCGTAATGCTCACACGTTGATTATCATCAGCATGAGCCTCAATCTTATAGTCATAATCATCACAGAAAGCACTCTCAACCAGACCATATTTTTCAGGATTGAGTGACTCACGCAACACAATAGCATAATCATCGTTCTCTGTTGGAGGTACCAGCACCCCAAGATCATCATAAAGTTGCGTAACGTTCTCTTCTTCCCAAGTATCACGAAGATTGGATATTTTTAATATGGTACCATGGGTAGCATTCAAATCCTTTAGCAAGGATGTAATACTTGTTGGCAATCCAGAAGCTTCAATACAATCCATATAGGAGATATTCAATCCCTCTAAGGATGCATTGACATCGTTTATTGTTTTATTATCACCATCAAAATCGCCCCAATTGACGATCCATCTATAGCCATTGAATCCAGATGAATTACCTTCTGCATCCACATCTGTATGAACATTTGGATCGTAGATGGTAACCATTTCACACGTATCTCCAAGCTTATCAAGAGCAAAACGACCGATGCCCTTGGCACCAGCCTTTATTCTCTTATGGGCTGTAATGTAGTTGAATGCTTTATTATCTGTACCGATGGTCATCCAGCAAGACTCAATAATCTGTCTTGTCATGCCTTCGCCACAATCCACTATAAATAGTTCGCACTGTTTCTTCTGAAACATCCGAAACTCCTGAATATCTATATTTGAAGCTGTATTATTAAGCATATATTTATTGTCCGCTTTACTATAGATACGATTAAGTAATGTCTCATCACATCCCCTTAGGAGCAAATCATCGAAGTATGTTTGTTCGATTGATTCGCGTAGTTCAGAAAAATTATTATTTATATATACAATGCTATAACGACTGTCTGCATCGTAGCCGTTCTTAACAAGTTCTATAATGGCTCCCTTTGCGGTGGCCACATTTTCACGACCGATCAGTCGTGCAGTCCTTGCTGATACTGTAAAAGGTATTCTAGTTATCATATAACAATATTTTTATGTTCAAAAATAAAATCGTGCCAGAAGCCATAGACTTCTATCTGAGTAGTTACTATTTTGATGCACTCATAAACCTTAGTGACTATTACGCCCTTCATTAAAACGGATTCTTGATGAATGCGTCCAATTCCATACAATTAAGATATCGGCTATTTGAACAGCTGATGGTCTGAAGTCGAGTGCGCATCCTCTCTACAATTGGTTGTTGGATTGAATAATCAACTTGTGAGGAGGTTGTAGCCAACTGAATCATCATATCTGCAAAGCCACCCATGGGATTCTTATCCGTGAATTCTGTAAGGAATATAAATACGTGGGGCAGATTGAGAAACAAATCTGCTTCTTTCGTAATATACTCGCAAATAATACGAGTGGATTTATACTTCCCTTGAAGGTCATAGCCCTGTAACTTTGCTAATGCTGCAGAAACAGGATTGGTCCGGTCAGCCGGTGATAGATGGTCAAGAAACTTTTCCCATGTTTTCTTTTCAATCAAAATCAACATCGTTTTAGCTTGATCTATGGCTATAGCGTCCACGGACTGAGGCGTACTTATGCGAGGTGACTGTGCTTTGGCATAAGCCTGAGCAACCGGATCAAAATCAAGTACGCAGGTTTTAGACTTACCGTTGCACGTCTGGTATTGTTTACAGACAGCCTTAACATCACAGATAGTGGCTGTATTGACATTTTGATATGCTGCGACAGAATTATATACTTCGAGTGGTGTCATGACCTATTTTGCTGGGTTTGGAACGTTCATAATCTCTCGCAAAGGTTCTGCCAACTTCGTAAAAATCTGGTTTAAGTCATCATTTACATGCAAGACCTTAAAGATTCCATCATTCAATTCCGTGAGATAATAGTCAGTAAATTTCTCTAGTGAATATTTTGCCGAGAAATAGCGGATGCTCTGTACAAAATAGGGACTATGCGTGCTCACCACTACAGGTATCCCCTGCTTGGCCAACAGAACTAACATTTCAGCAAATTTGATCTGCCACTCGGGGTGAAGGTGATTCTCTGGCTCATCCCAAAGCAAGGGCTTATTGGGACCTATGGAGTAGGACTGCAAGAGTATTTGGAGTAGCCCCATCGTCTTGATGCCGGATGCCACATTCATTGGGACGTATTCTTTATCACCTCTCTGCACAAAGAGAATGTCATGCTTGTCTTCACTATACACAAAATATCCGTCAATCACTTGCTCTATGTGATGTAAAATCGGTGATTCATTCTTTTCGGTGAATGCACGTAACAGACTATATTTATTGGTGATGTCTTTGACGTGGAGAGGAACCATGGGTTGCGAGATGACCCTTTGAGGGCTTTCCACATATGTGGAAGACATGCGTATCGCATCAATGAGAGGAAGATAAAGAGGTGTCTCGACATAAGTGGCATCCTCAAGGCCATGGCTGAGGTTGCATTTCACCATGTGGAGCTCGTCGTTCTTCACATTAAATTCTACAAGGTCGTTCTTATTTTCGCCCCATTGAAATTCTACGTGTGATTCCTCCTGACCATTTGTGGTAATTTGATTCATAAACTCAGACTCTACGAAGTATCGAATCTCTGAACCTAGTTGCTGAGCCAAATTTCCTTTGGGGCTCAACAAGGCAGTGATGCTGCTGATGTCATCAAATGCGAGTTGCTTAGACCGGGGAGGGATACTATCTATGCCATCAATGTAATCAGATACATCTTTCAGATATGTTTTCAAGGTCTCACTATCACGCATTTTCCACAATACTTTGGCGAATTCATTTGAGAATCTAGGCATGGAAGGATTATCAACCATGCGGATGGCACTAGACAAACGGGAATATAGCGAACGACAGTATTTATCCAACAATGCCTGACGACTGTTTTCCTTGTCGTTGGTCAGATTTGCCATAGCCTTGATGGTAGAGAAAATGATTTTCGAAATGGTACTTTTTCCAGATCCATTACTACCGGCTACGATTGTAAGGCCATTGAGTTGAACCTCAGCTTCGGATATGCATCCAATATTGTGGATTTTGAGTTTCATAATGAATTTTAGTTTAAAAATATAATTTCTTATTGATGTCGAATGGACTATCGAAGTCCTTCAACATGGCATGCTTCGTATCTTTCTCAGAGAGGTTGGCGGACCAAAGCGGTCTTCGCCAGATTATGCGGGATGGGACCGCCTTACTACAGCTTGCTGATTACCCCCCTTACTATAGGTTGCTGATTGAGGCGCATGGGGACGGATAGCTGAATTGTTCCTCATTGCAGTATCGCTCTGCACTGGTCGGCGCTCGAATGAGGATAATATTGTTATTCTACTTTTGATAGTATTAACTCTGGGGAGGTTCCCATCAGGGTTATGGCAGAAATCTTATGACCGCCATTGGCATTTAATGAATGACCACAATGATAGAGGCTATCATCTATGATAAGCCAGCATACCGTTGTTTACGATCATTACCCATATGTTCCAAAATGGAACATGGGCAATCTTTGACATGTAAGTACTATATTAATAGTTATTCCCCACCTGTCCCTCCCCAGCGGGAGGGTCCTTACCCTATACCCAAGCCCTAAATCCCTACCATAGGGATTAGGGATGTAACCGCCCTCCGGTGCTCGGAACCGCTGCGCTCTAAGGTTGGCGGACCATCAAAGGTCTTCGCCAGGTTGTGCGGGATGGGACCGCCTGGGGAGGGAAGTTTACAGCTTGCTGGTTGGGAGCGCCATTGGCATTTAATGAATGACCGCAATGATAGAGGGTGTCAACTATGATAAGCCAGCGGTCATGAGAAGACCATTTCTGCCGGAGGGGTAGAGGTTCGAATAAAGAAGTCGAGCTGCTGTTGCTGCTTAGCCTGAACATCCTCAATATGGGTCATACGCTTGTCCATATTCTCCTGTAAGGCTATTAAGTGACGGTTCACGGAATAACCTTGGAGAAGGTATTGGCGCAAAATAGATGTAGCCCAAATACGGAATTTCGTACCTTGTACGGACTTTACCCTATAACCTACAGATATTATAACATCTAGATTATAATAATCAACTTGATATGTTTTGCCGTCTGAGGCAGTGTAGGCAAATTTTGCCCAAACTGATTCTTTCTGCAATTCTCCTTCTTTAAATATAGTTCGCACATGCTTGCCTATAACACTCCTATCACGAGCAAATAGCTCTGCCATTTGGTCTAGAGAAAGCCACACAGTTTTGAAAGCTCCATCTATTTTTACTTGAAGAGAGATACTTTCATCTGGTTGATAGAGTACTATCTGTGAATCATCAGCCACGGGCTGTATATTATTGTCGTTTGCCATAATCATACATTTTTATTGCTAATATAGCGACAAAAGTACGATTTTATTTCGTAATCACCAAGAAATCAAGAGAAAATCTTCATTACGTAACCATTTTTTCGACAATCTCTTTGTTCATCATTGCAGTATCGCTCTGCACTGGTCGTCGGCTCGAATGAGGAGTTTATTCTATCTAATGTCCCACAGATTGCACAGATAACACAGATTTCTTAGACCTGTGCGGTCTGGGGGATTAAGGGCACGCGGATCTCGCTGATGACGCAGATTTCTTCTTTGTTCTTTTATGTCCCACAGATTGCACAGATCAACACAGATTTCTTAGACCTGTGCGGTCTGGGGGGATTAAGGGCACGCAGATTTCGCTGATGACGCAGATCTTTTGAGTTGTGCGGAATACGATGGTGTTTAATTTTATTTTGTTCCTCATTGCAGTATCGCTCTGCACTGGTCGCCGCTCGAATGAGGATAATATTGTTATTCTACTTTTGATAGTATTAACTCTGGGGAGGTTCCCATCAGGGTTATGGCAGAAATCTTATGACCGCCATTGGCATTTAATGAATGACCACAATGATAGAGGCTATCATCTATGATAAGCCAGCGATCATGAGACTCGTTACGCCATTTTCTAATATCTATATGATTATCGGGGAATAGGCGGTCATGCTCATCCATCAAGCGTTGCATTCCTTGACCTACACATACAGTATAAACTGTCGCTGAAACTTCCGGTTTACGAACATCTAACACACTCAGGGTTAGCGAAGAAACATAGCCATCTATGATGATTACTCGATGATTGGCTGAACGAATCAAGTTCTCCAAAGCAACACGTGCAGTATAGAAATCACCTTCGAAGAAGACCATTTCTGCCGGAGGGGTAGAGGTTCGAATAAAGAAATCTAGCTGCTGTTGCTGCTTGGCTTGAGTATCCTCGATTCGAGTCATGCGTTGTGAATGTGCATCTAACCGTGTATCTAATTGGCGCTGCATAGCCAATAGTTGCTGATTGACAGAATATCCTTTAAGAAGATAATCCTTTAGCACACCCGTTGCCCACTTTCGAAAGGCTGTAGCATTGATACTATTGACACGATATCCTACAGAAATAATTGCATCCAAATTATAAAACTGCGTCTTGTATACTTTGCCATCAGAGGCAGTATGTTCCAAAATGGAACTAACTGAATTTTGATTCAATTCTCCACTTTTAAATATATTGCCAAGATGCTTGGTTATTGCAGGACGCTTGGTGCCGAAGAGATCTGCTATTTGCTGTTGGGTAAGCCACACCGTTTCATGAGTAGCATCTAACTTCACTTCAAGTTTTACACTTTCGTTTGGTTGATAGAGTACTATCTGCGAATCATCAGCCACGGGCTGTATATTATTGTCGTTTGCCATAATCATACATTTTTATTGCTAATATAGCGACAAAAGTACGATTATATTTCGTAATCACCAAGAAATCAAGAGAAAATCTTCATTACGTAACCATTTTTTCGACAATCTCTTTGTTCATCATTGCAGTATCGCTCTGCACTGGTCGTCGCTCGAATGAGGAGTTTATTCTTTTTAAGTCCCACAGATTGCACAGATAAACACAGATTTCTTAGACCTGTGCGGTCTGGAGGGATTAAGGGCACGCGGATTTCGCTGATAACGCAGATTTCTTCTTTGTTCTTTTATGTCCCACAGATTGCACAGATTAACACAGATTTCTTAGACCTGTGCGGTCTGGGGGATTAAGGGCACGCGGATTTCGCTGATGACGCAGATCTTTTGAACAGCTCATTTATCCATGAGTATAAATATCACCAAAGTTGTACTCAATAAAAATAACTTCAAAAGTGTTTTGTTGACGATAGCCAAGAAATACATGATTATCACCTGTGGCGCGAAAAACCAAAAGTTTATCCATACCTGCAGGCACTGATTGCTGGGCTGATTTTGTCATGATTTTCACATCCATCACCTCCCAACCAAAAGAATGCTTGGCTGAAACATTAACGGCATCCCAATCCAACTGACTCAGCTGTTTTAATCGTCCTAAGAATTTTATGAAGAACTTGCCGTCTTTCTCGCCATTCGTATAACTAATGTCTTTGAGTTCAGAAAAACCAAATACAACTTTTGCAGGAGTTCTTCCAACAGGTGAAGCTATAGGCTGCTGTTTCTTTATCTTAAACTTTCCACCCATAACTTCGTCTTATTGTAATTGTGTCTTGAAAAAAGCCTTCATGCTATCTTGTGAAATAACTGTACCCTTGTCATGAGGCAAAGCTTCCTGCCAAGGTTTTTCTTGATGCGTCTTATTCATCAATCCTATTGCAGAGAAATCACGATAAGCTTCATAAACCTGTAAGAACAACTCCTCTTCATCATCAGTTAGTACTATTGGAGTGTTTTCTTCAGAAGGAAGAGTATGTGCGCCAAATTCGGCATATGTATCATATACAACTGGCACAACAGGACCATACATCCAAGACTCTACGTTTTCTTCGAAAAGTGGAGTTCCGAATGCTGCTAAATGATAACCTTGCTGATAATAAAGAAGCTTTTGGAGTTTTAAGTTCGTCAAACATTCTCCGCCATTAGCTTCATCTTGCTGGGCCAAGAATATCAATTTCTTTGCTATATCTATCGCTTTGTATGCCATAATTCTTAATATTTATAGTTTTCAAGGCAAAGATACATTATTAATATGGAAATGTCAAGAAAATTCAACGATTTTAACGTTTTATTCTGGTCGTCAATCGAATGAGGAGTTTATTCTTTTTAAGTCCCACAGATTACACAGATTAACACAGATTTCTTAGACCTGTGCGGTCTGGGGGGATTAAGGGCACGCGGATTTCGCTGATGACGCAGATATCTTGGGATCCGTGTGGGAAAATCAACTTTCTTCTACTATTTCCAGCAAATTTCTACTTATCGTAAGCGTGGCACCACTGATGTACTTGATTTCGCTGCCGATGATGGCTTTCTTGCCATTATAGCTCTGTACGTATGCTTCCACACCTTTCATGCTACCAGACACAACTCGCACTTTGATACCTTTCTTCAAAGGAATAGGGGCAGCAGTGACAGGTTCTTCGTCATTCTCTAGAAAATATCTATAGTTGGCAATAACCTGGTCGGGAATTCGGTATATATTCCTTTGTCCCGGCATCGTCAGCATCTTATACACATCCGAACGGAAGCGAATCTTATCAAGTTGTCTCTGAGAAACATTGCAAAAGATGAAAGTGGAAAGAAATAGCTTTTCTTTCATTTTTCGCTTATTGGAACGCTTGTCTATATAAACTACTTTTACCTTGGGAATCCAGTAATCAAACCACACTTGATTGTGATTAAGATTGATTTGTATAGAATCAGCTATTCTCGTTTCACAATTCACTCTCACTACAGCCACATACCATCCTGCATCAGCAGGTTTTTCAAGCCCTTCATTAGGCTTTTCCGGAACCTTTTTCTTAGCGTTTTCTTCACTTTTTGCCACGGCTTCGCCGTCGTCCCCTGCAATAGTGGACGTAACCTGTGATTGTATATTTGTCTCTTTCATCATGCGAATCAAGTTCGTTTTTTGATGTCGATTATCTGAATCTCTACATAAGAGACACAGAATACCTTTGCAAAAATACGAAAATTGTTGGAAACTAGCAAATTATGGGTGTTAAAAAATTGATATCGTTCTACGAAAATCAACATTTTTTTACGCTTCTTTTCGTACATGATTTTCTAAGTCGTTGATTGAACGAAAGTTTTCGGTTTTTCTGTGTCTCTTATGTAGAGATTCAGAAAAATCGGTTCATTTTGGTTCATTTTTCGAAATCCTTCTTTTTATTCTTTTTTGTGGCTCATAGGACTTTGTATTTTCCCACAGATTGATGTTTTTACTTCCCATAGATTGATGTTTTTACGTCCCACAGATTGATGTTTTTACGTCCCACAGATTGCACAGATAAACACAGATTTTTCTTCTGCAGTTTTATCTCTTTTTCATAGAAAGTGGACTTAGACTTTTTATTTTCCCACAGATTTGGCTTTCCCTTCGGTCGCCGATTTTCAATTCAAAGATGCCCCTATATATAATAAGGTAACAGCAGGAAACAATGAACACTATGAGGTAGGTGTGTTAACATAAACAGAGAGGGTGATGCAGGGAATCAATCCTCATTGAGGAGTTTCCTGATTTCCTCATCCGTCTTGGTGAGTTTGTCTTTGCAGAGCTTCACCAAGGTTTTGGCACGTTTCAACTGTTCGGAGAGCTGATCAATATCGAGTTCATCATTCTCCATTCTGTCTACGATTTCTTCAAGCTCTCTTACGGCTTGTTCGTATTTCATTTCTTCTTTTTCCATTTTTTTTATTTTTGTTTTGGAGTTAACAGTGGATATTTTAAAGCTTTTGCCCTTACAGGGCGTCTTGCTGATTGCCATTATACCCAGGGCGATGCCCTGGGCTAAGAGCTTTTGGGCCTTCAGCCCGTACTTAAACCACATGCAAAACTTCAATAAATTATAAACTATTATTCAACTTTTGCCTTCACGCTGCCCTCGGCAAACCTCGTTTCGATGATGTCGCCAGACTTCAGTTCTGAGGCTGAACGGATGCTTTTGCCATCTTTCAGCGTGATGCTGTAACCGCGTTTCAGCAACAATTCGGGGTCTTGTGCCTGGATGCGCTGGGAAAGAAGCTGGAGACGATGACTCTCGTTGAGCATCTTCCTTTCCAATATCGGCTGAATATTCTGAGAAAGAATCTCGAAATGGCGCTGGGCTTCCGATAGTTTCGACTGGACATTTGTGCTTAAACGGCTCATCAGTCGGTCGAGATAGGCTCCCTGTTTCGTCTTCACCAGCGAAAACTGAACAGGAATCGTGTTGCTCAGTCTGTCGAGCCTCATCTTCTCCACCTGCAGACGGTGCTTCACATTCTGCACAATAGCCTCTTGCGCATTCACCACACGGGCATAAACCTCGGTAAGATGATTAACGAGGAAGGCGGCAGCAGCTGTCGGTGTCTTTACACGCTGGAAAGAAATCATATCCAGCACACTCTCGTCTCTTTCGTGTCCGATTCCCGTAATGATAGGCAGCGGGAAGTTTGCCACATTCTCGGCAAGTGCCAGGGTGTCGAAACCCGAAAGGTCGCTCGTTGCACCACCGCCTCGGATGATGACCACGCAGTCAAACTGCTCCCATTCGGCATTGATATTGTCGAGGGCAGCTATCACGCTCTGCTCTACCCCCTCGCCCTGCATCGTAGCCGGAAAGAGGCGGGTTTGAAACTGCAGACCATAATCGTTATCGGCAAGCTGGTTGCAGAAATCACCATAACCTGCTGCCGTAGCACTGGAAATGACGGCGATGCGCTGACAGAACATCGGGAGCGCCAACTCCTTCTGCAGTTCGAATACGCCCTCTGCTTTCAGCGTATTGATGATTTCCAACCGCTTGCGCGCCATATCGCCCATAGTATAGTTAGGGTCAATATCATCTACTATCCAGGAGAAGCCATAGTTCTCATGAAACTGGGCGTGTACCTTAAGCAGCACTTTCATTCCGGCATGAATGCGCTGTCCGGTGATGCGCTCGAAATTCGGTTTGATGAACATCCATCGGTTTCGCCAGCAGGAGGCATGCGCCTTGGCAATGGGCGTATTAGACCGCTCATCCTTCTCGATGAGTTCCAGATAGCAATGCCCGCCGTAGCCCTCGCGAGCCTCGGAGAGTTCCGCTTCCACCCAATAGCTATCGGGCAAGGACATCGAAATGACGTCGCGGACCATCGAATTCAATTCATAAAGAGATAATCTTTTTACTTTGAACATTGAGCTTTTTACTTTGAACTTTTTACTTAATCGCTTTCCCCGTCTGATAGGCTTTCCAGAAATCCGGCACACCGTATCCGAAGACATTGTCCGGATGCTGCTGGTTATCGCCTGCCAGTTTTACAAGCTTGATGATCTGCTTGGCAG
>ERZ1031897.98-NODE-98-length-28635-cov-8.394682_pt1 | contig 28635 bp, 20 predicted proteins | sample MGYA00517881_ERZ1031897 | MGnify/ENA primary metagenome ERZ1031897 (study PRJEB33719, sample SAMN04261280) | wastewater metagenome | biome: rural village; feature: human; material: feces | host: Homo sapiens | place: El Salvador | collected 2013-01-07 ... | reverse complement strand
TACTATATGTAATACTACGGCGTCAGCCCTTATGTTTCTTGAGGCCACCCGGACGATAGTCCGTGGCCGACAGCCGCGCAGCGGCCTTGTATGTTTCTTATGTAGCTTATGTTCTTATGTTCCCGCGGTAAGCGGCTAACACGAACGTTATCTTATGTTCTTATGTCCTTATGTTCTTATGTCTCCCGCGTTAGCGGCTGCCAAGCCACGCTACGGCGTCAGCACATTAGCATATTAGCACAGCAGCCACAGCGAGCCGAGCGAGCGATTTTTCACACGGAGCAACAAAAAATCCGCACTCCCGCAACTGAAAATCCGCCCGCGCACAACATACTTCGGCATTTAATATTAACTTTGCAGCGCACATGGTACGGCCTTGACAAAGCACTGTGCCAAATGTGACAATAAAAATTATAAAACAATAGAGCTGACACCCGCAACTAAACTGAGATGCACCAACGCCTCACACGCACATATATATATATTATAGGTGTGCTCGTAGCCCTTGCGGCCACGGGCAATGTGGCATGGGCGCAACAGGACCCTGCACTGTCGCACTACTGGCTGATAGAACCGCAGTTTAACCCCGCTGCCGTGGGACGCACTCCGCAACTCAACATCAACGCGGCCATGCAGACTCATGCCGCTGGCTACGAGGACGGCGGCTCTACCATGTATGCCGGGGCCGACATGGCCTTTCAGCTGGGCAAGACACGGCACGGCGTGGGGGTGTACTTTATGAACGATGCTTTCGGCTTGTTCAGCCACAAGCGGTTCAGCGTGCAGTATGCTTACCACTTCAAGCTGTGGGGCGGCACACTGAGCATCGGTGCTGAGGCGGACATGCTGAACGAGAGTCTTAAAGGTTCCAAGGCCGACCTGGGCGACGCCAACGACCCGGCTTTTCCTACCACCGACCTCGACGGGTCGAAATTTGATGCCTCGGTGGGCCTGTACTACGCACACCGGCACTGGCAGGTGGGACTGGCCATGCAGCACGTGACTTCGCCCACGGTGACGATGGGCGAAACGAACGAACTGAAGGTAAAAGCTTTATATAATTTGACGGCAGCATACAATATTCGGCTGCGAAGTCCGTTATTTACTATAACGCCCTCTACCATGTTGCGCTACGATGGCACGGCTTTCAGGGCGGACATTACGGCGCGGCTGCAATATGCGCATCAAAAGAAACGGCTGTACTGCGGTCTTGGCTACAGTCCGCAACACTCGGTGACGGGCTTTGTGGGCGGCATGTTTCATGGCGTGGACCTTGGCTACTCGTACGAGGCTAACACTTCGGGCATGGGGCTGGGCGCCGGACAGCACGAAATAACACTGGGCTACCGCCTGGACCTTAACCTTGGCAAGAAGGGACGGAACTTGCACCGCTCGGTGAGGTGGCTGTAGCGAGTGAGCGTGTTAATTGGCTCGTAGCGTGGCTTGGCAGCCGCTAACGCGGGAGACATAAGGACATAAGGGCATAAGATATGACGTTCGTGCTTGCCGCTTACCGCGGAAACATAAGAACATAAGCTACATAAGAAACATAATTTGCGTCTGGGAACTGCGTTCCAGACGATAAGAAACATAAGGGCAGACGCCATAGCATGACCTTGCAGCCGCTAACGCGGGAGACATAAGGACATAAGAGCATAAGGACATAAGGCCGCTGCGCGGCTGACGGCCACGGACTATCGTCCGGGTGGCCTCAAGAAACATAAGGGCTGACGCCGTAGCGAGCGAAACGAACTGTGCTCGCTGATGAGTAGATGGGTAGATTGGCAAAACACCCTGCGCGGGCTGAAAGCCCAATGGAGTACATAGCCCAGGGCAAGCGAAGCGGCACCCTGGGTTACCCACATGCCAAGCTACACGCCCTGTAAGGGCAAAAGTACAATGAAGTATTTTTACTTCTGCCCTTACAGGGCGTCACAGCCTTGCCCAAATTCACCCAGGGCGCTGCCCTGGGCTATGTAAGAATTGGGCTTTCAGCCCGTCTTGGCCATGTTAAAGACATGAGCGATTTCTATCTTGGCCATATCCAAGACTAGGTAATATTATAACACACATAAACACCATTAGTACTTACAACTACTGTATGTTACACAAAATAGCAAATATACTCGCGGCTCTTGCCCTGTGCGGCCTGATGGCATCGTGCATGGGCAGCGGCAGGGCCATGATGAGCGGCGGCGAGGTGACCGGCGCACGCGGTGCCTCGTTTAACGAACCGACACCCTACGGCATGGTGGAGGTGAAACGCGGTTACCTGAAGGTGGGCCTCGAAAAGAATGACTCGCTGTGGGGCACGGTGACATCACAAAAGGACATCTCGGTGGACGGGTTCTGGATGGACCAAACCGAGGTGACTAACGGCATGTACCGACAGTTTGTGGAGTGGGTGCGCGACTCTATCATTCGCGAAAGACTGGCCGACCCGCAATATGGCGGCGATGAAACGTACAAAATTGAGGTGGACAGAAACGGCGACCCCGTGAAACCGCACCTTAACTGGGCTAAACCACTGCCGCGCAAACCTAACGAGGACCAGGAACGCGCCATTAACAGTGTGTACTACACGCACCCCATTGACGGCACGCGCATGATTGACACCAAACAGCTTAACTACCGCTACGAGGTGTTTGACTACGAAAAGGCCGCGCTACGCAAATACCGCCTCGACCCTAAGGAGCGCTCGCTCAATACCGACCACCCTGCCGACCCCGACGAGGTGGTGATGATATCGAAGGATACGGCTTACGTGGACGATAACGGACAGATTGTGCGACAGACTATCGAACGGCCGCTCTCGAGCCTTTACGATTTTCTGAACACTTACATCGTGCCCGTCTACCCCGACACGACGGTGTGGGTGAACGACTTTTCGAATGCCAACAACGAGCAGTACATGAAGCTCTACTTTTCGTCGGCCAACTACAACGACTACCCCGTGGTGGGTGTGTCGTGGGAGCAGGCCGAGGCTTTCTGCGCCTGGCGCACCAACTATCTGCTCAAGGGCATGGGGCCACAGGCCAAATTTATTCAGCGCTACCGCCTGCCTACCGAGGTGGAGTGGGAATATGCCGCACGCGGCAAGGAGGGTAACCCCTATCCGTGGCAGGGCATGGAGTCGAAGAGCCAGGACGGCTGCTACTATGCCAACTTTAAGCCGGACCGCGGCAATTATACCGACGACGGCAACCTTATTACCTCGCGCGTGGGCATCTATGGTGCCAACTCTAACGGTTTGTTCGACATGGCGGGCAACGTGGCTGAATGGACCAGCACGGTGTACACCGAGGCGGGTGTGGACGCCATGGCCGACCTCAATCCGCAACTGACCTACAACGCTGCCAAGGAGGACCCCTATGTGCTGAAGCGCAAGAGTGTGCGCGGCGGTTCGTGGAAGGACCCCATGTCGTACATTCGCTCGGCATGGCGCACGTGGGAGTATCAAAACCAGCCGCGCTCGTACATCGGTTTCCGCTGCGTGAGGTCGAAGGCTAACACGACAAGTGCAACTAACAATGGCAAGAAGAAGAAATAATGAGCAAGATTAACATAGTAGTCCGCTTGCAACACTGGATGGATAGTGTGCCCGGACAGACGTTCCTTAATTATGCCTACTCGTGGGGTGCATCAATCGTAATTCTTGGTGCGCTGTTCAAACTGACCCACCTGCCGGGCGGCAACTTTATGCTTTTTATGGGTATGGGCACCGAGGTGGTGGTGTTCTTCCTCTCGGCCTTTGACCGTCCCTTCGACAAGGGTGAGATTGGCAAGGAACTGCCGCACGACTATGAGACTGACGAGGAGATTGCCGCACGTCTCGGTTTGACTGATGACGACGACGAGGCTGACGACACTGACGAGGATACCATTGAGGATACGACAGCAGATGAGGCGATTTCTCAGCCTGCTGTTCAGCCTGCGGCTGCTGCTCAACCTGCGGCTGCTCAACCTGCTGCCCAGCCTGCTGCTCAACCTGCGGCTCAGGGCGTGAGTGGTGTGGTGTTTGTGGGTGCTGCCGCTGCACCGAGTGCCGCTGCTACATCTGCTACTGTTGACGGGGGTGGTAATGCTGCGCCCGAAACGGCGGCTGCGGCACCGAATGCGGCCGAGGCGGCACAGGCTGCCATTGCGGCTGCCACGCCGGCTGGTGCCCAGCCCTTTGACGCCGAGGCCAAACGGTTGGCCGAAATCATACGGCTGGCAAACGATGAGCTGCTGCGTCGCGCACAGGCGGTGCTCTCGCCCGAAATGGAGGAGGCTACGCAGGCATACATTGCCAAGTTGCGCACACTGGCCGACACCTTTACCAAGGTGGACGAACAGAGCGCACGTCTGGCTCACGACAGTGAGGAGATGGCGCAGCTCAACCGCACGCTCACGGCTATCAACAAGACTTATGACTTGCACTTTCAGAGCATCAGCAAGCAGGTGGGCACTATCGAACAAATCAATGAGGAGACGCGCCAGCTGGCCAAACGCATTGAGGAGCTTAATGGTGTGTACCGCCGCATGATTGACGCCATGGCGGTGAATATGCCGAAGCAGGCGGAGTAAATCGGGCTTGTGTGGCTTATTGATGTGACGTTGTTCTTTTCTTTGCGCTTAGTGCGGGGACAGATTGCTTTGCGCTTAGTTTTGCGCTTACCGCGGAGACATAAGAACATAAGCTACATAAGAAACATAACTTTGGTGTGGGGGCTGCGCCCCATACTATAAGAAACATAAGGGCTGACGCCGTAGCATGGCATGGCTGCCGCTAACGCGGGAAACATAAGGACATAAGGGCATAAGGACATAAGGCCGCTGCGCGGCGGACGGCCACGGACTGACGTCCGCGTGGCCGAAAGAACATAAGGGCTGACGCCGAGGAGTATGAGTTGAAATGCTGAAAATATCCCGACGCGAGACGCGTCGCCCCCATTAGAGCGCAAAGCCCTGGCATAACAGTTCTTTCCCTGGTTTCAAATATGCTTTTTAACCTGTCAATATGATAGGAAACGCAAGCACTAATGGGGGCGACGCGTCCCGCGTCGGGCATTTTTCAGCAGCCTCGTCCCGCCTCGGTGAATCCGCTTGTGCAACAACTTTATTTTCCGACGCGGGACGCGTCGCCCCCATTAGTGCTTGCGTTTCTTGCAGCACGTTATTGCGGGCTACCCACGCCAAGCGAAGAATTTGAATATATAATAACATTACTACAGATGTCTGTAAAGAAAAGACCGGTATCTCCACGCCAAAAGATGATTAACCTGATGTATATCGTGTTAATGGCTATGTTGGCGCTCAATGTGTCGAGTGACGTGCTGAAGGGCTTCACCATGATTGGCGAGAGCCTGAAGCGCACCACTGGCAATGCCATGAAGGAGAACCAAGCGCTCTACGCTGACTTTGCCGAGGCCATGAAGGGTAATCCGGCAAAGGTGAAGCCATGGTACGACAAGGCCATGGAGGTGAAACGTATGAGCGACTCGCTATACAACTTTGCCGGCGAACTGCGTATGGCCATTGCCCGTGAGGCTGACGGCAAGGACGCTGACCCCGACAACTTGCAGAATAAGGAGGACCTTGAGGGTTCTAACCGCGTGATGCTGGCTCCGGCACGGGGCAAGGGCAAACAGTTGTTCGATGCCATCAACTCGTTCCGCAACCGCATTCTGGCCCTCGTGACTGACCCTCGGCAAAAGGCTATCATTGCCTCGAACCTGTCGACTGATGTGCCCCGCAACGAGAATACGGTGGGCAAGAACTGGCAGCAGTATATGTTTGAGGAGATGCCCTCGGTGGCCGCGGTGACAATGCTTGCCAAACTGCAGAGTGATGTGCGCAAGGCTGAGAACGAGGTGGTGCACACGCTGCTGGCTAACATCGACTTGAAGGATATCCGCGTGAACCAGCTTAACGCTTATGTGTCGGCCGAGGCTACCACGCTGTACCCCGGTGAGCAGTTCCGCTCCAAGATATTTATGGCGGCTGTCGACACCACGCAGCGCCCCGAGATATATGTGAACGGCCGGCGCATTGCGGCCGACGGCTCTTACAACTTTACGGTGGGTGGCCCGGGCCAGTACAGTTTTTCGGGCTACATACTGATGCCTAACGCTGCGGGCGATGTGATACGCCGCAACTTTACGCAGAAGTATAATGTGATAGCACCGCCCACGGGTGCCACTGTGGCGGCCGACTTGATGAATGTGCTCTATGCGGGCTTTGACAACCCCATCAGTGTGACGGCTGCAGGCGGCAATGCTGGTGTGCACTTGACCATGACGGGCGGCTCGCTTGTGCAGCGCGGCCCTGGCAAGTATACGGCACGTCCGGCCAGGGTGGGCGAACACGTGACCTTTACGGTGAGCGGCACGGTGAACGGCAAGGCGCAGAATATGGGCCAGTTTACCTTCCAGGTGCGCAAACTGCCCGACCCGACGGCCTTTATACAGGTGGGAGCCGACCGCTTTAGGGGTGGCCGCATAGCCAAGGGGAGCATTATTGGTGCTCATGGCCTGGGGGCTGCCATTGACGACGGTTTGCTCAATATCCCGTTCAGGGTGCTGAGTTTTGAAACGGTGTTTGCCGACCGCATGGGCAACTTCCGCCCCGAACCCTCGGCGGGTGCCAACTTTACCGAGAACCAACGTAACTTGATGCGCGAGCTGCGCCGCGGCCAGCGTTTCTACATATCGAAGGTGCGTGCCATCGGTCCCGACGGCATTGCGCGCAACCTTAACGGTAGTCTTGAAGTGATAGTAAATTAACACAACCTCATGAAAAAGATATTTGCCCTTGTACTGCTGCTCTGCGCCACGGCTTATGCTGATGTGGCACAGGCTCAGCCGCCACGCCGGCGCGCTGAACAGCAAGCACGACAGGAACAACAGCTCAACGCGCCGCAAGGCAGCGCATACCGCGAGTTTCCGACCGCACAGGCCATGCCGGCTGATGCGGCCTGGCGACGCGACTTGTACCGCACCATCGACCTGAGCAAGGAACAGAATGCGGTGCTCTACTACCCTACTACGCCGCAGGACGGACGCGAGAATTTGTTTACGTACTTGTTTAAGTTGCTGCTGCGCAAGCAAATCAAGGCTTACGACTATAAGCTTGACGGCAACGAGGACTTTTCGGCCAAGAACGAGGTGACGGCCAAGCAGTTGATGGACCGCTACCACATCTTTTACGAGTCGAAGGGTGACAAGGTGCGTGTGAACGATGCTGACATTCCGTCGGACGAGGTGAAGGCTTACTTTGTAAAGGAGAGTACTTACTACGACCAGCATACGGCTACTTTCCGCAGTCAGGTGACGGCGCTCTGCCCTGTGCTGAAACGCGGCGATGCTGACTTTGGCGGCGAGCTGGCGCAGTACCCCATGTTCTGGGTGAAGATGAGCGACATTGCGCCTTATCTGGGCAAGCTGATGCTGATGGGCTCGTCGCTGAATAATGCGGCTATGATGTCGGCCGACGACTTTTTTACAATGAAGTGTTACAAGGGCGACATTTACAAGGCTGTGAATTTGCAGGACCGCTTGTTGTCGAACTATTGCACGGACGACTCTGCGGTAATTCGCGAACAGAAGCGCATTGAGAAGCAGCTGGTTGATGTGCAGGAGCACGTTTACGGACGCGACAGTGCTTATTATGCCAAGCTGCGTGCCGACTCGCTGGCGCAGGCGGCGGCTGACTCGTTAGCTGCGGCTGGCAAGGCTTCGCGCACAAGCCGGCGCACGTCTACTTCGCGCCGCACGTCGAGCACGCGCCGCACAAGCTCGACTAAGGTGTCGACTGGCAGCTCGACGAAGCAGAGCAAACCGGCCAAGAAGAGCTCACGCCAGCCTAAGGCTTCAACCGGCAAATCGTCGGGTGGTGGCTACTCTGTACGCCGCCAGAGGCATTGAGGAAGCAAGGTTATGAGGAGGTTATGAGGTTATAAGGTTATGAAGTTATAAAGTAACGTTTGTGTATTAGGCACGTTATGGTAATCTTTTATCCCCCTAACCTCTTAACCCCCGAACCCTCTAACCCCCTAACCCATTAACCCCCTAACCTCCTAACCCAAATTATGAGATATACTGAGGAACGTTATATAAGTCTTCTTACAGACTTTGGATTTAAGCGCATTTTCGGCACGCTGCCTAACAAGGACTTGCTGATAAGTTTCCTTAACTCGCTTTTTAACGGTGAGGAGGTGGTGAAAGATGTGCACTTTCTGAACAGCGAACATGTGGGCGACGTGTATGCCGAACGCAAGGCTATTTTTGACGTGTATTGCGAGAATGAGCGAGGCGAGAAGTTTATTGTGGAGATGCAGAATGCAAAGCAGCACTACTTTAAGGACCGCTCATTGTATTATGCAACCTTTCCCATACGCGAACAAGCTCCAAAGGGACAGGACTGGAACTTTAAGCTGGCACACGTCTACGTGGTGGCTCTGCTCAACTTTGACATGCACGAAGAGGCTTTTGCAAAGGACTCTATCAGCCATGATGTGGCGCTGATTGACAAGGAAACCAACAAGGTATTCAACGAGAAGCTGAGGTTTAAGTATGTGGAAGTAGCTAAATTCAACAAGAACCTGGACGAGCTTGACACGTTGTATGACAAATGGATATATGTGCTGAAGAACCTTGCCCGACTCAACAAGCAACCTGCGCACCTGCGCAACGCGGTGTTTGACCACTTGTTTTCGGAAGCCGAAATCGCAAGTTTCACCCACACGGAATTGAAGGAATACGAGGACAGTTTGAAGGCTTACCGCGACATAAAGAACTCGCTTGATACTGCCAAGGACGAGGGACGTGCTGAGGGCATGGCTAAAGGCATGGCTGAAGGCATGGCCAAAGGTTTGGCTAAAGGTTTGGCTAAAGGTTTGGCTGAGGGCATGGCTAAAGGACGGGGTGAGACTCTCAACAAAATGGTTAGCGAAATGAAAAGGGAGGGCCTGGGTTATGACTTGATAGAAAAGCTGACAGGACTGCCTCAAAAGGATATTGATGCCATACCATAATGTGGCATTGAATAATGATTTGAACAAGGCCATTGCTGCGCGAATGCTGGCAGCAATGGCCTTTACTACAACAGACGTAAGGACATGAAACTGGTCATTGACTCTAAAATACCCTTTATGCACGGCTATGCCGAACTGCTGGGTGATGTGACGTATAAGGCGGGAGCAGAAATCGGGCCCGATGATGTGCGTGACGCTGATGCGCTGATTGTGCGCACTCGCACGCACTGTGACAAGATGCTGCTTGAAGGCTCGAAGGTTCAGTTTATTGCAACGGCTACTATTGGCTATGACCACCTGGACACGGCGTGGCTGAAGGAGGCTGGCATAGCATGGACTAACTGCCCGGGCTGTAACGCTCGCAGTGTGGCACAGTATATTGAGGCTGTGCTGCTGCAACTGGCTGCACACGGGTGCTGGCGCACGGGGGGTGAACTGCTGCCTGCTACGGCACGGGTGACGCGCGGTGAACTTGACCGCACGGTGTTTGGCGGTTTGACGCTGGGCATTGTGGGTGTGGGTCATGTGGGCACGCAGGTGCTGCTGATGGCTGAAAGGCTGGGATTTAAGGAGGTGCTGCTTTGCGACCCGCTGCGTGCCGCGCACGAGGGGGCGTCGGGACCTAAGTTTGTGGGGCTTGACGAGGTGGCTGAAAGGGCTGACGTGGTGACGTTTCATACGCCGCTGACGCGTGAGCCTCAGCCTTATCCTACGTTCCACTTGGCAGGGCGGGAGTTTTTTGGCAAGTTGCGCAAGGGGGCTGTGGTGATTAACAGTAGTCGCGGCGAGGTGGTGGACACTGCTGCGCTGAAGGCTGCCATGAAGGCCGGACGTGTGCGCACGGCAGTGATTGACACTTGGGAGCATGAGCCTGGCATTGACCGTGAATTGCTTGACATGGTGTTTGTGGGTACACCGCACATTGCGGGTTACAGCGCTGACGGCAAGGCTAACGGTACGCGAATGAGTTTGGAGGCTGTGGCGGGGCATTTTGGATTGGACGCGTCTGCTTTCGAGGCAGTGTCGGCGCCTGAGTTGCCTGAGGGGTTTGCTTATTACCCTGAGGGGGTGGGGCATTTGCTTGCGCCCGAACTGCGGCTTTATGACCCTGTGCGCGACAGTGTGGCGCTGAAACAATGCCCTGATGACTTTGAAAGGCTGCGCGGTAATTACCCGCTGAGGAGGGAGGGATCTTGCTAATGTGTTAATGAACTGACGCCGTAGCGTTGCTTGGTTGGCCGCTAACGCGGTAAACATAAGGACATAAGAACATAAGAACATAAGATATAACGTTTGTGTTAGCCGCTTACCGCGGGAACATAAGAACATAAGCTACATAAGAAACATATAAGGCCGCTGCGCGGCTGACGGCCACGGACTAACGTCCGGGTGGCCTCAAGAAACATAAGGGCTGACGCCGTAGTATTACATATAGTAACGCTACGGCGTCAGCCCTTATGTTCTTATGTTCTTCTGTTCTTCTGTTTACCGCGTTAGCGGCTGCCAAGTAACACTAAGTCGTTAGCCCATTAGCATATTAACAAGCAAGTTCACTATACACTCGGCAACGAGTGGCCGTTGATTTTGCGGTAGAGGTCGAGGGCATATACATCGGTCATGCCGCTGAGGTAGTCGAGCACAGCCATGAGACGGTCGCCCTCGCGTGAGGCATGCACCTCGTACTGCGTGGACACTTGTTGCAAAAGCAACTGTGAATAGGCCTTGTCGGGGGCCATGACAGCATCGGTGATGAGCTCGAGCAGGGTGTAGATGATGTGGTAACCGGCGAGGTCGACATCGGTAACCTCGTGGCAACGGTAAATGCGTGTGGCAGCCACCTGCTCGCACTGGTGGTAGGCGTTGTGCAAAAGGGGTGGCAAATGGCTGATGAGCGAGCCCTCGAAGGTGCCGTTGAGTATGGCTTGCTCGTTGTCGACAAAGATGCGCACACAGGCTCGCTCAAGGGCATTGATGACGCAGGAGCGGTAGTAGACTATCTGGTCGTCGACATCGGTGTCGGGCGTGTAACGGCTGCGCAGACGCTCGCGCTCGGCAGGCTCGAAAAAGGCGAGGAACAACTCCATGGTTTGCTCGTCGGAAAGGAGCCGGAGCTTGTGGGCGTCCTCAATATCCATTATTTCATAGCAGATGTCGTCGGCAGCCTCGACAAGGTAGACCAGGGGGTGGCGGGCATAACGTATGATGCCGCCGGGGAGGTCGGGCAAGCGTTTGAGACCGAGGGCGTCGGCTATGTGGAGGTAGGTGGTGCGCTCGGCCTCGAAAAAGCCGAATTTGGGTTTGCGCACTGCGGCATCGGAGCCGTAGGGATATTTGACAATGGAGGCCAGGGTGGCGTAGGTCATGACAAAGCCTCCCGGACGCCGGCCATTGAAGTGATGGGTGAGCAGACGAAAGGTGTTGGCATTGCCGTCGAAACGTGTCATGTCGAGCCATTCGGCCTCGGAGAGGCGTTTGCCGTCGGGGGTGACGAGCTGATGCAAACGTGCTCCGCGCCCCTCGCTGAAGTAGGTGCGTATGGCCCGCTCGCCCGAGTGGCCAAAGGGCGGATTACCCATGTCGTGGGCCAGACAGGCGGCACTGACAATGGCCCCCATGCCAGTGACCTCGGTGTTGGCCAATGCGGGGTGGCGGGCTATGAGCTCGCGGCTGACATCGGTGCCAAGCGAACGGCCCACGCTCGACACCTCGAGGCTGTGGGTGAGGCGGTTGTGTACGAACACGCTGCCGGGGAGCGGAAACACCTGTGTCTTGTTCTGCATGCGGCGGAAGGCGGCAGAAAATATAAGGCGGTCGTAGTCGCGCTGGAACTCGGTGCGGCGCTCCTCGAGGGGCTTGGCCTCAGCCTCCTTGCCAAGGCGTTTTGACGATATGAGATTTTGCCAGTTCATGTTGCTCTTGAATGTGTGGAATGATGGTGTGGTTTGCGTCATGTGCTGTCACCACACAAAGGTGTGGCAAATTTATTGAAAAACACGCTATAAGCGGACAAGTTTGCCCCAAAATCACTACTTTTGCACTATCATAGGGCTGTTGTAGCCCACGATGCACTCATTTACGAAGTAATATATCAGTATGAAGATTAAAATAGTGAACCGCTCGCACCACGCTCTGCCACAGTATGCCACTGCACTGAGCGCGGGGCTTGACTTGCGTGCCAACCTGGAGGAGGACATCACGCTGCAACCGATGGAACGCCGGCTGGTGCCCACAGGACTGAGCATTGCACTGCCCGAGGGCTATGAGGCCCAGGTAAGGCCGCGCTCGGGACTGGCCTTGAAGCATGGCATCACGCTGCTCAACACGCCCGGCACAATTGATGCCGACTACCGTGGCGAGATTGGGGTGATAATGGTGAACCTGTCGGACACGCCTTTTAACATTGCCGATGGCGACCGCATTGCCCAACTGGTGATTGCCCGCTACGAACAGGCTGAATGGGAGGCTGTGGAGGCGCTTGACAGTACGGAACGCGGCGACGGCGGATTTGGGCATACTGGCAAACAATGAGCTTATATGGGTTGACGGGTTGAAAGGCCAAAAGCACCAAACGCTACCTCGAATGGGGGCGACGCGTCTCGCGTCGGGAAAAGATGCTGCTATTGTTTAGCAGAGTTCGTATTTCCCTCCCTCCTCTATCCCGACGCAGGACGCGTTGCCCCCATTAGACTTGCGCTTTCTTTCAGCGCGTTTCAGGCAACTTAAAATGCCCCCTCATGAAGCCCCCTCCTTCACCTATCCCCTCATAAACGAACAGTGAAACAGACGTCGTACATACCTGAATGGCACAAGCCGAGGACGAGTTGGTCCCCGGCCTTGCTGCATTGGTGCGGCGTGCTGTTGCTGGCTATGGCAAGCGGCGTGCTGACGGCGTGCCACACGGCAAAACCGTTGGTCAAGCCCGACACGGTGGCTATGACGGCGCCTAAGGGGGTTAAGCCCAACAAACAACAGCACACGGGGGTAGCCACACAGGTGAACTATGCTGCCGGACGGCGATTTGACGCTTTGTTTTTGGAGGCTATACGGCAAAAGGAGGCGGAGCACATTGACGCTGAATATGAATTGCTTGACGCGGCACTCAAAATAAGGCCTGACGCACCTGAGGCACTGTATGAGATGGGGGTGCTGAAATTGTCGTACTCCATGTACTCGGACACGCTGAGCCGTGCACAGGGTGACACACTGCTGCGGCGGGCGGTGGAGCTTGAACCAGGCAACTGCTACTTTAAGGAGACACTGGCCACCTATCTGGCCAACAGCGCAAAGTTTGCCGAGGCTATCAACCTGTATGAGGAGATAGCTGAGAACAAAGAGAATGAGGAGACGCTCTCGACCTTGATATGGCTATACAAAACGAGCGGCGACTACGCCGGGGCCATACGTACCATTGAACGGCTTGAAAAGCTTGACGGACGCAGCGAGCCGCTGAGTATGGAGAAGTTTCAGACGTATCTGGCCATGAAGGACGACGAACATGCCTATCAGGCCATTGAGGACTTGTGTGCCGAATATCCCTACGACCTGCGCTACCGTGTGTTGCTGGGCGACTTGTATGACCAGCACGGCTACCACGAGCAGGCGCTTGACATTTACCGCGATGTGCTGACGGCAGAACCTGACAACAGCTATGCGCAGATTTCGCTATTGGCTTACTACAAGGCGGCGGGGGCAGACTCGCTCTACCTTGACCTGCTGAACCGGGTGGTGCTCAACCCGCGCACGCAAAGCGGGGCACGGCTTGAGGCTATGCGTGGCTTTGCGGTGGACAATGTGCGCAACGGGGGCGATGCGGCTCCGGTGCTGGCCCTGTTCAGAAAGGCACTGGCGGAGCCGCAGGAGAACCGCGACATGGCGGAGATGCTGGCTGACTACATGGTAGAGAAGCGCATGCCCGACGACTCGCTGCTTACGGCCATGCACACGATACTGAGCATTGAACCGGACTATACTAAAGCGCGTTTGCAAATATTGCGGATTATGCTGCAACGCAACAATATGGACCAGGTGGCCGCTACCTGCCGCGAGGGTGAGCTGTATGACCCGGCCGAACTGACGTTTTACTACTACGAGGGTACGGCGCTGTACCGCATGGGGCGCGACCACGAGGCAATACGCCAGTTGCAGCACGGGGTGGAACGCATTGACGAGAGCACCGACCGCGAGCTGGCGAGCGATGTGTATGCGCTGATGGGCGATGTGATGCACGGCGTGGGACTGAAGGAGGACGCTTATGCGGCCTATGACCATGCGCTGGCGTACAACGCCAACAACTTGTTGTGCCTGAACAACTTTGCCTACTTTCTGAGCATTGACAGGCGGCAGCTTGACAAGGCGGAGCGCATGAGCCGCCGCACTGTGGAGGCTGAAGGCGACAATGCGGTGTATCTTGACACTTATGCCTGGATATTGTACTTGAAAAAGCAATATGCACAGGCTGACATATATATAAAGGAGGCGCTGCGGTACACTGAGGAGGTGGCCGAGAATGCGTCGATATTTGAACACGCGGGCGACATTGCTTACAGTGCGGGCAACCGTCACGCTGCATTTGGCTACTGGCGCAAGGCGCTGTCGCTGACTACCGACCGTACTGCGAAACGGCGGGTGCAGCGCAAATTGTACCGTACACGGCGCACCCGCTGACGGGGACTGAAAGGGGCAATTCGCTCCCCCGCCCCACCACTTTACACACTCACTAAAACACATACACAACTTTTCAAATGAAGTGTTATCTATACATAGCCCTCGTGGCACTTACACTGACGGCCTGCCGCTCGAGCAAGAGCGCGGTGAAGGCTCCCGACACGAACACGTCGGCCTCAACCAAGACTACGCATATTACGAATAACACGGCTGCCCTGGCCAGTGTGAAAAAGGTGGCCGCCATGCACCTTAGCCAACAGGGCGTGACGGCGAGCACGAAGGTAAGGCTGAGCGGTGTGGGTGGAAAGGACCTGAGCGTGAACGGCAAGTTGCAGATGAAGCGCAACGATGTGATACGTCTCTCACTGCGCTTTCTCGGCATGGAGGTGGGCCTGATGGAGTTTACGCCCAACGATGTGCTGGTGGTTGACCGCATGAACAAGCAGTTTGTGCGTGCCAAGTATGGCGAGGTGAGTTTTCTGCGCCAGGCGGGGCTCGACTTTTATGCCTTGCAATCGCTGTTTTGGAACGAACTGTTCATTCCGGGCCAGCACACGCTTTCGGCCGAAGGGCTGGGGCGCTTTGAACTGGTGCAAAAGGCCGGGCTTAACGTGCTGACGCCGAAGAACACGCCGAAACTGGCCTACCACTTTTATGCCGACCCGCAGGCTAACACCATTCAACGCTTGCAGGTGCGCAGCAACAATGCTGCCGAGAAGGGTGAGTTTGCCTTTAACTACGACGGCTTTGAGCAGTTTGGCGGACGCCCCTTCCCCACGCAGATGCGCATGGCGGTGACGGGTACGGGCAAAAAGGATATTACGCTGGCCCTGAGTCTGTCGAGCCTTAAGGCTGATGCCTCATTTGACACGCGCACCACAGTATCTGCCAAATACACGCAACGCAGCGTGCAACAGGTGCTGGGACAACTGGGAATGTAACGTTTAGCATACTTACTCGTTAACCTGTCAACTTGTTAATCCGTTAACCAGAAATTCCGTCAACGGGTTAGCACATTACCTCACTAACTCATTAGTAAATGTACCGCATATTACTCTGCATATTGCTCCTTGGCACAGCGCTGGCGCTTCCCGCACAGACGAATAAGAAAATACGTTCGCTGCAGCGTGAACAGACGTCGCTGAAAAAGAAAATTGCCAACCAAGAGCACATGCTGAAGTCCACCAAAAAGGACGTCAACTCGCAACTGGCCAACCTGCAAGTGATTAACGTGCAGATTGAAGGACAACAAAAGTATGTGAACGGCATTCATGCCGAACTGACCGAGGTGGCTACCACCATCAGCGGACTTGAGCGCCAACTGAAACTGCTCGAGGCCGACCTTGCTGTGTGCAAGCGACGCTATCAGCGCTCGGTGTCGTACATATTTCACAACCGCATGCAGGTGTCGAAGTGGCAGTTTATTCTGTCGGCCAAGAACTTTAAGCAGATGTACCGCCGTCTGCGCTACCTGAGCAGTTTCAGCCGCTACCAACGTGCCCAGGCCGAAATCATACGGCAGAAGGAGGCGCAAGTGCAGGCCAAACGCAACGAACTGCTTGGCGTGAAAACCGAGAAGAACCGCTTGCTGCGCGAAGGACAAGCCGAACAACGCAAACTGCAGGGCCAACAGCAAGAACGCCAACAGGTGGTGAACGAACTGAACAAAAGGCAAGCCGAACTGCAGGCATCGATTGCGCAACAACGCAAAAAGGCTGCCGCGCTCGATGCCCGCATTGACCAACTGATACAACAGGAGATTGCCGCCACCGAACGCAGACGCAAGGCCGAGGCTGAACGCCGGCGCAAGGCCGAACTGGCCCGACAGGCCAAAATCAAGGCGCAACGCGAACAGGCGGCACGCGAACGTGCCGAGGCAAAGCGCAAGGCTACCGCAGCAGCCAACGCCAAAAAGGCGGTTGCCAAGAATGGGGCTGAGACTAACAAGGCTGGCACCAAAACAACGGCATCGAGCAACACGAGGAGCAACACCAAACGGAATGCCACAAAAACTGGCACGAAACCAAGGCGCACGTACACCGAACCTGTGGAGACAAGCACGGCACCCGAATTTGCCGAGAGCAATGCCGACCGCGCCATCAACAACAGTTTTGCCGGTAGCCGCGGCCGACTGCCCATGCCTATTACGGGCAGCTATGCCATTACGCGCCACTATGGTTCATACAGCGTGGCGGGTCTAAAGGGCGTGCAACTCGACAGCAAGGGTATCAACATTACCGGACACCCGGGGGCACAGGCACGCGCCGTGTTCAAGGGCGAGGTGACGGCCATATTTACCGTAGGCGGACTTTACAACATCATTGTGCGCCACGGCTCGTACATGTCGGTTTACTGCAACCTGAGCTCTACCTCGGTGCGACGCGGCCAGGACGTGCACGCCGGACAAACGCTTGGCACAGTGGCTACCGACGCCTCGGGCAACAGCACGCTGCACTTCCAGCTGCGCAAGGAAACTGCCCGCCTCAACCCTGAGGCGTGGCTCGGAAGATAACCCGCCCCGACGCTTTACAACACTACACTTTCAACAGCAAACACTACACTACAATGAAAATAGAACAACAACTCACCAACGCTGTCATTGAGGCCGTGAAGGCGCTCTACGGGCAGGACATCACTGCCGCGCAAGTGGCTCTGCAAAAGACTAAGAAAGAATTTGAAGGACACCTCACACTGGTGGTTTTCGGCTTGTTGCGCATTTCGCACAAAAAGCCTGAGGACACGGCACAGGAAATTGGCCAATGGCTCAAAGACAACACCACCCTGCTGCAAGGCTTTAATGTGGTGAAGGGCTTTCTTAACCTTGTCATTGCTCCCGCACAGTGGATTGGGCTGCTCAACGATATCGACGCTAATGCCGAATATGGCATTACACACCCTACGGCCGACAGTCCGCTGGTGATGATTGAATATTCATCGCCCAACACCAACAAGCCCCTGCACCTGGGCCATGTGCGCAACAACCTGCTGGGCTGGGCCTTGGCCGGCGTAATAGAGGCCAACGGCAACCGCGTGGTGAAAACCAACATTGTGAACGACCGCGGTATACACATCTGCAAGTCGATGCTGGCATGGCTCAAATATGGCAACGGCGAGACACCCGAAAGCAGCGGCAAGAAGGGCGACCACCTGATTGGCGACTACTATGTGGCCTTTGACAAGCACTACCGTGCCGAGGTGAAGGAGCTGCAGGCCAAATTTGAGGCCGAGGGCATGACTGCCGACGATGCCAAGACCAAGGCCGAAAAGGAGAGTCCGCTCATTAAGGAGGCGCACGCCATGCTCGTAAAGTGGGAGGCTGGCGACCCCGAGGTGCGTGCCCTGTGGCGCAAGATGAACGAGTGGGTGTATGCCGGATTTGACGAGACCTACAAGGCTCTGGGCGTAAGCTTTGACAAGATTTACTACGAAAGCGACACTTACCTCGTGGGCAAGCAGGCCGTTGAGGAGGGCTTGAAAAAGGGCCTTTTCTTCCGCAAGGAGGACGGTTCGGTATGGGCCGACCTTACCAAGGACGGACTTGACGAAAAACTGCTGCTGCGCGCCGACGGCACCAGTGTGTACATGACACAGGACATTGGTACGGCCAAACTCCGCTTCCAGGATTTCCCCATCAACAAAATGGTGTATGTGGTGGGCAATGAGCAGAACTACCACTTCCAGGTGCTCTCAATACTGCTCGACCGCCTGGGCTTTGAGTGGGGCAAGAGCTTGGTACACTTCTCATACGGCATGGTGGAACTGCCCAACGGCAAAATGAAGAGCCGCGAGGGTACGGTGGTTGACGCCGACGATCTGGTGGCCGGCATGATAGCCCAGGCACGCCAGACCATTGACGAGGCTAACAAGAACCCCGACATGACCGAGGACGAAAAGAACGAGGTGGCACGCATCGTGGGCATGGGCGCCCTCAAATACTTCCTGCTCAAGGTCGACGCCCGCAAGAACATGCTGTTCAACCCCGAGGAGAGTATCGACTTCAACGGCAACACGGGTCCGTTCATACAGTACACCTATGCCCGCATACGCTCTATCCTGCGCAAGGCTGCCGATGCCGGCATCAACATTCCCGACACACTGCCTGCCGACGTGGAGATTTCGACCAAGGAGGAGGAAATCATTCAGCACATAGCCGACTTTGCCGCTGTGGTGCGCCAGGCTGGCACCGAATACCAGCCCGCTGCCGTGGCCAACTACTGCTACGAGCTGGTTAAGGAGTACAACCAGTTCTACCACGACTTCAGCATCATGCGCGAGCCCGATGCCAAAAAGCAACTCTTCCGCCTTGTGCTCTCGCGCAACGTGGCCAAAGTGGTGCGTCTGGGCATGGGACTGCTGGGCATCGAAATGCCCGAACGCATGTAATAAGTAGGTCGTGTATGTGAGGAAAACTCAGCGATTACTGCTTTGACGTGTCAAAATATATACTGACGGCCGTCGTAGTAGCCCATTAACAACTAACACCGCCTCATGTCATCAACCCCAAAATACTATGTAGTGTGGCGTGGCCGCGAGCCGGGCATTTACCGCACATGGGAAGCCTGCCAACAACAAGTGGCGGGCTTTCCTTGTGCCCTGTTCAAATCATTCAAGAGTGAGGACGAGGCCAAAGCGGCCTTTGCCAACGCTCCCGAGCCCAACACCGCAAGCGGGGCACCCCGCACCGACGCCACCAGCCAAGGTGCAGACAATGCCGAAAAGCCTGCCGACACCCGCAGTTACAAGCCTGCTGCCGGCCCAAAAGGCTGTCCGCCGCCCCCACCCGACTGGCGACACGACACCGTGCTGCCGCTGCCGCCCGAAGTCAAGGCCGACGCCCTGGCCGTGGACGCAGCTTGCTCGGGCAACCCGGGTCCCATGGAGTACCGCGGCGTGTATCTGGCCACCGGGCAACAGATATTTCACTACGGCCCAGTGCACGGCACCAACAACATTGGCGAGTTCCTGGCCATAGTGCATGCACTGGCACTGCTCAAGCAGCGCGGCCGCACCATGACCATCTACACCGACAGCCGCAACGCGCTACTGTGGGTAAAGGCCCGCAAATGCCGCACCAAACTGGAGCGCACCCCACGCACCGAACAACTGTTCCAACTCATTGAGCGCGCCGAACAGTGGTTGCGCACACACGACTACAGCGACATTCCCATCATCAAGTGGGAGACGAAACGCTGGGGCGAGGTGCCGGCCGACTTCGGACGCAAATAACAATAACGCAAAACCGTTGGCGGAATTTCAGGTTGACGAGTCAACCAAGAAATCCGCCAACGCGTAATATTCACACACATGAAACATCTCTATATCGAAACATACGGCTGCCAGATGAATGTGGCCGACAGCGAAGTGGTGGCCTCTGTCATGAAAATGGCCGGCTACGAGCCTTGCGAAAGTCTGGACCAGGCCGACGCTGTATTTCTCAACACATGCTCGGTGCGCGACAATGCCGAGCAAAAAATCATACACCGCCTTGAGGCCCTCAACGCCATGCGCCGCAAGGGCCGCAAACTCATCATCGGTGTGCTGGGCTGCATGGCCGAACGTGTAAAGGAAGGGCTGCTCAACGAGCATGGTGTCGACCTCGTGGCCGGACCCGACGCCTACCTCAGCCTGCCCGACCTCATAGCACAGGCCGAAGTGGGCAACAAGGCCATCGACATTGAGCTGAGCACCACCGAAACCTACCGCGACATTGTGCCCGAGCGCTACTGCGGAAGCCGCATATCGGGCTTTGTGAGCATCATGCGCGGCTGCAACAACTTTTGCCACTATTGCATCGTGCCCTACACCCGAGGACGCGAGCGCTCACGCGACGTGCAAAGCATACTCACCGAGGTGCGCGACCTTGAAAGCCACGGCTACAAGGAGGTGACACTGCTGGGCCAGAACGTCAACTCGTACTGCTGGCACCGCGAGGACGGCACCGACCTGCTATTTCCCGAACTGCTGCGCACCGTGGCCCGCGCCGTGCCCACCATGCGCATACGTTTCAGCACAAGCCACCCCAAGGACATGAGCGACGACACACTGCGCGTCATTGCCGAGGAGCCTAATGTGTGCCGACACATTCACCTGCCCGTGCAGAGCGGCTCCAACCGCATACTTAAACTCATGAACCGCAAGTACACACGCGAATGGTACCTCGACCGCGTGGCTGCCATACGCCGCATCATTCCCAACTGCGGACTGAGCACCGACATCTTTGCCGGCTACTGCTCTGAAACCGAAGAGGACCACCAGCTCTCGCTCTCGCTCATGCGTGAGTGTGGCTACGACTCGTCATTCATGTTCAAATATAGCGAGCGCCCCGGCACCTACGCCTCGCGCCACTTACCCGACGATGTGCCCGAGGAGGTGAAAATACGCCGTCTTGAGGAGCTTATCGCGCTGCAAAACGAACTGAGCGCCGAGAGCAACCAGCGTTGCATAGGCCAGGAGTACGAGGTGCTGATTGAGGGTGTGAGCAAGCGCTCTAAGGAGCAGCTTTTCGGACGCACCGAACAAAACAAGGTGGTGGTGTTCGACCGCGGCAATTATCGTCCCGGGCAGTATGCACGCGTACGCATCACCGACGCCTCAAGTGCCACACTCAAGGGCGAAACTATCGCGTAAATGCGGTAACGTGTGGCTAATGTGCTAATATAGCAATGTGCTAATATGCCAAACGCAACCTCTAATGGGGGCGACGCGTCCCGCGTTCGGGAAAAAGGCAATGTTCATACATTAAATAATAAAGGCTCACAAACAGCGCTAATTACACGTCTGTTTGTGAGCCTTTGCCTTAATCCCGATGCGTCCAGAGGCTACTGAAAAATCCCGACGCGAGACGCGTCGCCCCCATTAGTGGTAGCGTTATATTTATTCTCTCCCCGTCAGCCTACCTATAAACGAGTGTATGTACTTTTACTGTCATCTTACACTTTTTGTACGTAACAAGTTGATATACAGAGATTTCAAGAGTGTAAGATGATTTCAAAGTATCTTACACACTCCTGCATACATCTTACACACCTCACCCCCTGTCACGCAGTCGGTTTGGACGTATGCAGTAGATAATACGGCATAGGGACGCAGAACAATTTGTCGGAGCAACAGACCTTTCTGCTCCCCTATGCCGTGACATCTTCCTCCCGTGCTTGTCCGTGTGGCAACATGTGAGTTGTGTAGGTTGCGTGTAGGTGGAATTTGTAACATCTTACACTAAGTAAAGCATTGACAGTCAATGAGTTACAACGAGTTAGTGTAAGATGTAAGATACTCGGCAAGTAAAGTATTTGTAGTATAGTAAAGATACCGCTACCACAAAACGCAACCAACAAACGCCCCCATTAGAGATAGCGTTTGCTGATAGCGTTTGCTGGTAGCGCTTAGTGCTTGCGCTACGGCATCTCCTGCTGCCACAGCAGGTCAAACGTTTGGCGCATCAGCGGCTCATCAGCCATCATGCGGCGCAGTTCGGCCAGCGGGGCCGCGTTGGGGCTTTCGGGCAACCACAAATGCAAGTAGCCGCCCTCGGCATACTTCTCGTGCAGGTGGGCAGCCATACGCTGATAGTGCTGCTCACGCGTGAGCTCCGGATAGTTGGCCAAGCCATACTGCACCGCACGGCGCATCGACACCAAGGGGTCTATCAGGCGGTCGGCCTCGGCCACTATCATGCCATAAATGGTGCGCGGCGCACGATCGGCCGATGCGCGATGGTCCTCGGCGGCCCCTGCTATCACCTCAATCTGCGCCCCGTCAAACCATTGGCGCAACCGTTGGTCAGCCCTCACAATGCGCCCCGACACAAGGTGGTGACACGCACGCCCCTCGCACAGACCAAGGTCGTGACAGGCTGCCGCCGTGAGCAACATGCCCGCATCGGTGTCGGCATAGTGCGCCCCCATGGCCATGCTGCGCTGCATCACACTACGGGCATGGTCGCGTTGGTGGGCCGGGTCAAAATGGTCGTACTGTGGCAGCACCTCGTCCTCAAGGTACCGCACAAGGCTCTCGGGCACACGGGCCATGTAAGCCTGCACTTGTTCTGTGGTGTGTGTCATGTCAGTCATTCACCCCCTTCTTTTTGAAGCGCTGCGTCATGTCGGTCAGTGTGCCGTCGGCCTCAACGCGGCAAAAGCGCTGGTTGGTGGTGGGCGACGAGAGCGGACCGAATTTGGCCGAATAGGGACCGGTCTTTACATAGTCCAGACTGGCGGCAAGGGTGGCGGCATCGGGCAGCCACGTGCGGCCCGAATACCACCCTGTGCGCAAGCGGCCCTCATAATGTTGCTTGATGTAACGCCCTGCGGCCAGCACGGCCTCGGGGTCGTTGTCGCCGCCTTGTATGCCCACACAGGTTATGGTGCCGTCATACGAGTCTATCAGTGCCGTCAGGCGCTCATGGGTCAGTTCCTCGCCTATGTCCTCGCGCAGGTAGGCACTGTGGCAACCCACACAGCGGTTGGGGCACATGGTCAGATTGATGGCGAGGGTCACCTCGTCGGGATATTCTTGAAATACGATGTCGTAGTTGTAATATTTGAGCATAGTAGTAATGTGCAAAATAACTATTGTTATCCGGTAAAACGCTAACATAAAACGCTACCTCTAATGGGGGCGACGCGTCCCGCGTCGGGATAGAAGAAAGAGGAAAATATGAATTCTGCTAAACAATAGTTGCATCTTTTCCCGACGCGAGACGCGTCGCCCCCATTAGTGCTTGCGTTTTACCAAACAGCAATATTAAGATAATGAGCCCATAGTCCAAGGCAGCCGAGCGGCACTCTGGGCTATGGGCTCATTGGGCTTCAGGCAGCCCATGCTTGTTCATATTAAAGCAGTCCTCCCGGCTTTAAGCCTCCACCTTCTGGTAGTAGCGGCGGCCGGCCTCCTTCTGGCGGTCGAGCGAGAAGTTCGACACACGCTTCAAGTAGCCAATGATACGGGTCAGATAGTCAAGGTTGGTCGACCCGCACTTGGGGCACTTGTGCAAGTGGTGCTTGTCAATGTGGCCACAGTCGTTGCACAACGTGTTAGGTATGTTAAACGTAAAGTAGTTGCAACCCTCCTTGGCAGCCACGCGCAGCAACTGGCGGTATTGCGGCTGGCTCAAGTGCTCGTCAAGGTTCATGTGCAAGGCCGAACCACCCGTAAGGTGTTCTATAAAGCGGCGGCCATGCAGGCGGAACTTCTCAATGATGTCGGTATTGGGGTCCTCAACCACGTAGAAGTAAGAGTTGTAGCAGTCGCGCGGCACATAATAGCCTGCCTCGCGGTCCCAGCGGGCATGCTTCACGCCCACATTCTCGGCCGGAATCATCTCGCAGTTAAACATCACGTCCTTTGAGCGGTACTTGCGGTTGTAACCCTCAATCAGGCCCAATATGTTGCCTACAAATTCCTCATACTCCTTGTTGTCTGAAATGGTGATGCCAAGGCTTTCGGCAGCCTCCACCATACCATTCACGCCAATGGTCAGATACTGGCGCTTGATGTTGATATAGCCGGCATCGAACAGCGGCAGCATACCCTTGTCCATCAAGTCCTTGAGGTTGGCGTTATAAGCCAGCTGCACCTTGTGCATGAGGTCTATCACGTCGTCAAGATACTCCACGTATGAGCGTCCCTCGCGGGTAGCCTGCTGCACACAGCGGTTAAGGTTGACAGTGAGCACCGACTTCGAACCGGTCGACACACCGCCGGCTCCGAGCGTGTAACTGAACCCATTGTCCTGAATTTCGTTGCGCAGACGGCAGCACGAGGCCAGGGAGTCGGCATTGTCGCTCATGTAAGTAAAGAAACTGTGGCCCTCGGCATACATCTCCGATGTAAAGTCGGCATACGCCGTATCCATCACGTCGCCGTCCTTCGAGAGCAGCGCCATCGTCTCCACCGGGAAAGTGAGCACGGCCTTGGTGCGCTCCTGGTTGAACCACTTCATGAAGCGGCGCTGGAGCCAATCGAGTGCAGGCCATGAGGGACGCGAGCCGTCGGGGAAGCGGAACTCGCCAAATATGCTGTCAAAGTAATACTTGTCGTAGTACGAAATGTTCCAGAACACCGACTGGAAATTGCGCGCACCCGTAGGCTGGTTGATAGAGTATACTATCTGTTCAAAACAGTCGGTAATAATCTTGTCGATGGTGCGCTGGCGTGCTGACAAGTCAACCACCTTGTCGGCATGGGCATAATAGTCGGTGCCATACTCCAGCTCGAGGAAGTGGCTCATGTACATCAAGAACTCCGGAGTGGCGCAAGCGCCCGAGAGCATTGAACTTACAATGAACACCATGTTGACAAATCCACCGCAGAACGACTTCAAGTTGGTCGGTGCTGTAGAGTTGCCGCCAATGTCCTTGGTGCCGTTGAGCAACCACGGGTACATCGTTATCGAGGCGCAATAGTTGGCCAGCGACGTCTCGTCGTTCTTATATATAAAGTGGTTCTTGAGCAGGTAAAGGTAGCGGTCTGACAGTTCCTTGCCATACATCTCCTTGATGCGGTCGCACAGCAGACGGCGGTTCAAGCGTATAAAGCCCTGTTTGGGCAGCTCGCCAATGAGTGTGGCTATATTCTTGTTCTCCACATTGGCGTTTGAGTCATACTTCGAGCCAGTGGCGGGGTTGGCCGAGTTGCAGTAGTTTATCAAGAAGCGCAGCTTGTCGGCCGTCTCGCGGTCGTCCTCATGACGCTTGCGGTAGAGCATGAACGACTTGGCCACCTCATAGTGGTGCTCGGCCATCAGGGCCACTTCCACCTGGTTCTGCACATCTTCCACACTCATACCGTTGCAAAAGCGCAGGCGTTGCATGATGCGGTTCAATGCCTCGGCATCTATCTCTTTTTGGCGCGACTGAAAGGCTTTCAGCACAGCGGATTTAATTTTCTCAATGCTCAACGGCTCGGTCTTGCCGTTACGCTTGGTAATGATAAAGTTGTCAGTACACATGGGGCAGGAATATAGGTTTTTCTAAAGGCTCGCCGGGAGCAGAAAGTTATCCGTTTTGGAAAACTTTTCGCGCAACACCGTCATCAGAATTGTCCGTTATGACAAACACTTTCCCTACCCGTCAATCTCGTGGCAGGCATGCCTTAACAGTAGTTTTCAGGGAGGGTGTTATCCGTAAGCGCACGCTGCTGTTTTTCATCGAATGCGTGTTGCACAACATTGTTAATCTACTGATTATCAACGCGTTACACACACCGCGTGCACCTAATCTAACGTGGCGCCATTGCGGGCCGCGCTTCGTCTCCAGCGAACCTTCGTGTTGGAATTATTTCTTAATTGCAAGGCAAAGATACGGCAAACTTTCTAACAAAAAAAGCAATCGAAAATGTTTTTTTCGGAAAACTTTCGGACAACTTTGCGTCTCGCAGTTCACACATTTCACCTATTACTTCACCCCAAAACGCCAATGTCATTGATAACCAACACGGAAGGAGCGTAACCCCTCTGCCAACGACAGACCAAGGGGCTGAAAAGACATTACGGGCACACCAATCAGCCCGAATTGTCTTTACAGCCCCCTGGGCGTGTCAACCACCAAACAAGCGCCCCGCTACTTCGAGCCAAGCTCCTTCAGATAGCCCACCATGGGATAGTGGTCCGACCACGAAACCGACGTGTCGATGCGCATGGCATAAGGTTTGAAGTGCGACGAGCAGAATATGTTGTCAATGCGCACATATATGGCGTCGCGGTTAAACGAGCGGCCTATGCCGTTGCCCGTGGCCCTGAAGCAGTCGGTCAGACGGCTGCACACCTGGTGGTGAGCATACGATATGGGCGTGTCGTTAAAGTCGCCCATCACTATCAGTTTGCGCCCCTTGTGGCGGTCAATAAACTGTGCCAGTGTGTCGGCCTGCATGGCGCGCTCATAGCCACCGGTGGCTATCTTGCGCACAAGCGTCAGCTTGCCGTGCACCTTGTCGGCCTTGGTAGGCGACTTTACAAGTTCGTGATACTCGCTGCGCTCCTCGCCCGACAAGTGCATCGACTCCAGGTGGGCACACACCACGGTAATGGTGTCGCCACGGCGCGGCACAAGGCTGAAGGCGGCAAAGCCATTACCCTTGGAGTGGCACACCACCCGCTTGTCGGCAATGGGCATACGGGCCATCACGCCCAGCTGGTTCTCGCCCACCCAGATGGTCTCGAAGTGGTAGCCATAGCGGCGCATCGAGCGTGTCATGCGCCCGCGGTCTTCGTCGTTGCGGAACGACACCTCCTGCAGACACGCTATGTCGGGCCGCTGGTCTATGATGTAGCGCACCACCTCGTAGTTCACGCTATCGTCTGACATGCGCATATTGCCCAAGGCCAGCGTGTTGTAACTCATCACCTTGAGTGTGCCCTTGGGCGGGGGCGAGCTCAAATTGACCGGAAAGTAGTCGCGCACCGAGCCACAGCAGCCCACAAGGCCCACCACGGGTATCCACACCAGCCGCGGTTTGAGCAGCAGACACACCATGCCCACTGCCAGCACCGCTGCCACACAAAAGGGGAAGCCAAGCCCCACCACAGCTATATATTTGCCATAGGTGGCGGCACTGACATACACAGTGGCTGCGCAGCCCCACATAATGAGCACCGCGAGCCACGCCAAAAAGGTGAGCAGTTTAGTCATAGTTCTGTTTCATCTATTCGCTATCCAGTAATATACGCCCTGCCTGTAAGGGCAAAAGCACGAACAGGCACTTTGCAGCTCATTCCGACAGCAAAGCAAAGCGCACATACATCACTTGCGACTGAGCCTGAAGAGCTCGTGCTTCTCGTCGGTAGTCAGACTGTCGTAACCCGAACGGCGCACCTTGTCAAGTATCTCGTCCATACGCGCCTCATTGCGTTCCGCCTCACGCTTGGCGCGCATGTTATACTCATAGTCGCTCTCGCGCGTAGCGGTGTGATGCGCATTGCCCGGTGCTGCCGTCTGCGGCATGCCGAGCCATTGCCTGATGCGCTGCCACAGCGTGCGGTGCGTCTTGGTGCGGTCGTCCCAGCGCTGCCAGCCGCCCACCGTCTGCTGGTTGTGCGCACGGCGCCGCCACCAGCGCAGCAAGAACCACCCGAACAGCATGCCGCCCAAGTGGGCAAAGTGCGCAATATTATCGTTCGAGGCGTAAGCCGATATCAGCTCAATGGCAGCATAGCCCGCCACAAAATATTTGGCCTTCATCGGTATGGGCGGCAGCAGCAGCATGATGCGCTCATTGGGGTAGAGCATACCAAAGGCTAACAGCACACCATAGCAGGCGCCCGAGGCACCAATGGTGGTCCACTGGTTGAGGAACAGCCCCATAGGCATGAGGCTCGACCCCGTATTCACCATGTCATAGGCATACATGCCCTCAATAAAGTAGTCGGCCGTTTGCCACAGTTCCTGACAGATGCCGGCGCCTATGCCACACACCATATAATATATAAGGAAGCGTTTGGCCCCCAAAGTGCGCTCTATCAGTCCGCCAAACATCCACAGCGAGAACATGTTGAAAAACAAATGTGTGAAACTGCCATGCAGGAACATGTATGTGAGCAGCTGAAACACATAAAAGTTGTCAGCCAGCGCAAAGTGCAGTCCGAGCCATTCGGTCAGGTCGATGCCGCGCGTGCGCATTACGGCCTGCACCAGGTAGCACAGCACATTGATAAGCAGCAGGTTGCGCGTGATGGGTGAAATCTTTTGCATGAATAGTGTAACGTATTGGAATTTATTTTCTGTAACTTTGTGCGAGGGTTGGGAGAGGGTGAGTTTTGAGGTTGGGAGAGTTCTGAGTTCTGAGGTTATGAGGTTATAAAGTAACCTTTGTGAGCAACCATCCTACCTCTAATGGGGGCGACGCGTCCCGCGTCGGGAAAATGCGCTATGCTCAGAGAGTTCTGAGGTTACAAGGTTATAAAGTAATTCCGCCTGGCTCATCGTATAGTCTAAACTGGTTTTGGCGCTCCATCGTTTTTG